>CZCB01002817.1_pt1 | contig 21831 bp, 19 predicted proteins | sample 591991 | NCBI WGS metagenome assembly CZCB01 (sample SAMEA3556809, study PRJEB10932) | anaerobic digester metagenome
TGGAATGGCTTGCTCTTTTCGATAACCAAATCAGCGATATCAGCCCCTTGGGAGAACTGGTCAATCTGGAATGGCTTGAATTGATGTATAACAGTATTGAAGACATAAGTGCCCTGGCAGGATTGACCAATCTTAAACACCTTACCTTGGAAGACAACAATATCAGCGACATCAGCTGTCTGGCCGGGTTGACCAATCTGGTGTCACTTTATTTGATTAAGAATAACATAAGCGACATAAGTGCCCTTGCAGGCTTGGTCAATTTAAAAGCTCTTTATATTGTCGATAATAACATTAGCAGCATCAGTGACCTGGTTGGACTGAAAAAACTCGAATATCTCGGTTTGGGGGGCAATCCCATTGAAGACATCAGTGTTTTGTTGGAGCTGCCAAATCTGCTGTCGGTCGATCTCCAAGATACAAATATAGATACTTCGCCCGGTACTCCAGCCGCGCAGGTGATTGATGAGCTTAGAGCGCGGGGAGTCGAAGTGTCGTATTAAATGTGGATTATCGCAGAAGGGAGTTTTTGAACGCGAAGAACAAAAGCTGCAGTTGTTGTGGTTGCTGGATTGTTTTTTCTGGTGCTGGCCGGCTGCCTACATCAGCCCCGTGGTTGTGCGAACCGCGGGGTTTTCTATTTAGGACCAATCCTACTACCCATGGGAATTGGAGGCATCTACTGAAGTGAAGATGTCGGGGGCTGTTGTCCACCAGGACCCATGCAAGGGGGAAAGGGCTTGAGCTACACCCAAGCCCAAATGTGTTCAGAAAAGAATAGAGATACACAAACAAGGTAGATAAGTGCTTCCCCGGCCTTAGGCAGCAGCTGGAAACAAACAATGCCGGGAGTTGGCTCTTGTCACACCTTCACTACCCAACCAAAAGGATCGGGCAGTTTGCCTGTTTGAATCCCGGTGAGGGTGTCGTACAACTTCTGCGTGAGCTCGCCAGGTTTGCCGCCGCCGATTTCTATCACTTGGCCTTCATACTCCAGTCTCCCGATAGGGGTGACGACCGCGGCAGTGCCGCAGCCGAATGCTTCGATCAGCTTGCCTTCGTCATGGGCTTGAAAGACTTCGTCGATGCTCAAACGCCGTTCTTCAGCAGGCACCTGCCAAGAACGAAGCAGCTGCAAGATGGAATCTCTGGTCACTCCCGGCAGAATACTGCCGTTTAGTTCAGGCGTTATCAGGCGTCCGCCGATATTGAAGAATACGTTCATGGTACCAACTTCCTCAACATACTTGCGTTCAACGCCATCCAGCCACAGCACCTGATCATGTCCTTTTGATTGAGCCTTTGACTGAGCCAATAGGCTGCCGGCATAGTTTCCGGCTGCTTTGGCGAAACCGGTTCCCCCACGTACCGCCCGCACATAGTGAGGTTCCACGTAGATGCTGACAGGGTTTAGGCCTTCCTTGTAATACGATCCAACCGGGGAGAGAATCACGATAAACTTATACGTGGCTGATGGGTGGACACCCAGATGGGTGTCGGTGGCGATCACAAACGGCCGGATATATAGAGCGGTCCCTGGTGTGCTTGGAATCCAGTCTCGCTCGAGGGCGACCAGTTCTTTAATGGCTTCCAGGGCGAGCTTTTCGTCGATTTGGGGAATGCTCATCCGCTCGTTGCTGCGGTTTAAGCGGGCAATGTTCATCTCGGGGCGGAACAAAAGCACCTCGCCGCCCGGCCCCCGGTAAGCTTTCATGCCCTCAAAGACCGCTTGCCCGTAATGGAACACAGTGCATGCAGGATCCAGCTCCAAAGGGCTGTAAGGAACAATGCGGGGATTGTGCCAGCCGTTTTCTATGCTGTAGTCCCAAATGAACATGTGGTCGGTAAAAACCTTTCCAAATCCCAGTTCAGAAGCGCCCGGCTTTTGTTTTGGGGTGGTGGTTTTCTCAATCGCGATCTCCACGGATCGTCACTCCTTCTCTTGCAGCTTATTCTTTTATATATTTTGAATGAACACGCAGAATCCTGCTTTGGTGTGACAGTGTGACAGGGGACGGTGACCTGTCACATGGCTTTGAGTGTTTTCTTAAGAATGTCCGCATCAGCAAGTAGACTTTCTTTATTTAGAAGGGTTTACTTGGTATACGCCATGTGACAGGTCACCGTCCCCTGTCACGCCCTGTCACGCTCAGACCCCTGTCCCCGCATCAAGAATTTACAAAAACTAAACTTGCCTTTATTTGTTGCCTGTGCTACTATTTGGCTTAAATAAACTTGATATATGACACTCTTATCCAGAGAGGCTGAGGGACTGGCCCAATGACGCCCGGCAACCGGCAGTCTGTTGACTGAGAAGGTGCCAATTCCAGCAAAGCAATATCCGCTTTGGAAGATGAGAGGTGGTGAAAACTGAATACCAGTGCCTCTCTAACCAAAGAGAGGCTTTTTGTTTACCTTTACACGGATCTTTAAGCACGCTTGTATCTTCTAACATCAAAGGAGGACGATTATGACAAAACGACTTGGTTTTGACACTTTGCAGGTGCACGGCGGCACAGTGCCCGATCCGGCCACCGGATCCCGAGCTGTGCCCATCTACCAGACAACATCTTATGTTTTTCAGGACGCGGATCATGCCGCCAGGCTTTTTGCTTTGGCAGAGCCGGGCAATATCTATACCAGGATCATGAATCCGACCACTGATGTTTTCGAACAGAGAATGGCTGTGCTGGAAGGCGGTGTGGGAGCTTTGGCGACGGCATCTGGTTCCGCAGCCATAATGTATGCGGTGATGAATATTGCCGGCTGTGGGGATGAAATCGTTGCCGCCGGCACCTTGTACGGTGGTACATACAACCTCTTCGCGGTTACCCTGCCAAAGTTCGGCATCAAGACCGTGTTCGTAAATCCTGATGAACCGGCTAATTTTGCGGCGGCGATCACTGACCGGACCAAAGCGGTGTTTGTGGAGACCATTGGCAATCCAGAGGCCAATGTTGTCGATCTGGAAGCGGTGGCGGCCGCAGCTCATGATCACGGCATTCCTTTCATCGTGGACAACACTTTCGCCACGCCGTATCTATGCCGGCCGATCGAACACGGCGCCGATATAGTCGTCCATTCAGCGACCAAGTTCATTGGCGGGCACGGCACATCTATCGGTGGAGTGATTGTCGACTCCGGCAATTTCGACTGGGCTGCCAGCGGCAAGTTCCCGGGGTTGACCGAGCCCGACTCGTCATACCACGGACTCCGCTACACCGAATCTTTCGGAAACGCAGCGTATATTGTCAAGGCCAGGGCGCAGCTTTTGCGGGATACAGGCGCTTGTTTGAGCCCTTTCAACGCTTTCCTGTTCATTCAAGGCCTAGAGACCCTTTCCCTCCGGATGCAAAAGCATGTGGCGAACGCGAGGCGGATCGCCGAGTTCTTGAATGATCATCCTCAGGTTGCGTGGGTGAAATACCCCAGCCTCAAAGGGAACAAGTACTACGATTTGGCGGAAAAATACCTGCCGAAAGGCGCCGGGGCCATTTTCTCCTTCGGAATCAAAGGTGGGTTGGAAGCAGGGAAGCGGTTTATCGAAAGTCTGGAGCTGTTCTCGTTCCTGGCCAATGTGGGGGATGCCAAGTCTCTGGTGATCCACCCAGCGAGCACAACTCACGCTCAGCTGTCCGAAGCGGAGCAGCGGGCAAGCGGTGTCACACCCGACATGATCCGCCTGTCCATCGGCATAGAAGATGTGGAAGATTTGATCGCCGATTTGGACCAGGCGTTGGCCAAAAGCAGCAGTTAGATTGGCTGGAGTGTGTTGAACGTTGGATACGGATGGAAAGGGGGAACTAAGGCATGCCAGTCAAGATCCCAAACGATTTGCCGGCGAAAGAAGTCTTGACCCGGGAAAACATCTTCGTCATGGATGAGAGCAGAGCGCTCAGCCAGGATATCCGTCCTCTTCGGATCGCGATTTTAAACCTGATGCCGACCAAAATAGAAACTGAAATACAGCTTTTGCGCCTGATCGGCAACACACCGCTGCAAGTGGAGATTGTCCTGGTCCACCCGGAGACTTATCAATCAAAGAATACGCCGGCGGAGTACTTGTACCGGTTTTACCAGACATTCAGCGCTATTCAAAACGATCGGTTCGACGGGATGATCATCACTGGGGCTCCTGTTGAACAGATGGAGTTTGAAGAAGTTGCATATTGGGATGAATTGGCGCAGATCATGGAATGGTCGAAGAGAAATGTGACATCGGTGCTGCATATCTGCTGGGGAGCGCAGGCGGGGCTGTACTACCACTACGGGATACCGAAGTATCCGCTTCCGGCAAAACAGTTCGGTGTCTTCACCCATTATGCGGCGGAGGCAAATGTGCCGCTGCTAAGGGGTTTTGACGACCGTTTCTACATGCCCCATTCACGGCACACGGAGATCAGGCGGGAAGACATCGAGAAAGTGGAGGACTTGATCATTCTTGCCGAATCGGAAGAAGCGGGGGTGTGTATTGTAGCCGACAGATACGGCAGCCAGATCTTTGTCACCGGGCATGCCGAGTATGATCCTCACACACTGCAGAACGAGTATCAACGGGATGTGCAAAAAGGGCTGCCGATTGACATCCCAAAGAACTATTACCCGCAGGACGATCCAAACCAACCGCCGTTGGTGCTGTGGCGCAGCCATGCCAATTTGCTGTTTGCCAACTGGCTCAACTATTATGTGTACCAAGTGACTCCGTATGATTTGGGCGATTTGCTGAGATGAGGCGTGACAGGGGACGGTGACCCGTCACACCCGGATATGAGGTGTGACAGGTCACCGTCCCCTGTACCAAACCCTGCCAAAGAACCTATACCATTGCAAAGACTTATGGTAAAATATGGAAATATGAAATACAGATCTGCAATTAGGATGTGATTCTATGGCAGGCAACATGCTAAATCAGTACATGGATCTTAAGCGGATTGAGTTCGTTGTTACCAATGCATGTACTAGCCGCTGCAAACACTGCTCGTTTGGGGATACATTGAACAAACAGCCACAGCATATCGACAAAGACGCAGCGACAGCAGCCGTATCAGCGCTGGCAGATGCGTATGATATCGGGTCTGTAATGACCTTCGGGGGAGAACCGCTGTTATTTCCCGACATCGTCTGCGCCATCCATCAAACCGCGTCTGAGAAAGGCATACCACAAAGGCAAGTGATAACCAACGGCTATTTCACTCGAGACCACGAGAAGATCCTGGCCGTTGCCAAAGCATTGAAACAGAGTGGTGTCAACTCACTGCTGCTGTCCATAGATGCCTTCCATAGAGAGCACATTCCTCTCGACAGGGTATACCCCTTCGCCAAGGCGCTTAAGGATGAAAACATCAGCGGCTTTAGCCTGCATCCAGCATGGGTAGTGGAGCGCCAACATGTAAACAGGTATAATGCGCAAACCGAGGAGTGCCTCGATTACTTTGCTGATCTGCAAATACCTGTTTCCAATGGTAACGACATCTCCCCCTCGGGTAACGCGGTAGTTTATCTATCCGAATTCTATCCGAAGGAGCCGCTTGACTCGGGCTTTAGGTGCGGCGAAGCTCCATACACGGTAAAGCTCGACAATGTCAGGACAATCGCCATCAACCCCAACGGCGATGTGATTGTATGCTGTTTTGTTATTGGCAACCTATATCAGAACAGCATTGTCGATATAGTCAAAGCATATGACCCATTCAGAAATCCCCTGATGGTGACGCTGATGCAGGATGGTATCACTGGACTCATTCAATTAGCAGAAACGCATGGTATAGAAGTAGATACCGCATCCTTTTACTCCGAATGCGATCTATGCCAGTATATAGTCAAGACTCTCATGTGACAGGGTCTTGTGACAGGATGTTATTGGGGTGTGACGGGAGGTGACAGGGGACGGTTCCTTGTACCGCTCCGGGCAGCTTTGGTGCTTCTTACTCGGAGAAGACGCGAAAAGCCGCGACCTGTTACTGTTTGAAATTAATTGCGCAAATATCGATGCAGAGGAAGTGGTACAAGGAACCGTCCCCTGTACCACCCTGTAACAACGAACAAAGGTGGAATTATCAACATGTTTCAGCTTGTAAAAGAAGACTTGCTGCATATTGTCCTCGTGGATTATTAACTCAAATCCTCAATATAATATCCTGGAAAACGGCATCCCTACACGGTCGAAAAGCGGAAGCAAAAAGCCAGTTCCTCAACCAAAATACTGAAAGCTGCCTCATCTGCTTGGAGAACAAGTATGTCGGTATTATCGACTTTCTAGAAAGCAATCCAAGTGACAACTGCCCCTGGATCGGCTTGTTGATGATCCATGGGAAATATCATCGCAAAGGATATGGTAATACTGCGTACAACCTATTTGAGGAAAAGCTGAAACAGCATGGCTATGACAAGGTCCACATCGGTATATTAACCGATAACGTGGGCGCCAAAAGGTTCTGGACCTCCTTAGGTTTTCGGTTTTATACTTACAAGCTGTGGCAGGGAAAAACTATTGAGTGTTATGAAAAACAATTGTAGATTGACTGTAAGGCTGTACTGAAGGTGGTGCCTCCGATGACAAGTATATTCTTTGTTCGGCATGCTCAGCCGGATATTGCATGGGAAGATGACCGGACAAGGCCCTTGACTGACGTTGGCCTGGAAGATAGTAAAATAGTCACGGCAGTGCTGGAGAAGTATACAATCGATGTGTTTTATTCCAGCCCATATAAGCGAAGCATAGACACGATCCGAGATTGCGCCGACAGATTTAAGAAAAGTATACAGGTTGATGAACGATTTCGAGAGCGCGAAAAAGGGATAAACAGCCTTCAGTATCTGGAGAAACGCTGGCAGGATTTTAGTTTTGCCGAAGAGAACGGGGAAAGCCTTGCAAGTGTGCAGCAAAGAAACATCGAAGCGCTGATCGAGATTCTAAACAAGCATCAGGACAAAAATATTGTCATTGGCACACACGGCACTGCTCTAAGCACTGTCTTGCATTACTATGATTCGTCGTTTGGGTTGGAAGGTTTTAAAAGGATATGGTTCAGCATGCCGTACATTATCCGACTGGATTTTGACGGAGAAAGATTGATAAAGACAACTGAGCTGTTGAAAGTTGATAGAGGTTACCGTTGAGGGTTGGGGCTGGGAGTCCCCACAGCAGGACCTTGTAATGTGTATACCAAATTGTCAGATCAGAATTGACATAAAGGTGTGATTCTATGTATGAAGTCCCGCATGAAAGCTTGCACGCACATATCCATTACTTGGAGATGCAGCTGCTTCAGCCCAATATAAGGCAATGCCGCAATGAACTTGACCGATTACTTGCTGAGGACTTTGTCGAGTTCGGCAGTTCGGACAGGGTTTATGATAAAGACGAGGTGGTGACAGGGGGTGACAGGTCACCGTCCCCTGTCACGTCACGCACTTCTTTCTGGCAAGCTCGATCTGTTTTCTTACCTCTTCGGGGGAAGTGCCCGCATAGCTGGTGCGGCGGGCTACCACTGCCTGAGGATCAAGGGCTTGGTAGATGTCGGTGTCGAACAAGGGGCTGAACTGTCTGTACTCTTCCAGAGACAGCTGGGAAAGGTACTTATTCGAGCTGATGGCGTGGCGGATCAACCGGCCGACTGTCTCGTGGGCTTCGCGGAACGGCATTCCTTTGTTTGTGAGATAATCCGCCGCGTCGGTGGCGTTGGCGTAATCTTCCGCGACAGCCTGCAGCATCGCGCTGGTGTTCACCTTCATGGTTGCTAAAAGGGGTGCCAGGATCCGAAGGGATCGTGTTACAGTGTCGGCGGTGTCGAACATCCCCTCTTTGTCTTCCTGTAGATCCTTGTTGTAGGCGAGGGGCAGCCCTTTCAACACGGTGAGCATGGCGATGAGATTGCCGTATACCCTGCCTGTTTTGCCCCGCAGCAGTTCCGGCACATCTGGGTTCTTCTTCTGCGGCATGATGCTGGAGCCGGTGCAGTAGGCGTCGTCCAGTTCGACCAACTGGAATTCCTGACTGCTCCAGATGACGAGTTCTTCCGCTAGGCGGGAGATATGCATCATCAGCATGGCGGAGTTGCTTAAGAATTCAACGATGAAGTCGCGGTCGCTGACAGCGTCGATGCTGTTTGGATAAACAGCGGCAAAACCGAGAAGTCTAGCTGTCAAGTGCCGGTCGATGGGGAAAGCGGTCCCGGCCAATGCACAGGCTCCCAAAGGTGAGATGTCGATCCGCTTGAGACTTTCAGTGAAGCGCTCTTTGTCCCGCTGGAACATCCAAAAATAAGCCAGCAGGTGGTGGGCGAAGGATATGGGCTGCGCACGCTGAAGATGAGTGTATCCCGGAACAAGTGTGTGTACATGGGCGGCGGCTTGATCGAGGATACTTCGCTGGACCTGATCCAGAAGCTGGACCAGCTCTTGCACTTTGCCTTTTAAATATAGATGCATGTCAGTCGCTACCTGATCGTTGCGGCTGCGGGCTGTGTGGAGCTTGCCGGCTGTGGGGCCGATGGTGTCGTGCAGCAGCTTCTCAATATTCATATGAATGTCTTCCTGGGAGATGTCCCAGGTTATTTTTCCCTCTTCCACCTGCTTAAGGATTTCCTGTAAACCTTCCCGAATCTTCTCAGCATCTTCGGGAGCCAGAATGCCGCAGTCCGCCAGCATTTGGACATGGGCCAGGCTGCCGGTGATGTCTTCCTTCGCAAGTTTGTGATCAAAGCCAATGGAGGCGGTGAACTCGTCTACGAGCTTTTCGGTAGGTTTAGCAAAACGTCCTCCCCAGAGTTTTGCTGTAGGTGGTTTGGCCATGTGTGATCCCTCCACGATCTATCTACTGGATGCTTGTGGGCGGCGGCGTATACCTGCGACGGCAGCCCCCAGAGTTTGATAAAGCCTACGGCGGCGTTGTGGTCAAAGGTGTTTTCCATCGAATATGTGGCCAGGCCCCGCTGGTACAGGCTGTAATCGGACCAGCGCCCCACAACGGTTTGGCTGCCTTTGTAGAGTTTTACCCTGATCTTGCCGGTGACATGATGCTGTGTTTGCTGTATGAAGGCCTGCAGCGCCGCGGTCAATGGCGAGAACCACAAGCCGTCGTAGATCATCTGCGTGAACCGTTGATCGATGATGGCTTTGAACTCCGTGACGTCCCGGGGCAGGGTGAAGTGTTCCAGCTCCTTGTGGGCGTTGATCAAGATCACGGCGGCGGGGTTTTCATAAATCTCTCTTGACTTAATGCCCACCAAGCGGCTTTCGATGTGGTCGATCCTGCCTACACCATGCCTGCCTCCGATTTCATTCAGCGTTTCAATCAAGGCGACCAGATCCATTGCTTGTCCATTCAATTGGACCGGGCAGCCCTGTATGAATTCGATGTCGACGTACTCCGGTTCGTCTGGCGACTCGGCAGGCGCCTTGGTGAGGGAGAAAGCTGCTTCGGGGGGCTCGACGCCTGCGTCTTCCAGCACACCGCCTTCGCAGGCACGGCCCCAGATGTTGGCGTCGATGGAGAAGGGGTTGTCCTTTTTGACTGGGATGGGAATACCGTGCGCTTCGGCGTATTGAATCTCTTCTTCCCTGGACATGCCCCAATCGCGGATTACGCCGATGATCGCCAGTTCCGGGGCGAGGGAGCTGATGCCCACTTCGAGCCGCACCTGGTCGTTGCCTTTGCCGGTGCAGCCGTGGGCGATTGCCGCGGCCCCTTCTTGTTTGGCGATTTCCACAAGTTTCTTGGCAATCAGTGGCCTGCCGAGGGAAGTGGATAACGGGTACTTGCCTTCATAGAGCGCGTTGGCTTTAAGGGCGGGCAGGATGTATTCATGGGCGAACTCGGCTTTGGCGTCGATGATGATTGTCTTTGCGGCTCCTGCTCTTGCGGCTCGTTCCTCCAGGAGTTTGTGGTCTTTGGTTTCGCCGAGGTCGATGCAGCAGGCGATCACATCGAAGCCGTAATGCTCCTGCAGCCATTTGACGGCGACGGAAGTATCCAGGCCGCCCGAGTAGGCTAACACGACTTTGGGTTTGCTTTCGCAAGCTGCTTTGTGGATATTGCTTACATTGGCTGCGTTAGTGACATTGGCTGCGTTCGTCACCTTGGTTGCGTTGATCACATTGACCGCCTCGGCTGCATTGACTGCATTGGTCATATTGCTCATAGTGTGTGGCTCCTTTATGGTATAGGAATATATATTCCATTGTAAGGCATAAATATACAGTACACAAGTAGGGTGTTTGGGATTTTTATGTTAAGTTTTGTGGAACGTGGTTTCAATGACAGAGCTAAACTCAGCGCCAAACGCGGCGACTGATGCATCGCCTGATGCATTGCATGATGCATCGCATGATGCGGCTCCGCAACGTCACACTCGGCGCCAAGTGCGCCTGGCGCGGCGCCAGATTGAGCCACACAGCGTGTAGAAATAAGATGAGATTCACACATGGAATGGTTTGAGAGTATGCTAGTATTAGGTACCAGTAGGTGCAGCCGATTCGCGCATTGGCAAGCCAACGAGCTGGGGTGGTACAGGTAACCATCCCCTGTACCACCCTCTCGACTATAGCAGCAATAGGAGCAGCAAAACGATTAGGAGCAGAATCAAGAGAACAATCACGAGTACATTGATGGGCAGCTGGTAGCGTACTTGGGCAATGGCGAAGTCTGATCCACCTGTGACAATGACACGGTCGATCGATTCTCCGATGCGGGCGAACAGGCGGGCACCGCTGTTGCCGTTCACAGTCCGGGTGATCGATTCTACCAGTTGGTTACCCCTAAAGAAGTCAGCAGTAAACTCAATCTCGTCAAAGGGCGACGGCTCCAGTTCAAAGCCAAAGACGCGCACAGGGCGTGACAAAGTCATTTCCACCATGTTGGACTCCGAGTATAGCATATCCGGGTTAGGACTTTCGGAAAACGGCGGCGACGACCAGGTTGCCCACCCGTCGGGAACCGGGCCAGCTTTAATCAAAGGCACACTGAAATCCACTGTCAGGCGGTTGTCGGAGATAGAGTCATAAGAATCGCCAAAAGTAAGCCCTGAGATGTCGATCTTGGTGGTGGTCGCCTGGTAGGCCAGATCCGGGTTGTCGATTGGAGTCGCGGTGACCGCGATGGCGGCAGCGGCGGGTGCCGCGGACACAGCGGGTTTTATTGGCGCTGGGTTGGCGATGTTGCCTCTATTGCTGCCAGTCGCGGATAGTTCTTTAGCTTTGCTGGTGAGATTGCCCGTGAGGTTGCGCATATTCATTTCACCTCCCCTCCACAGGAGCGGATAATTAGTGCTTCACTTCATATTTATGCTCCATACGGGGGGGAGGCAATAACTTGGCTTTCCCGTTTCTAGCTAGCATAAACCTGGGTACTACCCAACGTCTTGACAGACAGACTCAACATGTGCTATCATTAGACCAGGTGGTATAGACCACATGGTCTAATTGCTTTTTATGCTCCATTTCCGAGGTGTTTCTCTTGAGAAAACGCACTTTCAACTACAAAGCACTGATAGGTGAACGCAATCCGCTTTTGCGCCACCACGAGCTTAAAGAAGCGGCGATCGACGAGTTTGCTTTAAAACGCTATGATGATGCGTCGCTTAACGATATCCTCAAAAAAGCCGGAATGAGCAAAGGGAGCTTCTATCACCATTTCGGGGATAAATTCGGGCTTTACTTGGCCATGGTGGACATCATCGCTCAGAAGAAGCTGTCCTTTTTCTATCCCCTCATGAACGAAAATCTTGAAACCAGCGATTTTTTTGGGACGCTCAAGGCAATCATGAAGGCAACCACCATGTTTATGCTTGCCGATGAGCGGATGTATCATATTTCGAACCGGCTGATGGAGGAGAACGATGTATTCCGCAGCAGGTTGTACAGCTTCTTTCCATTCGATTATTACAAGACGTTTAACGAATGGGTATATCAGGCGGTGCAGTCGGGGCAGGTCGACAGCCGGTTTCCTCCTGAGTTCGTGGCCCGATTGATTGAGGTCATGCTTGCCAACGTCCACAAACTTGTCTCTTCCGGAGATCCTGAGCACCTGCTGCAAACCGCGACCCAGGTGATAGATGTGATTCAGGGTGGGATATCACGGAAGCCTATTTAACAAGCCACTTAAGCAAGATAAGAGAAAGGGGTAGTACCATGCAAACCGCTTTCAGTGTCAAAGACCTGCAGTTTCGCTATCCATCCTCCGGCGCCGATGTGATCAAAGGTGTCACTTTTGATGTGCGGGAAGGTGAGATTTTTGGGCTGCTGGGCCCGTCAGGGGCAGGAAAATCGACTACGCAGAAGATCCTTGTAAAGCTGCTTGAGAATTATCGGGGCAGTATCAAGTATTTTGGACAGGATTTGAAGGATATGAATCATTCATTTTATGAAGAGATCGGTGTCGGGTTTGAGGTGCCGGTGCACTTCACCAAATTGACTGCCTTGGAGAATATGCAGTATTTCGCCGGCTTCTACCGACGCACCGCCAACATCCAGGAGCTGATGGAGCGAGTGGGCCTTTGGGAATACCGCAACATGAAGGTCGGCGAATACTCAAAGGGGATGAAGGTGCGCTTGAACTTTGTCCGGGCCATGCTCAACAACCCGCGGGTGCTGTTTCTCGACGAGGTGACCAACGGGCTGGATCCGAAGAATGCGCGGATTATCAAAGATATGATTGGGGAATACCGGGACCGGGGCGGGACGGTGTTTTTGACGACTCACCTGATGAACGATGTGGAGCAGCTGTGCGACCGTGTGGCGTTCTGTGTCGGCGGCCGGCTGGCTGAGATTTCCACCCCTCGGGATCTGAAGCTGAAGTACGGCAAGCGGGAAGTGAAGGTGGAATACCGGGACAACGGGGCTTTGGCCAGCGCTGTCTTTCCGCTCGATGGGATTGGGTTTAACGAGGAATTTCAGAATCTGTTGAGGACTGCCGAGATCGAGACGATTCACACAGGAGAGACGACGATGGAGGAAATTTTCATCATCGTGACGGGAGTTGAGCTTAATGAACAAGCTGGCCAAGCTGATTAAAGGCGAGATTAAGCGGTTGGTGCGGTACAAGATTCTGCCGGTGAGTTTAGCCACAACTGCTTTGTGGATTGGGCTGTTTTTGTTCGTTTCCGCTGCGGAGGCCAGGCAGATTGCTCCGCTGGTAATCTTTGTGGATGTGGCGGCAATGTCGGTTCTGCTGCTTGGGGCGTCACATCATCTGGAAAAGCAGGACGGAACGATCCGGACGATGATGGTCATGCCTGTGCCGTTGGGGCAGATTCTGACGGCAAAAACGGTGGCTTCGATGGTGCTGGCGCTGGAATCAACGGTTGTGACGGCTGTGGCTTTGTATGTGATTCACGGGATTACACTTGATTACGCTGCGCTGCTTTTGTTTGTGGTAGTGGCGGGGGCGGCCCATGCGGCGATCGGCTTTGCCCTTTCCCTGAACAGCAAGGACTTCAACTCGATGCTGGGGCTTTTGATGGTTTACATGTTCGTGTTTACTATTCCTTCGATTCTGTTTAGTTTCGGCATTGTCGACGCTAAGTACGAATGGCTGTTTATGATTTCACCGTCTCATTCGGCTCATCACTTGATCGCTTCTGCTGTGCGGGAGGATTATCAACTGGGCATGGTTTTCGGTGGTTGTTTGTATCTTGCGGTGTTGGCCGCTCTGCTGTTCAAGTTTGCCGTCTATCCAAAGTTCAAGAGCAATGCGGCGAGGGGGTAGTGGGATGCAGAAGTATTTGTCACTGCTTAGATATGAGGCGAAGACGATTGTGCGGGACCCCATCAATCTTTATATGTGCACGTATCCAGTTATGGTATTGCTGCTGTCCTGCTGGGTTTTTCCGATGATCTTCGAGTCGATGGATCCTGTGAAGGGAACGATGCTGAAGGTTTCGATGTTTGTTTTGCTTATCGTTGTTTTGGCGTTCGGGCCTTTTTTTCTGGCAGCGTTGGCTGCGTTTTTACTGTTGGATCACAAGGATGAGAACACATTGCATACGCTTTCGGTCACACCATTGGGGGCTGGGGGCTACCTCAGGTTTAAGATGGTGTATATCTATGTGATGGCGGTTGTGGGCGATGTGGCGGTCTTGCTGGGCACAAAGCTCCTTGTCGGCGACAAGTATGCGGTGATGGGTGTGTCGTTTTTTGGGAATATCGGGGTGGCGCACATTGTGGCGTTCGCCGCGGTGAATGCACTGTTCGCTCCGGCGCTGGGGCTTTTGCAGGGGGCGTTGGCCAGGAACAAAGTAGAGGGTTTTGCCATGATCAAGGGGACAGGTATTTTTGCGTTGGTGCCGGCTTTGATGGCCTTGGAGGCGTTTCAAGGCAGGCTGCAGTATGTGCTGGGAATTTTCCCGAATTTCTGGGCGATCCGGGCGATGTTGGTGAAGTTTATGCCTGTTGCGCTGGATGGGAACTTGAGTTTTCCGGTGTATCTGCTGATTGGCGCGGTGTACAATGCGGCAGTGCTGATTGTGTCGTATCGACTGTTTTTGCGTAGAGCCGAGTATTGAGGGCGTGAGAGGGCGTAGGGCGTGAGGGCGTGACAGGGGACGGTGACCTGTCACGCCCCTGTGTTTCACGCATATGTCGTACACACACCTGTCGCACGCAATCATGTCACACACGCCCCTATCGTACACACCCGTCACACCGGTGGATATGTGCTGCATGCAGATGTAGAAGAGGACGGGCGTGACAGGTCACCGTCCCCTGTCACGCTCTGTCACGCCTGTCACACCAGTGCAGCCTAGTACCGTCGTTTTGAGCTGTGAATCATGCGTATACTATTGCTGAGGAAGTAGATCTCAAGTCCATCCGCGGCAAGGGGGTCCTTACTTGTGAGAAGATATCTGGTGCTGATCCTTATAAGCACATTGATTCCAGTACTGCTTTCCTGTGCGGCATCTGCCAGCGTGACAGTCAGCTACACTCGAAAAGACCTTGACTCCGGTTTCAATGCTGCCGAAGCGGCCGAGGTCATACTGAACACGGATCGGATAAGCTTCACCGGCTCCGGTGTGGAAATTGACGGCAGTACAGTGCGCATTACACAGGGCGGCACTTATCTGGTTCAAGGAACCATACAGGACGGACAGCTTATTGTCGATGCCGGAGACAATGATGATGTGCAGCTAGTTTTAAACGGTGTCAGTTTAACATCTTCCACTCCTGCGGCGATTTATGTGATGAATGCTGACAAGGTGATTCTGACGCTGGCGCCCGGTACGGTCAACGTTATAGCCGATGGCCAGGCATCCACACCTGAACTTGATGCGGAAGATGTTAATGCAGCCGTCTTCAGCAAGGATGACCTCACCATTAACGGTGATGGAACATTGATTGTCCGCGGTAATTACCGCCACGGCATTGTCAGCAAAGATGACCTGAAGATAGTTTCTGGGACTATTGAGATCATGGCTGTTGGTGACGGGATCAAAGGCCGGGACCTGCTTGCCGTTAGAAATGGGAATATCTCCATCACAGCTCAGCAGGACGGCATGCAGTCGAACAACAATGCTGATCCGGAAAGAGGATTTGTGTATATCGAAAATGGGCAGATCGACATTACCGCCGAATTGGATGGCATCCAAGCCGCGACAGGCTTATATATCAAGGGCGGGACGATTACGATCAGATCTGGAGGTGGAAGTGCTGTTTCCAGCAATACTCCCGCTTGGGGCATGTGGGGTGGGGGAAGAGGGATGGCTTGGCCAGTCTGGCCGGCTGGGCCGTCTGATCCGTCCGGTTCCCAAGATACACCCAGTGCCAAGGGGTTGAAGGCGGGGGCGAGTATTGTAATTGACGGAGGCAGCATAAACATCGACTCGTCGGATGACGCAATCCATTCCAATGATCTGGTGATGATCAACGGGGGTGTGATCAGCGTCAGTTCTGGTGATGACGGGATTCATGCTGATTCACTCCTGGAGATTAATGGTGGAGAGATCACTCTGCATAAATGCTACGAGGGGCTGGAGAGCACTGTAATCGTGATCAATGATGGGGTGGTCCGCGTTTTAGGAGCGCGGGATGATGGGATCAACGCTGCCGGTGGTGTCGATGTGTCGGCTCTTGGCGGGCGGGTAGGCCAGAACCGCTTCATGTCGGAGGCGTATGGTGAGCTGTTCATCCATGGTGGCTATGTGTTTGTAAGCGCTGATGGAGACGGTATCGACTCGAACGGGCTGATTACAATCACCGGTGGGACTGTGATTGTGCATGGCCCGACCGACAGTTGGAATGCGGCACTGGATTATAACACGCAGTTCACGATTGAAGGAGGATTGCTGGTGGCGGCGGGCAGTGCCGGTATGGCGATGGCGCCGAGTGCCAGTTCGAGTCAAAAATCGATTGTGGTGAGGTTCAACAGCTTTCCTGCCCAGGAGATTGTGCATATCGCTTCGTCGGAAGATAATGAACCTATTGTGACTTTTAGGTCCAGCAAGACGTATCAGTCTTTGGTGGTGTCTTCGCCTTTGGTTGAAATGGATAAGACGTACATCATATACCGTGGAGGCAGCCATACGGGAGTGGAGATAGATGGGCTGTTTCTTGACGGAACATATACCCCGGGAATACAGATTGGTACAACCAGTGCAAGCAGCGGCCAAGGGCAGGGATTCGGGCCAGGCCGGGGACCAGGCTTCGGACAACCGGGAATGTGGGGAGTGCCAATGCCGCCGCAGAGATAGCAGTGGTGTGACAGAGGACGGTGACCTGTCACGCCCTCTGCCAATCTGACTAGAAGCAGGCCCGAGTGATGGCGGGTGTGTGCGGTATGTGGGGAATGTGGTGCATGTGCAGCATACAGATTACGACAGTCGGGCTATGTACAGGGCGTGACGTGGGCGTGACACGGGCGTGACAGGTCACCGTCCCCTGTCACACCGTGTCACACTACAGGTCCTTGGAATACACGAGAATGTCATCGCGCTTGTACCACCCGACCGATGTCCAGAAATGATGGCCGCTGGTGTTGTCGGCTATGACGAAAAGGTGGCACTTATTTATACCTTCTGCCTTGAGCTTTTCGAGGCTTTTTTCAATTAAGCTTCGCCCTATACCTTTTCCTCGGTACGCTTCGGCGACGGCCGCATGATAGATATATCCCCGGCGCCCGTCGTGGCCGCAGAGAACTGTTCCGATCAGTCGGTCTTCATGCTTGCAGACAAAGCTTAGTCCCTTGTTTCGATCAAGGAATTTTTCCAGGTTTTCCTTTGTATCAGCGTTACTTAGGCCAATTCCAGGGGTGCTGCGCCATAATTCGTACATGTCGTGGTAGTCGCTTGGCTGCATTTCTAAGATTGTCACATTTGCGTTAGACATGGTCGAGTCCTCCTAAACAGCTCTGGAACAGGGTTGGTGCCAAGAATGGCGCAATGGATGGTGAAGGACGGTTACGTGTACCAATAAAGCGGTGCAGGTAACCGTCCCTTGTTGTTTTCTGTCATTCTAATGCCATTCCTGTCATTACACCCGGCCGCTTTAGAACTTTACTACCCGCGGTGGTTCGAAGAAGGAGTAGAAAGTGGCCGTGGCATTTTCGAAATAAAGAACTTCTGTATTATCATCTTCCGGCGGATAGATTCTTTGAAGGTCTGGGTAATTTTCGAGGAGATGTTTTTTTGCTGCCACCCGGTCATCGCGGATGAGTTTGCCTGCTATCCTCAGCCAGATTCCATCAGCGAAAGCGCAGATCTCTGCTTTGGGATTCGCCTGAAGCTGCTTGGACACGGCCTTTGACTTGCCTGTTTGAATGTATAGCTTCCCCTCAAAAATATCAACTGTGCCGAAAGGCCTGACCCGCGGCTGATCACCATCAACGGTAGCCAGATAGTATGTCCCACATTTCTTCAAAAACTGATACACTTCTTGTATACCTTCCATTTGAGCACCTTCCTTTTGGATGCTTCCCATATAAATCCCTCCTAATAGATCCTTCCTACTGTCGTTACGGGTGCCACAGCACGAAAACCAGCTCATCTCAACTGTACAAGCAGCAATTAATAGTCTGACATTCGCTGACGCCTTAGCTCCTTGGCATCCTATCACCGCCAAGGAGTTTGAGGTGTGAGAACACCGACTCAGAAGAGCCGTACGTGACTACCTAGAAGTCTATGCCAGTCATCACAGCCACTCCTAGACCGCGGCCGTCTTTCATCAGCGACTGCAAGTTTTCCCGGTTACCTGGATTCGGAAGTGGTTGAACATGAGGCCGGCACCTGCTTCCAGGCCCCGTTTATCCTGGGTGGAGTAGCTAGCGCCAACCGTCAGCGGTGCAAATGATACAGGCCTGTACTCGATTTGCCCACCGACAAGCGTGTCGCCGCTGCCGGATCCAGAGCGGGTATACCGGACACTGCCGTGCAAGGTGACCTTTTGGTCAAAACGGTAAGACACGCCTACACGCACTCTCATGGGCAGTTTCCAGGTAATATCATTCGCTGGTTCTTTGGCTTCATTGAACTCTCCATCCGCGAGGTCAAACTCGAATTCCTGAGTAGCGGGGCTCCACCCCAGGCGGGCTAGATCCACCTCGTCTTCCGCATAACGGCGCTGCCGGGTCACATCCCTCCAGGTGATCTGGCCAATGTTCTCCACGCTGGCGCTCACAGCCAGCAGTGAGTTAACATGAACGGCGATGCCAATGTCAAAAGCCCAGCCCCGGCCGTTCTGTGAATGGAAGATTGACAGGTCGATATCACGGCCTACCACTCTAGTACCGCTGCCTGCAGCCATCTCCCCAACTGCGATGGTGCCAGTGAAGCCCGTCTGTGCAGCCCTATAAAACTGACGCCAATCCCTCTGATATTGGTTCAACGCGGTATATTTAGTGGTACATATTTAGTGGTAGGGTTTTCGAAGCGACCATACCGTTGGCGCTGTTTTTCAAGGTAAGAATTTTTTCGCATCTTTCATAGGGAATTCCTCTTTCAATTTCATACGGAATTTGGAGAGGTGTGACAGGGGACGGTGACCTGTCACGCCGGCGCCTAGCGCGCACATATCACATCAGCACCTAGCATGCTAGTCAAATCGTAGATTCGTGTTGTATGCAGATGTAAAAGAGGGAAGGCGTGACAGGTCACCGTCCCCTGTCACACTGTCACACCCACTTTACAAAGATGTACTTGACAGCGGTTTATGTATGTGTAATAATCTGCGCAGATCCATGTATCACATCTCCTAAACTTTTGTAAGAAAATGGTTCAAATAAAATACAAATTTTGTTAGGAATACAGCCTTTTCCGTAGAATAAATGAAGAGGGTGATGAGTTGCGTGTGCGACCGGCCACTGCCGCCGACAATGAAAAACTGATTGCGATTGAGAAACTCACGCCTCAAGGTGGACAGATCAAATTGGTCAGCGAGCGCAAAGACTATTTCTTTCGCGCCAAGAAGTTTGCTGACCCCATTTTTTTGGTGGCTGAAGATGAAGATGCTGACATGATTTTAGGCATCATGGGCGTAGGCCCTGTGACAGTGAAGCTGAATGGCGAAACAAGGCAGGCCGGCCTCGTTTTCGACTGGCGCTCCAATCCCCAGGCTCCCAAGGGGCTGCCTCGGCACATGTTCCGGCTTTGGCAGGCTGCACACAAAGAAATCATCCGCAGAGATCTGGATTTCCTGTTTGGCTATGTCAAAGAAGACAATGAGCGCTCCGCCAGCATCATCACCAGATCCGGCGCGCAAGTGGTGGAAAGCAAAGATTTCCTGACCATGCCGGTGCATGCCAGCTTCTGCCGCAACCGGAGCGAAGTTGAACAGGTTGTGTTTACACCAAAACCAGGGGAGGAACAGGAAAGAGATGCCCTGGAAAACTCTTTCGGCCGATTAGACCTGTACCCGGACTGGATCCAGCGGGAAGCCACGCGCGAGCAGCGGGAGAAGTACCTCTTTGGCAAATTCAGCTGTAGAGGCTCATCAGTGAAAGTGTGGGATACAACTGACGAGTACACCCAGCGAGTTTTAAACATACCGACGCTTTTCGGGCTGCTTCGCCCAATCTTTAGGGTTGGATCCAAAGTGTTTCCCCTCCCGCACATTCCCAGCCTTGGGGAAGAAATCAAGGTGTGGGAGCTCTTTGATTTGGTACTGGACCAGCCCGCGGATCTGAATCCACTCCTGGAAAAGGTGAGGCAGGCTGCGGTGGCGAAAGGCATCCACTACTTGGTGGCAACTTTGGGCCCGGACGACAAAGGTTACAAGGAAGTGGCAAGAAAGGCATGGGTGCGGCCTAGGTACCATCTGTTCGCCATGCCGCTGAAGGAAGGTATTCCCTTGCCCAAGCCGCCTACCTATTTCGACGTGAGCTTTCTCTGAAGTGTGGGAATTGACCTGCTTCACCGGGCTCTCATCCGTCAAGCTGGGCCAATCACACAAACCACTTCAGATATGACCGGTATGACGTTGGTACTACGAAACTGATAATTCATTGGAGGCCAAAGTAATGAAAGCACTTGTGACGACACCCGCCTCACCCACCAGTCTCTTTGTGGTGCGCCGTTTGAAAGAGTTGGGTTACAAAGTGACAGTGGTCGATTCCCACAACCGCAGTTTTGTCTCGTACTCCAACGCAGTGGATAAACGTATACTGGCACCTTCCCTTCGGTACAATCCCCAGGGTTTTGCCCAAACGGTGATTGACGAGCTCAAGAGCGGAGAGTACAGCTTTTACTTCCCTGTTTTGGAGTGCGGTTTTTTAATGTCTTATTACCGCGACATCATCAGGCAGCACACGAAAATGATCTCCATGTCATTTGAGGAGATCACTCACGCTCATAACAAAAATGCTATGCGCGAGTACGCCAAGGCGGCGGATGTAAGAATCCCCCGGACCGAAGCGCCTGACTCGGTCCAGAACGCCTTCAAGCTGCTGGAAGAACTGAATTCACCTGTGGTGATCAAGCCTCGTGTTGCCTGCAACGCTCACGGGCAGAAGATCGTGACGGATCAGGGCCGTGCAGTCTGGGAATACGCTCAAATCGTAAAAAAGTACAATTTGGAGGACCAGCCGCCGCTGATTCAGCAGTATATTAAAGGCTCCCTTGTTTCCACTGTAAATCTGGCGGTGGATGGGGAGGTTAAAGGCAATGTGGTCTTCCGCGCCCTGCGGACAGTACCCACAAGCGGCGGGACCAGCTCTTACCGGATCACAGTCGATGAGCCTGAAGCGGAACTGTTTGACGCCCGCATCATCAAGCACCTTAACTGGACCGGTTTTATCAGTTTTGATTACATGCAAGATGAAGCCACGGGCCAACTCTATCTCATCGACTGCAACCCGCGCATCGCTCCCGGAGTGATTTTGGGGTATTTTGCCGGTGTGGATCTGATGGGTGCCTTCGTGGATCTGATCAACGGCAAGGAGGTTCAGCGCCTGCCCAAGCAAAAAATCGGTGTCCGCTCCAAGCTCCATTTCTTGGATCTGGGCTGGCTGCTTTATAATCTAACCGACAAGAAACTGTCTCGCCAGGAAAAATGGGCCTGCTTCCGCACTTGGGCAAAGAGAGAGTCCACCCACCTTGATATCGAAAGCATCCGGGACATGAAACCTTGGTTTGCGCTGTGGACATTCCTGCTCCGGAACATCGGCCGGCTCCTAAGCCCAGAGGGGGGCGAAATCTTCCTGGAGCACGTCCTTTTCGAGGAAGCGGAGTTTCGGAAAGAAGTTGTCAATTCTCAAGCAGTTGTGTTATAAAGAGCGTGACAGGGCGTGACAGGGGACGGTGACCTGTCACGCCATTACACCCTATTGCGCTGGTGTTGGCGGGGGTGATGACAGGTTGGTGACATTGGTGACATTGGTGACAGGGGACGTACACCTGTCACACGGACACC
>CZCB01003880.1_pt1 | contig 21831 bp, 22 predicted proteins | sample 591991 | NCBI WGS metagenome assembly CZCB01 (sample SAMEA3556809, study PRJEB10932) | anaerobic digester metagenome
TGTGTATAAGAGACAGCCGTGGATGTGAGCAGGGAATATCCCTATACCGGCGGCAAGGCCTTCGGCTGGTGGGATGTGCCCATTCCCGCTTATATGAGCCAAAAACGCGCCGCTTATGAAAAGGCTTTGGAGGAAGAAACGGTATAGTTCCGACTTGTCGGATTTGATTTTTCAAAAAAACCACGCCTTTAGGGGGTGAAAATATGTCTAAAATGAAATTTGCGTTTGTGGGCTGCGGAAGGATAGCCACCTTGCATGTAGCCGGTTATAAAAACCGCGATGATTGCGAACTTTACGGCGTTTATGACAAAAACAAGCAAACCGCCGAAAAATTTGCCGCCGAGCACGGCATTCCCAAAGTTTACGACAGCTATGAGGAATTATTGGCCGATCCTAACATTACGGGCGTGGAAATACTCGCTCCCCACCATTTGCATTGTCAGCTTACCGTGCAGGCTTGCAAAGCCAAAAAACATGTTTCGGTGCAAAAACCCATGGCTTTCAATCTTAAAGAGTGCGATGAAATGATTGCGGCCGCCAAAGAAAACGGCGTCAAGCTCAAGGTTTTTGAAAATTTTGTGCATTATCCGCCTTATCTGTTGGTCAAAGAGCTTATTCAAAAAGGAGAAATAGGCGAGGTGCGCGGCATTCGCTACAAAATGAATAACGGCGGATTGCTTTCCCATAACACGCCCGCCTGCAAAATGCGCGCCAAAAGCATGGGCGTTAAGGTGGACGAGTGCGGCCTTGAGGTTACGGGCTGGAAGGTGGACACCGTGTCCTGGGCGTGGCGGCTTAACGATTCGTTGAGCGGCGGCGGCCCCGTGGTTTTTGACGACGGATATCATAAATTCTCCTTGTTTATCGATTTATTGGGCGATGTGGAAAAGGTGTGCGCCTGGATTGACGAAACCAAAATTTTGGGGGGCATTTGTCAGGACTGCCCCGCTGTCATCATGTGGAAATATAACGATAAAAAGCTATACGGGGTGTGGGATATCACCAGTTCCGAAGGGCTTTACATAAAAGGCAAGTACTATACCTGCGACGAGCGCATGGAGGTTACGGGTAGCCGAGGCGTGCTTTGGCTTACCAGATGCACCGCCGAAATGCTTTCCGAAGTGGCTCCCGTCATAATGTATAAAGACGGCAAAATTACCGAATATTGGGATATGCCTCACGATTGGCAGGACTCTTTCATTAAGTCCACCCATGATTTCATTGACAGCATTAAATATGACCGCGAACCTGTTTTGACGGGCGAAAGGGGCAGGGAGGTGCTGAAGTTCGCTTTGGCGGCCATTGATTCCTCCCGTCTCGAGCGTCAAGTCAAACTGGATGAATATGAAGATAAGCCGCTTATGAAGAAAAAAAGCTTTTTAAGCGTGCTGTTGGGGAGAAAAAAGAAAAAATGAGCTTAAGAGCAAAGCTGGAATACCATGCCGCACAAATAAGAAAACTTACCATTACCGCCATTGAAAGCGCGGGGTACGGGCATATCGGCGGCAGTATGTCGATATGCGACGCTCTCGCCGTGCTTTATTGCGATATAATGAAAATAGACCCTTTGTATCCCGACAAGCCCGACAGGGACAGGCTGGTCATGTCCAAAGGCCATTGCGGCCCCGCTTTATACGCGACGCTGGCTTATAAAAAGTATTTTCCCGAAAGTCTCCTTACGCAGCTCAACCGCAACGGCACTTCCTTGCCCAGCCATTGCGACCGCCTTAAAACCAAAGGCATTGACATAAGCACGGGCTCTTTGGGACAGGGCTATTCTCTTGCCGCCGGCGTCGCTTACGGCTGCAGATTGAAAGGGTATGACAATACCTGCTATTGTATCGTGGGCGACGGGGAGCTGCAGGAAGGGCAGAATTGGGAAGCGGCGCAATTTGTCGCCCATCATAATTTGAGCAATTTAACGCTTATTGTGGATAACAATAAACGCCAGCTTGACGGCTATGTGCAAGATATTTGCAAACAATTTGACCTTGCCGCCAAGCTCAAAGCCTTCGGGTTGGAGGTTTTTGAGGCCGACGGGCATGATGTTTTGGAAATTCGCGAGGCTTTGCTGGCCGCCAAAAGCTCCAATAAACCTAACGCCGTAATACTGGACACCCAAAAGGGTTACGGATGCTGTTTCTCCGAAATTGAAGGCTTTAATCATTATATGGTGGTAACCAAAGAAATGGCCGACAAAGCCAGAGCCGAAATTGACAGGAGGCTTCAAACGCCATGAAAAATATGCTTGTCGATAATTTTGCTATAGACCAAGTGGAGATGCGCCAAGCTTATTGCGACGCTCTTATCGATGTCGCCCGCCAAAATCCTTATGTGCTGGATATCGAGGCCGATGTTCAGTATTCCATGGGGACCAAGCGGTTTAAGGAAATATTTCCCGAAAGGAGCATTAATTGCGGCATTATGGAAGCGCACGCCGTAGGCTTTTGCGGGGGGTTGTCCGCCATGGGCTATATTCCTTTTTTCCACGCTTTCGGCGTTTTCGCCACCAGAAGGGCGTTTGACCAGGTTTTTTTGGCGCTGGCCTATCAAGACATGAATGTAAAAATCATAGGCGGAGACGCCGGGGTTACCGCCACTACCAACGGCGGAACGCATATGCCTTTTGAGGATATGGGGCTTATGCGCCTTGTGCCCGACATGACGGTAATAGAGCCCGCCGACAGCGCCATGTATCCTTACGCCGTCCATTATATGGCCAATACCTACGGCAATTTCTATTTGAGAAGCTGTCGAAGGAAGGTTATGAAAATTTACGGCGACAACGTCCAGTTTACCATAGGGCGGGCCAATACGCTGACCCAAGGCGGCGACATCGCCATTATCGCTTGCGGAATCATGGTTTATGAGGCCTTGAAGGCAAGAGAGATTTTGCTCAAGCAGGGCATTGAGGCAAGAGTCATTGACATGCATACCGTCAAGCCTTTGGATGTTGAATGCGTCAAGACCGCCGCTATGGAGTGCGGAGCCATAGTAACCGCCGAAAACCATAATGTCAAGGGGGGGCTGGGCGAGGCCGTCTGCGCCGGCCTCGCCCAAAATGTCAAGGGGGGGCTGGGCGAGGCCGTCTGCGCCGGCCTCGCCCAAGAATATCCCGTTCCCGTCGAGCTTGTGGGCGTTAACGATATGTTCGGGCAGGTGGGAGACCAAAGTTATCTTATGAAGGTTTACGGTCTTACGGCTGAAAACATAGCCGAAAAAGCCATACGCTGTTTAAGGAGGAAAACAAAATGAAAATTGCCGTAATCAACGAGGTATCCGCAAGGGACAAAAACGGTTTTGTGGTCAAAGCGCTTGAGGATAAAGGCTTTGAGGTTTTGAATTTGGGCATGACCGAGGGCGAAATAAAGGGAAAGGAATTGACTTATATCCATACCGGGCTTATGGCCGCCGTAATTTTGAACCTTGGGGCGGCGGACTTCGTGGTGGGCGGCTGCGGCACCGGGCAGGGTTTTATGATTTCCGCCATGCAGTACCCTTCCGTGTTCTGCGGGCTCATTGACAATCCGTTGGACGCTTGGCTGTTCGGACAAATAAACGGCGGCAATTGCGTGTCGCTGGCCCTCAATAAAGGCTTTGGCTGGGCGGGGGATATCAATTTAAGGCATATTTTCGATAAATTCTTTTCGGACGGTTTTGGTCAAGGGTATCCCAAACAGCGTCAACAAAGCCAGCAGGCAAGCAGGCAAAAACTTTTTGAATTATCCCAAAAAACGCATAAATCCATGGAAGAAATTTTGACAAGCATGGATAAAGAAATTACGGATACCGTGTTCGGGCATAAGCCTTTTGCGGACGCAGTTAGGGGAGATTGTGAGAATGAGGCGCTGCAAAGGTTTATCATAAATAAATTTTTGGGAGGATAAAAACGGTGAGCAAAGCTCTGGAAAACGGCATAGCGGTCTTGGAGATTATTTCTTCCAAAAGGGCGTGCACGATTACCGAGATTGCCGAAGCGTTGTCCCTCAATAAAAGCACTGTGTCGCGCATAATAAAGACCTTTATTCAAAAGGACATGGTGGAGCTTAATCGCAGCAGCCGCATGTACAGCATTGGGCCTGCCATACTGCAGATGTCCAACCGTTATTATAAAGCGCGCAACATCATAGGGCAGATAAAGGGGGTTATGGAAAATCTTTGCAAACAGGTGGAAGAATCCGTGCATCTTTGCGCGCTCAGCAACGACGCCGCCGTGGTGGTAGAACAGGTGGAGAGCGCCAGCAGGCTGGTTGTAAACGCGAAAATCGGCAACAGAGAGCCTTTGCACGCTTCTTCTGTAGGCAAGTGCCTGCTTGCTTTCGTCAGCGATAAAGAAAGAGAGCATATGCTGGCAAAATTACAATTTGAGCGCTTTACGCCCAAAACCATTTGCGACAAAAAAACTTTGCTTGAAGAGCTTGAAAAAATACGCAGGCAAGGCTTTGCTTTGGACGATAACGAATTGATAAGCGATGTAAGGTGCGTGGCCATGCCCATCTTCGACGCCCGCGGCAAGTGCGTTTATTCCTTAGGAGTTTCGGGAGCCAACAGCCATATGACGCCTATGAAGGTTCGGGAAATTATCAAAAAAATGAAAGCGGCGGTCAAACCGCTTATGGAGACATTATGAGTAAATTAAAAAGTAAGTTAGCGTATGCCTGCGGGGATATTTACGGCGGGGGAGCGTTTTTAATATTCTCGTTGCTGTATATGAATTTTTTGGTGCTGGTGGAGGGATTGCCCGTTCTGGCCACCACTTTAATTATTCTCATAGGCAAGGTGTGGGACGCCGTTACCGACCCCATTATGGGCAGAATTTCGGACAGAACCCGCAGCAGATTCGGCAGGCGAAGGATTTATTTTTTGGCGGGAATAGTACCCGTGTTTTTGTCCTTTGTCATGCTGTTTTATTCTTTCGGCATACAAAGCGTAACCGCCAAAATCGTTTATCATGCCTTTGCTTATATGTTCTTCGGCACGGCGTTTACGGTGGTCATGGTGCCGTATAACGCCATTTTGTCCGATATGACCGACGATTATAACGAAAGAACTTCTTATACCACCGTCAGAATGTGCTTCAGCGGAGGCACCAGCCTGCTGGCGGCGGTTTTGCCCGGCCTTATCATAAACGCCATAGGCGGCGAAAAAATATCTTCGGCTCAGAAAAGCGGCTATCTCGTAATGGCTTTGGTCTTTGGTTTGATATTCGGATTGTGCTGGCTGCTGGCTTTTTTGGGCACCAAGGAAAAAGAAGATTTGCCGCCCGTTTTGAATATAACCTTCAAAGATGTGAAAAGCGTGTTTAAGCTCAAGCCGTATTTGAATTTTTTGGGCATATTCCTGTTTTTCCAAGTATGCGTGGATATTGTGCTGGCTTTGTTTATTTTTTACATAGACATCGTTGTGCTTCAGTATAAAAATTATACGTTGGTAATGGGGGCGTTGCTGGTCAGTCAGCTTATATTTATGATAGTGAATGGGGAAATAGCCAAACGAAAAAGTAAAGCCTTTCCGCTTTTTATTGGCATTCCCCTTTGGATAATCGTTACCTTATTATTCGCTTTCGTAAATTCGGCGACGCCCCTTGTTATTATTTGCGTTTTCGCCGTTCTCATAGGTTATGGCGCCGCCGCCGGCAACCTCGCAACCTGGTCCATGCTGACGGATATATACGATTTGGACGAATGCGTTTCTTCCGAACGCAGAGAGGGCGTTTACAGCGGCATAACCACATTTTTGCGCAAGGTGGCTTCAGGCGTGTCCATATTGATTCTGGGCTTCGGGCTGGAGGCTTTGGGCTTTAATCAAAACGAATACAATATCCAAAAAAGCTACGCCGATTTCGATCCCGCCACTTACGCCCAATCGGATTTGGTAAAAGGCATTAAACGGATATTTATTATCGTTCCCGTTGTGCTGCTTACGGGCTGCTTAATATTCGCTTTGGCCAATAAAATCAACAAAAAGCGTTTTGACGCCGTAATTAAGGCCATAGACAGCTTTAAGGAAAAGGGCGATTTGTCCAAGCTGGGCGAAGAGGAAATTCAAGATGTGGAAAGAGCCACGGGAGTAAAAAGAGAAAACCTTTGGCAAAAGGTTTGATTAATCTAAGGCGCTTGTTTGATTTCAAAGATATTTAACTTTTTGGAGGAGCAAAATATGGCTAAATATGAATGTCATCTTGTCGGCGACTTTGATGAAATATTAAAACAAATCGAAAGCGGCATATTAAATGGAAGCATTTCGGCAAGCCTGGAGGACCGCTCTGATTATAATTGCGACGGCGTAAGATGCGCCGTCAGGGTGTTTGAGAGATACAGCATGCTGGGCGGCAACCGCTTGAGCATGAATGTTACCCTGATAGGGAAAGGGGAAAACCTGTTTTTGTCCGCCATTACCTCGGGCGGCAGCAAAGCCATGTTTTTCAAAATAAACACATTGGGGGAAGGAGTGTTCTTGGATCAAATTCGGCAAATTGCCCTCGGATTTCAAAAGGCGTAATGTGAAAAAACCGCTTGCTTAAAGCGGTTTTTCCATTTTTATGGTCTTAATTATTATTTTTATTGATTGCTTGCGCCGCTTTCTATTCGTCTTTTTTCTATTTCCGCCATCATTTGGTCGTAATACTTTTCGTCTATGATAAACTTCTTGTGCTGTATAAACCATGATAAGGCAAGCAGCGCAATGGGCGCCAAAGCTACCGCCGCTCTTAACCACAGACGCATTTTGAGATTCCTTTGGTCGCGGAAATTGGCGTTGGCGGCGTTGAAGTTGTCGCCCATGAGCTCCATGGAATACTTGTATACGGTGTCCCCGCTGCCCATGATTAAATCGTCTTCATCAAGGTTGGCCCAATAGCCCAAATCTTTCTTGCTGTTTTTTGCCAATTTGCCGTTTACATAAGTTTCGCGGTAGATTTTGCAGTCGGACAGCGATTTTACATATTCCGCACTTATTTGGTATTTCGCCATATGGGTGTCAGAAGCTAATTTTTGGCGCACAATCTCCTCGGCAAGCTTTTGGTCCTCGGTGTTTTTGAAGACTATCAAATATTCTTGAATGGTTTCTATATATTCTATTTGCGTTTCCTGCGATTTAATGTTGGACAAATAATCCTTTTGGGATTCCATCAGGGAAATGTTTTGGCTGAGTATGAAAATACCCGATACCGCCAAAATCAGCGTAACCACGCCATATTGCACGGCGGAGGCAAATTTAACCATAAACGGCCGCAAGGTGGACACCACCGCTTCGTTGCGCTCGCCTTGCTTATACTCGTTGTATTCCACACAATTGGTCATGTTTATTATGGACGCCATGTAGAAAAGCGCTTGGCCGCTGAATACCAGTATGCCGAAAATGCCCAGCGTCCAAATGGTAAAGGGCAGCACCGAAGGCCACCAGCCCAAAAGCAGAATTCCCAAATACCCAAGCAGCGCCACCGAAATGGATATGGCCTGCACCTTTTTTCGTCCCAGCTTTTGCGCCATTTTTGGATAAAGCAGATTGGCGCCTATGTTGCATATGCCGAAAATTACGATAAAGTAAAAGCTGTAGCTGTCGTATCCCACTTCAAGGTAATACAAATTATACGCAAGCGCTATCAAAAGCCCGCTGCCTACGCTGTATAAGAACATAGATAAGGTCATCCAAAGCACCTGGTCGTTGTTCTTTATGGTTTGCCACATTCTTTTCAGGGAGATTTTTTGTTCTTTCTCCACTTCGCTACGCGGGGTTTCTTTTACGCCCAGAGAGGTCATAAGCTGGCATCCTATGAAAAACGCCACAATAATTATGGATACCAAGCTGTATCCTTTTACCACATTGCCCGGAGTCATGAAAATCACTATTCCTTGACCCGCGAAAGCTCCTACGCTGGCGAAAATCACCGTAAGGGTGGCAACCGTGTTTCTTTCGTTTTTGTGAGAGGACAAAGAAGGCAGCATGGACCAGTAGCCGATGTCGTTCATGGTAAAGGTTGTTTCCCACAGGAAATACATGATTGTCATAAAAATGACGAAGTTCCAGCCCATCCAAAAACGGATGTTGAACATCAACAAAATGACTATGCCGCAGGTTACCGCTCCAATCAGTATCCACGGCTTGAATTTGCCCAATTTCAAATGCGAGCCGTCGATTATCGCCCCCATAATAGGATCGTTGATGGCGTCCCAAATTCTTCCGCCTATGCCTATTATTAAGCTTAAGGTGGTAAATTGAAGGAGTGAAAGCGATACGCCGAACTGCACATACACCAGCAAGAACGCCGAAACCAATTGATAGGACATATCCCTGCCTATTCCCCCGGTGGAGAACAGCCATTTATTGCGGTTGAAAATCTTTATTCTTTTTTGTTCTTCCGCGTCCGATAACGGTTGCGGAACGGCAGCAGTTTGATTGTTCATAACAACTCCTCGCTTTTATTATTATTTATAGTTTAATTATTGCATATTCTGTTTAATTTGTAAATAAGGTAAAAAATTGCAAAGATTTGCGCTTTTGCTTTTTCATGGCGGTAAATGGCGGTGGCAGGGCGTTGTGTTTGGGTTTTTGGGCGGCGTTTATCTATTTTGAACAAGAAATTTGAAGAATATTGTAGGAAATTAAGGTTTTTTTAAAATTCGGTATTGACAAGTCAATGGCTATGGGGTAAAATGAATAAAAAGGCGTAAACGCCAAAAAAAATGGAGGAAACTTAAATGAATAAGAAACAATTGGTTGCCGCTATGGCAGAAAAGACAGGAATGAAGCTTACGGAAGCCGCAAAAGCGCTCAATGCTTTTATCGAATCGGTAAACGGCGCGCTTAAGTCAGGCGAAAGCATTCAACTTCCCGGATTTGGTTCCTTCCAGGTAAGGGAAAGAGGGGAAAGAGAGGGCGTCAATCCCGCGACAGGCGCAAAGATTACCATACCCGCTAAGAAAGTGGTGAAGTTCAAGGCCGGAAAAGCTCTTGACGAAAGCATCCAATAACGGGCGTTTTCCTGTAAAAGTTCAATGAAAGAATCCTGCTTATAACGCAGGATTTTTTTTGAGGAAAAACTTGGCTTGCAAGCTCCGCGATAATTTTTTGCTCGTAAAATAGTGCAAAATAAATTTTTTTATATTATAATATGGAATATCGGAGATTATTATGAATATGTTAGACATTATTGCGTTGGCGGTTGTCATAATAGTCGCTTTGGGCGGATACGCGATGGGCTTCGCAAAATCTTTGAAGGCCGTTACCGGTGGCATTATGGGCGTGATTATTTCCGTATTCGTGTGCGTGGCCTTCGGAGGCGCTTTGCAAAATCTGCCCGTCATAAAAAATTTCATTGATTTTGTTAATACGAAAGCCGCTGAGGCTTGGGCTTTTCTGGGCGTGTTGAAAATCGGATACGCGGCTTTTTACGCGCTGCTGTTTTTAGCCACCCAAATCCTCAGGCTGATTGTGGTTAATACCATAGCCAAAATCGATTATAGCCGCAATAAAGCCGTCATCATAATCAATAAGGCGCTTGGCGGCGTGCTTTGCACGGCGTTTTTGTGCGGCGTGGTACTGCTTGCTTTCGCCGTTTTGGGCATGGCCGTACAGGCGGGCTTCGGCGAAGAGATTGTGGATAAGCTCAAAGGCAGCTATCTGTATGTGATTTATCAAAATAATCCCATTAATTTCACCACGTAAACTTTTTGGCGGCGTGGCCGCTTTTTTGTTATATTGTAATAATTTAGGTTTAATTACCATAATTGTTTATTTTTTGTGTCGGGGTTGAATAAGGCAGGGTTTATTGATATAATAGCTTTTGTAAGCTAATAAATCATTCAGGAGTGTTCTTATATGGCCAAAGTCCATCTCGCGTTCAGATTTCATATCAATTTTTATCATTCTTACAGGGGGGACAAGCCTGACGAAACGGGTTTTGGCAAGGATATGCGCATAATAAGATATATCCTTGACACGCTGGACCGTCAAAACGCCGCCGGCGTCAATGTCAAAGGCACCTGGGACAGCGAAAATTATTTTACGCTGGAAAAGCTTATGCCCAAATACTGCCCCGATATCTTGGAAAGACTGCGCCTTAGGGTAAACTCCGGCAAAGACGAAATGGAAATAATGTCTTACAACAACGGCCTTGTGTCTGCGCATACCCAAGAGGAATTTGACATTATGATGAAAAAGACGCTCTCCAACGAACAAGGCTCGGGGCTTAAAGACCTTTTCAGCAGGCACGCTCCCGTAGTCCGTTCTCAAGAGTGCATGATGACGCCCATTTTGGCCTCGCTGTATAAAAAATACGGGGTGGAAGCCATAACCATGTTTTACAGCTGCATTCCTTTTAACGGATTTTCTAATTTCACGCCGCTTTTGCCCGTGGAAAGAAGATTCAATCCTATTTGGTACCGCCCTGAGGGTAGAGACGACAGGATAATTATAATTCCCGCCGTGGGCGTGGCCGATGTGTTCGATAATCTTGGCATAAGGGCGTATTTGAAACATTTAAGGAAATATCAGCTGAAAATGGATAAGCCCGAAGACTTTCTCGTGCTTGTGGATATGGACGCTGACGACGATTATTGGAGAGGTTATTTCAATACCTATCTTTTCTCCGCTATTTTCAAGGACAAGGAAAAGCTGCTTTGGAGAGGCGGTTTGAACCATATGATTAATCAGGTTAAGAATTTGGATTTCGTGGAATTTGACACTCCTTACAATTATTTGCTCAACCATCCTCCCCAAGGGGAAGTCAGTTTTGGCGAAGATACCGCCGACGGCAGTTTTGACTCCCTGTCGCCTTGGGCGGACAAGCTGGACAATTCCAAACTGTGGTCGGGTATAGAAAGGGCGCGTACGCTGTGCGAATACGCAAGAGCGGTAAGCCAAGACGAACAAATAGAAGAGGACATCAAAAAGGCTGCGGAGGATAGAATTCTTACGCTGTCCACCACCCATTTCGGGCTGTCCACGCCCGTTATGTGCCTTCCTCGCCTGCAAGCGGCGGGGGAAATGGTCAAAAAATGTCTGATACACTCTCAAGCCGTTTTGGACAAAGCCCAAAAAGACATTAAGGAAGAAAACAAGATAAAGGTTTTTTTCACCGATAAATATTATCAAGACGACATCAAAAGAGGCTTTATCCGCATGAGAATAGACCAAAAGCTTAAGGATAAAAACTTTGCGGTTAAATGCCAAGGACGGATTTTGCCTTCCTTTGTCATCGATACATTTGACGGCTGCGAGCTGAGGGCCTTTGTGTGTACCGACCAAAAAGAGCTTGAGCTTGAAATAACCCAAGGGGAAGAAAAGCCCGCTCAATATCAAGATATACAAATCACGCAAAGCGGCATAGGCAATAAAGACATTATACTTAACGCCCGCGAAGGGCAACTGGAAATTTACTATAAAGGCGGACTGTTTACCGACAAGGGCAATATGGATTTTTGGGTGGAATACGACAATAGAATACTTAAAAGCGCTTTCAGCCAAATCCAGACTTCATATTTGGGCGGCGGGGCGGCTATGCTTGCCAGAAAAGGAGAGATACCGCTTTTTGACGGCTACGCCGTCAAATATGAGCAAAGGTTTATAATAATCCAAGATTTGCCTTATATTTTCGCTGAAGTACAAGCCCATTATCCCAAAACTCCCGACTATAAGGCCGACAAGCGCAAGGTCAAGAATTTGAAAAGGAAATGGGATTCCCGCTGGAGGCAGATAGCGCCGTTGGAGATAGCGCCCGCTTTCAGGGGGGAGGAAAAAAAGCCCATTGAAATAATCAAGCATAATTTCTTCGGGGATATCAGCTCTTATAAGCTGGATTATGGCTATTTCAGCGAAAATAAAGAATTGGACGCCATTAAAAACGCCATTACCGCTTCGTGGGTGGCCGCCCGCGGACGGGAAGGGGGCATACTGTTGGCTCAAAGCGTAACAAGCGACAACAATTTCGCGTTCGCGGGAATGCGGTTGAGAAAAGACGGTCAAAAGGACAAACTTACTTTGAATCCCTTCGGCACTTATTTTGGCAGACAGCTGCATTATCCCACAAGAAGACATGAGCTGGTAGGCAAAGTCGCCGTCAAAATGGCCGCCCAATACTCTCCTTTGGCGCCTTCGTTCGCGGGGGAAAGACAAAGGTTTTCGCTTATGATAGCGCCTTTTGAAGGCATTTTGACTACCGATATCGTCAACGACGCCGTTATGCACAGCTATCCGCCGCATATTGTTTCCGGCGTGGAGGGGATCGAGGATTTGGGGCTGGGGAATTGGGAGCTTGAAAAATAATATTGACATTGATGGTATAATAATATAACAAAGCATATATGTATGCTTAATAAACATAAAGAGGAAAAAAATATGAGCAGACGCAACACTCCTTCCACGAGAAACACGCTTGCCAAGATAGCTTTCTATACTTTTGTGATAGCTGCGGTGGTATATCTTGTTCAAGCCATACTGGGCAGATTGGGCTTTTCCTCCGATGTGCTGAGCGCCATGCAGAACGCCGTAATTGTTTTGTTGTTTGTCATAGCCGGCGTTTTGGGCTGGGTATATTGCCGCAATCAAGCCTTTTTGCTCAAGGTGTTCTATTTCATTTGCGTGGCGATTATATTGGTGGCGGTCATTCTGCCCCTTGTTTGATAATCTCGTAACGGTATCTCTTGGTTACGGGCTCAAGGCGGGAATAGTCAAAAAGCGCCGTTCCGCCTTTTTCCGCGTTCGGAATATGATCAAATTCCGCATACAGTATATGGGCGGAAGCTTTTGTCGCGTTTAAGAAGCGCTTAAATTCTTTTGAGTAGTCCTTTCTTAAGAACTTGGGCGCGCTGTTTGTTTTGTGCGTAAGCAAATAATCAAACCTCAAAAGCTCCTTGATTTTGGGTGAAAATCCTCCAAATTCAAGCAATGATTGGTAGATTTGCTCTTCGTAAGCGCCTTTGGTTATGTTTTTGCAGGCGAAAAAATCCGACATCGCTTTGTATAATTCAAAAGGCGAGGGGTAAAAGGCGGACAAGTATTCCAGAGTGTGAGGGAACCGGCCGCTGTTGTATACTCTTTGCAAGGCGAATTCCACCCGCTTCAATAAAGCCAAATCTTCTCCGCTCATGTGGGGGGAGTCAATGATTTCGTAGGGCGCGGTTTTTTGAAAAGAAGCTTTGTAGGTATTGTAAAGCCTGGTGCCTTTCAGAAACTTCAAAAATCCCAATTGCAAATTGTGCGGCTTAAGCTCATAAACTTCGTTAAAGGAGCGCGAAAAGGTTTCAAGGCTGTCTTGAGGCAACCCCGCTATCAAGTCAAGGTGGGTATGGATGTTGCCCCAGCTTATTATCTTTTTTATGGCGCTCATGAATTTGTCTTTGTCAAATACCCTGTCTATGCTCTTAAGCGTGTTGGGATTCAAGGTTTGCACGCCCGCTTCGATTTGAATCAAACCCTTGGGCATTTTTTCCAGCGTTTTAAGCGCTCTATCGTCAAACAAATCGCCCGCCACCTCAAAATGAAAACAAACTTCGGCGTCCTTAAAGTTTTCGTATATGAAATCAAAAATTAAAGCGGCCCGCTCAGCGTTCGCGTTAAAAGTGCGGTCGGTGAATTTGATTATTTTTATTCCGCTTGACACAATGGCTTTAAGGTCGGATTTTACCCTATCTAAGCTGAAATACCTTACGCCTCGGCTCAGCGAAGCCATGCAGTACGAACAATGGAAGGGGCAGCCTCTGGAAGCTTCGTAGTAAAGCAATTTATTTTTGCATTGCTCCAGCCTTTGGGGAGTGTAAGGGGAGGGCAGAGCGTCCAAATCTTTAATAGGCGCAGCGTAAATTATCCTTTCGCCGCCTTTAACCAGCAGTTCATAAAGAGCTTCTTCGCCTTCTCCCACAATCATATGGTCAAAGTCCATATCGGAATGGGCTTCCGGTCCGCCTATGATTATTTTGCAATTTTTTAGGCGTTTTCGTATTTCGGGGATAAGCTTTTTGATAAACTCCACATTGAAAATATAAACCGATAAAAGCAATATGTCGGGGTTTGCTTTGATTACGCCGTTTAAGACCGAATCAAAGTCCTCGTTCACATTGCGGTAAACTTCTTTTATCTCAATTCCTTTCCGTTTAAGAAATTCGGCAATAAACCAGCCCGCCGGCATGGTGTGGATATATTTTGAGCTTATTCCCAAATACAAAATGGACATATAAGTATTTTACACCAAAAGCTTTGATTGGGCAATCAAAGGGCGGGCGTCATATATATAATTCAATGACGGGCAAATGGTATCTGTTATACAGGCGCAAGGGGAATATGCTGTTGCCCAATCCTCTGGAAACCGCCATATACTTATCGCCGCAAGCGTACAAGCCGTCGTAATATTTTGGGAAAAAGCCTTGGTTGGGGGAATATATGCCTATGCCGAAAAGCTTGAATTGCCCGCCGTGCGCGTGGCCGCTGAGCGTGAGCAAGGGCGGGCGGGAGCCGCCAATGTATTCTTTCCAGTATTCCGGGCGATGGGCAAGCAAAATTATGGGTTCATGCGCAAGAGAAAGCCCTTGCGTTTCGTTTGTGTCATAGCGCCCGTTGTCGCTTATGCCGACTATGGTCAAGCTCTTGCCTTTGCATGTTGCAGCGCTTGCTTGGCCGTCCAAAAATTTTATGTTGTTTTTCGCGTACAGCTCTTTGAGTTTGTGGTAATAGGGGTTTATTTTCTCGTGGTTGCCGCTTACCGCAAAACATGACGCTTTTTGAGAGATAAAGCTTAAAAAAGGCCGCAGCTTGTTTATGTCGCTTTCGTTTGCCGACGAATCGATAATGTCGCCTGTCAAAAATATCATGTCGGGGTTTATTTGCTCTATGCTCTCGCGCAGCTTTTCCAGCGTGACGCCGTTTTTGGGAATATGCAAATCGCTTATGTGAGCCATGGTGATTTTTACGCCGCCTTCTTCGCCCGCCTTAATTTCGATACGCTCTTTTTGCAGGCCTTGGGACACAATGCCGCCTATGGCGGGATATATTATTATTAACAGCGCGAAAATTATTGCGGCAGTAACTATGGCGTACCTTCTTTTCTTCATATAATCCTATAGTTATAATGTTATTATTAACCTTATTATAATATAACAATCCAAAGAAGCAAGATAATCTTTGACTTACCTCTTGCAACCAATGTTATAATACTATAAAGGAGGCCGTTTAAGTTGAGATTATTTATCGCGGTAATGTTCGACGAAGAAACAAAAGATAAGATATCACAAGCGATAACCGATATAAGAGCGTATTCCAGCGCGGGGGATTTCACTCCCAGACAAAAGTTACATATTACCGTTTTGTTCTTGGGGGAAACCGATGAAGATAAACTGCAAGCAATAATCAACGCCCTTGACGGCATTAAAGAAAAGCCCTTCCACATAAAGCTTAGCGCCATAGGAAATTTTTGCATGGGCAACAAGGGGGAATTGTATTACCTTGCCGCCGAGGAAAGCCGCGCGCTTAAAGCCATACACAATTATTTGCGCAAAAAACTGTGTGAAAAAGGCTTTTCGCCCGGCAATAAAAATTTCAAGCCGCATGTTACATTATGTCGAAGACTTGTTCTCAACGAACCCATGAAAACTTTATTGATGAAGAGCAGATATGACATAACTTATAAGGTTACATCCATAAACCTTATGAAATCGGAGAGAATAAACGGCTGCGTTCAATACTGCTGTGTGTACAGCAAAAAGCTGTGAAAACCGCCAAGCTTCGAAAATAAATATAAGCGTTTATATGTTGACATTTAGGGTTTGTTACACTATAATTTACTAAATATAATAGATAATCTTATTTTTAATAAGATTAGGAGGACATGATGGCTGAAATAATTAAAGTAACTAAAGAAAAATATGAAGAGCTTACCTCTCGCCTTCATTATTTGGAAACCGAAGCACGGGCAGAGGTGGCCGCCGCCATAAAGAATGCCAAAGAATTCGGGGATATATCCGAAAACGCCGAATACGCTGCCGCCAAGGACACCCAAGTGGAGATTGAAACCGAAATTCTTCGTTTGACGGAAACCCTGAACCATATCGAAGTAATCAATGAAGACGAAATAGACACAAGCATTGTTTCTTTCGGCACAAAAGTCAAGGTGCTGGATAAATCGAATAATGAAGTTATCGAATACACAATCCTTTCCACTTTGGAAGCAAGCAGCAGGGAAAATAAAATAAGCGACCAAAGCCCTATCGGCAAAGCGCTTATGGGCCACAAAAAAGGAGATGTGGTTTTTGCCAAAACTCCCGGCGGCGACGTGGAAATAGAAATCTTGGATATTACTAAATAATACGGAGAGATTAATGTCGGATATCAATAACAATACAAGCAATCTTGTTGAATCGGATATAAACGAAATAATCGCCATACGATTAAAAAAGCTTGCCGAGCTTAAAGAAGAAGGCAAAGACCCTTATCAAATAACCAAATATGACAAAACCCATTCGTCTTTGGACATAATAGAAAATTACGCTTCCTTGGAAGGCAAAACGGTGGGTTTGGCGGGAAGAATCATTACTAAAAGAGTGATGGGGAAAGCCGCTTTTGCTCATATACTGGACGAAAAGGGTCAAATACAGATTTATTGCAGAATAGACGTTTTGGGCGAACAAGTTTATGAAGAATTCAAAAAAACCGATATCGGCGACATTATAGGGGTGGAGGGAGAGGTTTTTACCACTCACAAAGGCGAAATAAGCATTAAGGCCGCTAAAATTGTTTTGTTGTCCAAGTCCTTGTTGCCCCTGCCCGAAAAATTTCACGGGCTAAGAGATCAGGATTTGCGTTATAGGCAAAGATATGTGGACTTAATCGCCAACCCCGATGTCAAACAAACCTTTGTTATAAGGTCAAAGATTATCTCCTGCATACGCCGCTTCCTGGACGACAGAGGCTTTATTGAGGTGGAAACTCCCATTTTGAACACCATTCCCGGCGGAGCCAACGCCAGGCCTTTTGTTACTCACCACAACACGCTGGATATAGATATGTATCTCAGAATAGCGCCCGAGCTTTATTTGAAAAGGCTGATAGTGGGCGGCTTTGAGAAGGTATACGAAATAGGCAGGCTGTTCAGGAACGAGGGCATGAGCGTTAAGCATAACCCCGAATTCACCACCATTGAATTGTATCAAGCCTATGCCGATTATCACGATATGATGGATATCGCCGAAGAGCTTTTTAAGTATTGCGCCAAAGAAGCCTTGGGCAAGGACAAGCTTGTTTATCAAGGCGTTGAAATAGACCTGGGCGCCAAATGGCAAAGAGTAACCATGCTTGAGCTGGTAAAACAATATACCGGTTTGGATTTTGACAATCAGCCTTTGGACCAATTGATTGCGCAAGCCGCCCAAATGGGGGTGGAATTGGATAAGGACGCTTCTTGGGGCAAAGCGCTTTATGAGGTGTTTGACCAGAAAGTAGAGGAAAAATTGATTCAGCCCGTTTTTGTAATGGACTATCCCGTGGAGGTCAGCCCTCTTGCCAAACGCAAAAAAGAAGACCTCCGCCTTACCGAAAGGTTTGAGATTTTTATTACCGCAAGGGAAATGGGCAACGCTTTCAGCGAATTGAACGACCCCATAGACCAGCGTAGCAGGTTTGAGGAGCAGGCGCGCTTGAGAGCCAAAGGCGACGAAGAAGCGCAAATGACGGACGACGATTTTGTTACCGCCTTGGAATACGGCATGCCGCCTACGGGAGGTCTGGGGATAGGCATTGACAGAATGATAATGCTGTTTACCGACAATTACAGCATTAGGGATGTGCTGCTCTTCCCCACCATGAAACCGAAAAAATGAATAAATTGAGAAAGATATTGCGGAAGGGCGGCAAGAATATAAGCTTTCATACTCCCGCCCATAACAATACCCTTCCCAAAAAGTTTATTAAATACGATACCACCGAGCTTGAATATACGGATAATTTGTTGCGTCCCCAAAATGTTTTGAAGGAGCTTGAAAGCGAAATAAGCTCAATCTACGGCCCTTTTGACGCTTTCATTTCCACAAACGGCGCCACTTCCTGCGTTTATGCCGCCGTTTACGCCGCCAAGCATAAAGGCGGTTTTTTAATCGCGGGCAAAGCCCATATGTCTGTCTATAACGCTTTAAGGATAAACGGCGTTAAAGCTTGGCAGGCGGAGGGCTTAAACGAAGAAACTTTGAAAAATATTCCCTGCGGCGTTATCTTCACAACTTCGCCCGATTATTTCGGCAATTGCGTCGATTTGAGTTATTACAGAAAGCTTGCCGATAAATATAACTGTTTGCTTGTTGTGGATTCTTCTCACGGCTCACATTTTGTGTTCAACGATAAATTCCCAATTTCGGCTACCAAATACGGGGATTTGGTTATCCATTCTTTGCATAAGACGCTGCCCGCGGCTACCGGCGCCGCTGTTTTGCTTTGCAATAATAAGGAATTGTCGCCGCTGTGCGCTCAAGCACGCAGGCTTTTTCATTCCACTTCGCCGTCGTATATAACGCTTTGTTCCATTGAAAGGGCTTTCCATATCATGCGAAAGAGGGGGCGGGCGTTATATGACAGGGTTTACGCCGCGGTTAACCGTTTTAAGAAAAAAGATTTGGGGGAATTTGAGGTCTGCTCGAGCGACGATTTTTCTAGATTGGTTTTGCGCTCGGTTTATGAGGGCGGTCAGGTGGTGAAGGAGCTGGGCAAAATGGGGGTGGATATGGAGATGGGCTGTCAAGATAAGGTCGTGGCCATCGTAACTCCGTATAATTACCGCCGTTTGGGAGCTTTGGCCAAGCGGTTGAGAAAAATAAACGGGCTTAAGCGCTATGTCAAAAATGAAAAAGAGCAAGAAAAAGAGGGCGGCAAAGTCGTTGAACTGGATTTTTGTCCGCGAAAAGAGCTTGTGGATATCGACAGCGCCGCGGGTAGAAGAGCTTATTGCGAAATAGGCATATATCCGCCCGGCCTACCCCTTGTTTTAAGCGGGGAAGTGATTAGTCAAGAAGTCGCCCAAACAATTAAAAATAATATCGATAATTGTTTCGGGCTTGAAAACAATATGGCGCCTGTGATATCATATAAGGACGGAGGCCAAAGATGAAAAACTTCATTACCTTCGAAGGTTGCGAAGGCGTGGGAAAGTCCACGCAAATAAGATATCTTAAGGAATACCTGCAAAAAACCAATCAACCCGCCTTGTTTACCCGAGAACCCGGAGGAAATGAAGTGGGGGAGAAAATAAGGGAAATTCTGCTTAAGGAGAAAATGAGCGCTCTTTGCGAAGCGCATCTTTTCGCCGCCGCAAGAATAGAGCATATCAATACCGTGATATTGCCCGCCCTTAATCAAGGCATGCTGGTAATTTGCGACCGCTACATAGATTCCTCTTTCGCTTATCAAGGCTTCGCAAGGGGGCTGGGACTGGAAAAGGTCATGCAAATAAACGAATTTGCCGTAAACAATTGCATGCCCCAATATACGGTCTTTTTGGATATGAACCCTTTGAACAGCTGGCGCAAGCAAAAGGGCAAGGTTATCGATGACAGAATGGAAGGCGAATCGGGGGAATTCCACCTTAAAGTTTACGACGGCTTTAAGCGGCTCAGCCAAGCTTACGCCGACAGGTATATAGTCATAGAGCCCAAGCCGCTTAAGGAAGAAACCTCTCAAAGCATCATAGACGCTTTGAGAAAACGGGGTATCATTAAATAATGAAAGAAAGCTTGATAAAGAATACATCCGCTTATATTTCCCTTATCAAGGATATAAAAAACGACCGCTTGAATCACGCTTATCTTTTGTTGAGCTCGGACAGGCTGACAAGGGAAAAGTTTTTGCTTCTCGCCACAATGGCCATTATGTGCCCTTCGCGCGGCTGCGGCTATTGTGCCGTTTGCAAGAAGATTAAAAACAATAACCATGTGGATGTAAAATATATTGCCGCCAACGCAAAAATTAAGGTTAAGGATGCCAATGAGCTTGTTGAGGATACCCAAATTAAGAGTATCGAAGGGGGCAGAAAGGTTTATATCATTGAGAACGCCGAAGAAATGAGCGCCGCCGTACAGAATAAGCTGCTGAAAACTTATGAAGAGCCGCCTCAGAATGTGGTGATTATACTTTCCGCCGCCAATGATTCCACCCTTCTTCCCACCATTAAATCCAGAGCCAAAAAGCTTTTTATTCCGCCTTTCAGCTCTCATGACATTATCGAAGAACTTACAGAAAGCGGCTTGAGCAAAGAAAAAGCCGAAGTTATCGCTTCCTACGCCCAAGGCTCTTTTGAAAAGGCTCAAGCCATGGCTCAAAGGGAAGATTATCAGCAGTATTTTATGTCTGTCATGGAAATTTTGCTTACGCTTAAAAATTCCAAACAGATAATAGACTATATATATAACCCCGTATTTGAAAAAGGCAATATCGCTTTAACGCTGGATTTTATGGAAATAATACTTTCCGATGTGCTGAGCATAAAAACCCATGCGGATATTCCGCTTAAAATAAAAAATAGAGATTATGATTTGCAACGGCTGGCGGACAGGTTTTCCCCCGCCGCGGCCGCCATGGCGCTACTCAGCGTCAACGAAGCAAGAAAAATGCTTAACTTTAATGTGAACGCCGTAAGCGTGGCGGAGAAAATTTTGTTTGATATATTGGAGGCAAGTTATAAATGGCAATAGTTATTGGAGTTAAATTCAGAAGCGCGGGAAAAATGTATTATTTTTCGCCCAAAGACATAGAATTTAAGGAAGGCGAAGCGGTCATCACCGAAACGGCGAGGGGCGTGGAATGCGGCATAGTGGCCATGGCAAACAGGGAAGTGGACGATAAGGAAATCGTGCCCCCCCTTAAGGAGGTTATCAGAAAAGCTACCGAAGAGGACGCCAAAAAGCATGAGGAAAACCTTGCCAAAAGGGATGAGATTATACAAATTACGCTGGAAAAAATTAAAAAGCATAATTTGGAAATGAAAATTGTGGATGCCGAATATACCTTTGACCGCAATAAAGTTTTGATTTATTTCACCGCCGAAGGCAGAATAGATTTCAGAGAGCTTGTCAAAGACCTCGCTTCCGTCTTCCATACCAGAATAGAGCTCAGGCAGATTTACGAAAGAGACGACATAAAAATGAGAGGGGCGCTTGCTCCTTGCGGCAGGCTTTGCTGCTGTATAACGCACCTTAGGGATTTTGAGAAAGTCAGCATAAAAATGGCCAAAATCCAAGGCTTAAGCCTTAATCCCACCAAGATAAGCGGCTGCTGCGGCAAGCTCATGTGCTGTTTGAAGTATGAAAACGATTACTATACCGAAGTCTATAAAAAAATGCCCAAAATTGACTCCAAGGCTTTAACTCCCGACGGCGAAGGCACTGTGGTGGCCAACGACATATTAAGGCTGGAGGTTAAGGTCAAGGTGTACACCGAAGACGGCAGCTTTGACATAAAAACCTATCCTTTGGACCAGATAAACGCCAAAGAAAAACAGTCGGAGGAAGAAATAGAAGCCGAAGCCGCTCAGATAGAAGCGGAAATGGAAGGAGAGTTGAATTAGCTTATGGGCTGGCAGTCAATAGTCTTAATCGTCATAATCGGCGTTTTGGTGATTTTGGCGGTCGTAAAATATATAATAGACCGAAAGAAAGGCAAGAAATGCGCGGGAGGGTGCGCGGGGTGCAGTCAAGCCAATTGTCCTTCCAGAAAAGCGCTTTACGGCCAAGACGGGCAAAATAAGGACGATCAGAATAAAGAAGAAAAATAGTTTTTGGAGCTTAGCCTATTTTCCTTAGGCTATATTGTTGAAAAAAATTTTCGGCTCGGTTATAATAGTATAGCTTTGTCGGGGTGTAGCGC
>CZCB01004566.1_pt1 | contig 21769 bp, 20 predicted proteins | sample 591991 | NCBI WGS metagenome assembly CZCB01 (sample SAMEA3556809, study PRJEB10932) | anaerobic digester metagenome
AACATGAAGGGGACATTTTCTCCTGAGTCGAAACGGGGACATTTCTAAAGAGTTTTGACAGCCGGAAACGGCGCCGGTTTTACGAAGGAGAGGCTGGGGTAAGTGCACCAGAGCGGGTGGAGGGCTTTTCCGGGGTCCGCGGCGGTCATCACCCACTTTGTCGGTGGAACCGCATCTTTTACGGTGCTCGCAGGAATGTGCGATGACAGGAGTGAACCACAACAGCCGGCCGATCGTAACGGGTCTGGCGCTCCTTATCGGGCGAGGGGGACCGGCCGGGTTTCTGACCTCGGAAACTCACAACTATGATTAACGACCACGCGAATGCACTGCTGCTTCGGCGGGATGGTGCTGCCCGGACCCCCTGTCGACGGCTTCTTCTCAACCTCCGGTTCCAGTGCCAGCGGCTGCGCGCGATCTGGATCGCCGGGGGGACAGCGTTCGTAAAGCGCAGCATCGACGTCGTTTTCAGTTTCGTTCTCCTGATCCTCTGTGCTCCTTTGTTTCTGCTGGTGGCGATGCTGGTGAAGATCGAGGATGGCGGGCCGATTTTCTTTGCGCAGCGCCGGGTGGGGCAGCACGGCCGCGAGTTCCGCATGTACAAGATCCGCTCGATGTGCCTGGACGCGGAGCGGCGCCTGGAAGAGTTGCTCGCCAGGAACCAGCACAAGGATGGTGTGACGTTCAAGCTCAGGTCGGATCCGCGCATCACCCGTGTCGGGCGCATTCTCCGCAAGTTTTCCCTGGATGAACTGCCGCAGCTCTACAACGTGCTGAGAGGCGACATGTCGCTGGTGGGCCCGCGCCCGCCCGTGCCGAGCGAGGTTTCCAGATATTCATTGGCGCATCGCCGTCGATTGGCGATCAAACCCGGGATCACGTGCCTCTGGCAGGTGAGCGGCCGCGCTGAAATCGATTTCTCAGGCCAGGTCAAGCTCGATGTCGATTACATCGAGAACCTGGGGCTGTGGACGGACCTCAAGATTCTGGCTCGAACGGTTCCGGCCGTGATCTCGGGAAAGGGCGCCTATTGATGAACGCCTTGCTGATTTGTCCCTCGTCGCGTCCGGGGGTGGAGTATTTGTCGGCACTGGCGCCGCTGGCGGCGATTCCGTTGCTCGGCGAAAGCCTCGTCGAGTACTGGATGACGCATCTGGCCATGTCGGGCCCGACCAGCGTGCGGATTCTTGCGAGCGACCGGCCCGAGCGGATCGCCGCCATCGTGGGCAACGGCGCGCGCTGGGGGCTCCAGGCCGAGGTGATCGTGGAAAACCGCGAACTCACTCTCGCGCAGGCGCAGATCAAGTATTCCCGCGAGATCTCCTCGGGCTCGAGCGAGATCGTCGTGCTCGATCATTTTCCCGGCACCTTGCATTCGCTGTTCACGAGTTACGCCGATCTGTTCGGCGGCGTGCTCGAATGGCTGCCCAACGCGTTCATGCCGGACCGCGTGGGCTTTCGCGAGATACGCCCCGGCGTGTGGGCGGGACTTCACACGCGCATTTCGCCGGAAGCGCACCTGAACGCGCCCTGCTGGCTGGGGCACAACGTCTTCGTGGGCGCCGGCGCTGTCGTCGGTCCGATGACTATTGTCGAGGACCGCTGTTTCATCGAGTCGAAAGCCGAAGTCGTGAGCAGCCTGGTGGGGCCGGACACGTTTGTGGGAGAACCGGCGGTGATCGGCGAAGCCATCGCCTGGGGCAATAGCGTTATCGGCTGGAAAACCGGCGCGTGCATGAAAGTGCAGGACGCGTTCGTCCTGTGCGCGCTGCGCCGTTCCGCGGTGGCGCCGTCGAACCCTTCCGGCCTGTTCACGCGTTTGAGCGAAACCTACGTGCGCAACAAGGAGGAACTGCAGATGTTCTGGAAAAATCTCGTGACGAACAAGGAAGGGTAGGGAGGGAGAACATCCAACATCCAACGCTCAACGCCCAGGGGATTTGCGAATTGCGATTGACGATTGATGATTGACGCGGGTGTTTTGGGATTCGGTGGCGGAGATGGATCGACCGGCTCTGGAGCGGGATTGCGCCGCTGAATTCGGATTTCGGAATTCTTTCGGTTTTCGAACCTCGGAGTTCGGATTTCCTTACTGGCGCGCTTTCTGTTCGCGATTGAACGCCACCACGTCCGCATAACGGACGCCGGTTCCGCCGAAAATATCCAACGCCGATCCGATCGTAAGATCCACCTTGCCGCTGCTGATGCGCGTGACCTCCTCCAGGTCGCGCAACGAACTGGCGCCCCCGGCATACGTGACCGGGCGCTCGCTCCATTCCGCCAGGGCCGACACGAGTTCGGAATCGATGCCCCGGCAGAGCCCCTCCACATCCACCGCATGCACGAGGAATTCGTCGCACTGATCTCCGAGCCGCAGGAGGGTTTCGCGGTCCAGCCGGAGGTCAGTGAACGTCTTCCAGCGATCGACGACCACGATGTATTCGTTCCCGCGTTTCCGGCAACTCAGGTCCAGCACCAGTCTGCGGCGTCCGACGGCTTTCAACATTGCGGCCAGACGGTCGCGATCGAGCCGGCCTTCGCGGAAGATCCAGGAAGTGACGATGACATGCGATGCGCCGGCGTCGAGCCATGCCGCGGCGTTGTCCGCGTTGATGCCGCCGCCGATCTGGAGGCCGCCCGGGTAGGCGCGTAGGGCGGCGCGTGCCGGGTCCTCGTTGCCGGGGCCCAGCATGATCACGTGTCCTCCCTCCAGGCCGTCGCGCCGATACAACTCGGCGAACCACTCGGCCGGGCGATCTGAAACGAAGTTCGTCTTCAGCGCGCCCGGTTCCTGGCCGAGAGTGCCGCCGACGATTTGTTTGACCTTGCCCTCATGCAAGTCGATGCAGGGACGGAACATGGCGGCAGGCTAAAAGGGAAGGGCAGGGGTTCCAAGTGTATTCAAGGGAAACATCCAACATCCAACATCGAACATCCAACGCCCAAGGGAACGGCTCGGGGGTTTCCCATGAACATGGTTCATGGGTTCAAGGCGCGGTATTCCAGGTTCCGAGGTTTCAGAAGGTGGTGCGGTGGGGTGAGGAGCCTGCCGTGCCGAAGCTCAGGGAAGGCGGGCTTGCCGGTCGGCCCCTGGTGAAGGCGGGGGCTATGGTCCGGTTCGCGTGCTCTCTGAATCGATTCCTTTTGTATCGGGTTGAAGGCACAGGCTTTACGCCATGATCGCGCATCCCTGGGGGCTGGCCCCCCGGAAACAATTGCCGGTATGCGCTTCTCGGTTGTTGCGTTTTCACGTGATGAGAGCACAATCGGCGCCTCGACACCACACATGACAAGTTGCCGCTTTTTGTCGGTTGCCATGTTCGCGGCAGCCGTTTTCATCACCAGCGCTTCATCGACGATTCTGCTGCCGACGGCAGATCTGCTGCGCGTATCCGCCGCGGTGTGCCGGGGCAGGGTGGTGGGCATGATATCGTTTCGCGGAGAAGACGGGTTGATCTACACGAGGACTTCGCTGCGGGTGCACGAGACGTTCAAGGGCAAGTTCCCGGAAACAGTCGCCGTTGTGCATCGGGGCGGCCGAATCGGCAACGAGGAGGATTACTTTGGGCTGTCGCCGAAGTTCGCCGCCGGCGCGGAATACGTTGTGTTCCTGGCGCGAGGGCGGGACGGCCGGCTGCACTGCACGCAGGGGGCGGCGAGCGCCTTCTACCTGGGGGGACCGCAGCCGCTTTCGTCCGGAGCGGCCGCAAGCGTGCTGGCCGAGTTGCGTTCTCTGACAGCGGACGGAGCGGCCGAAGGCGCGGACGTGACAGACCAGGTCGGCAATGCGGAAGTGTCGCCGTTGGAGACCGCGGGGATGTTGAACAACGTGAACGCGCGATTCCTTCAGCCGGATCGCGGGGAACCAATCCTGTATTTGATCGATGCCGATACGCTTCCGGAGGGCATTACGTTGTCGCAGGCCACAAACGCTGTTCATAACGCGCTGGAGGCGTGGGCGGCGGTGACCAGTCTTCAGTTCCGGTTCGAAGGCATTCAGAGTTTCGGCCAGGGCGCGGACACGATCGCCCTCAACGACGAGAAATTGCGGATTCAGTTGCATGACAATTACAGCAGGATCACTTCACCGAATGTGCTGGGCATCGGAGGGCGCGGCGCGATCAGTTCCGTCAATCCCAACGGATGGGATATAGGCGGGAATGTCGCGGGCAACGAGTTCTGGAAGAGCACCCGCGGTTATGTGATCCTGGAGGCGACGAACGCGTCCATGCAGGTGCTGTCCACCTTCGAGGAAGTGCTCTGCCATGAAATCGGCCACGCACTCAATCTGGCGCACTCGAGCGAAGTGGAGACGAATGATCCGTTCCTGACCGAGGCGATGATGTATTTTCAGGCTCACAAGGACGGGCGCGGCGCCACTCTGGGTGCCTATGATCCGCCGATCATCCAGCAGATCTACCCCTTCAACACCGCGCCGTTCACATTCGACCGCTTCATGGACGCCGTGTCGGCGCCAATGTTCTTCCTCGTGGACGGCATCAATGAGACGGAAGTGGCCGGGTACGACCTGCAGAGCACGGACCTGACGATCATCCTGGGTGAGGAAAGCCAGTTGAACGGGTTGTTCTCAGTGTTTGGAAACCGGATCCGGTACACGCAATCGGCCTTCGGCGCGTTCGAGGACAGCAACCGGTGGAGTCCGGAGGAGAATATGCATTGGGATCTGGTCTATTTCCGTGTGAGCGACGGCACCAATGCGTCACCCTGGGCGACGCTGCGGGTTCTGTCATTTGCGGCCGACAACAGCGCGCCGACTGACGGCATTCCGGACTCGTGGATGGTTCGCTATTTCGGGCATCCGGACCCGCGGGCGGATGATTTGTCCCGGGCAACGGATGACCCGGACGGCGACGGCCTGACGAATCTGCAGGAGTACATAGCGGCCACGGATCCTACAGACCCGAATTCGGCGCAGCGGATCACGGAGTTCAGCCCGGGGACGATTCAGTTCCAGGCCAGGGCGTACGATTTGTATGAGATCCTGGGTTCGACGGATTTGCAGACGTGGACGCTGGCCGCAGTGCCGCATGTGCCGACCAATGCGCCGCCGACGCTGCTGACCAATATTCTCCAGACGAACATACTGACGACCGTGTCGAACCTGCCCGCCAACGGTTCGCATCGGTTCTTCCGAATTCGAAAGGTGCCGTAGTAAGTGGGGTAGTTGCGTTCCAGGCGCATCCCCGTGCAAACTTTTGTTGCATATGCAACAAAAGTTCGCACGGGAGCGAGCGTCCTCGCGGGTCGGACCGCGGGGCTGTGACGTCTTTGACCCGCAGCAGCGTACGAAGGCAGCGGGATGCGAGGTCTGATGCGGATTCCTGGTGAATTGAGGTGGACCCCAATGTTCGAACCACTGGGCGCGTTTTTTAAGCTAGCATTTCTCGAGGCTGCTCCGGTCTCTTTTGGTTCTCTGTCTCTTTGCGCCTCATTCATTTTGGAAAGAGAGAACGACGTGGCGTAAACCGGCGCCGCTCTCCCCTTCCGTTTTTCTTGGGTTCCTTTTTCTACCGCCGCAGGCGGTCTGTTTTCAAGCTCCGTTTCAGAATTCATCCAACGAACTGATCGGAGCTCGCGATTTGGATCTGCTCGCCGATAGAGCCTTGCCTTCAGCAACAGCCCGCATCGATTCCCAGCTCGCCGGCTTGCCGCCAAACTCCCACGCCTCACGATACCAGCGCGCCGGCGTCGCATTGTCCAACGCCTGATGCGGACGCTCTTCGTTGTAGATCCCGAACCATCGTTCCAGGCCCCGACCGGCCGCCAACCCGTCGCCGTAATCGTTGAGGTATATGTCCTCATACTTCACGCTGCGCCACAGCCGCTCGATGAACCGGTTGTCCACCCAACGGCCCCGCCCATCCATGCTCACTTCCACACCGGCCGATTGCACCGCGTCGATGTACCCGGGACTCGTGAACTGCGGCCCCTGGTCGGTGTTGGAAATCAACGGCGCACAGCCCGCGTGCTTCAGAGCTCTTTCCCAGGCTCGAATGCAAAACTCCGTCTCCATCGTGTTGCTCAACTCCCACGCCAGCACATACCGGCTCCACCAATCCATCACCGCCACCAGATACATAAACCCATATGCCATCGGCACATACGTGATGTCGCTGCACCACACCTGGTTGGGCCCGCTGATCTCCAACCCCTTCAGCAAATACGGGTAGATCTTGTGTGCTTCGGCCGGACCGCTCATCTTGCGACGCGGGTAAATTGCCTCGATCCCCATCAACCCCAACAACCGTTTCACCCGCTTGCGGTTGACCTCGTACCCGCGCTGGTTGAGCAGTACCGTCAATCGCCGGCTCCCGTAAACCGGATGCTCCAGGTGCAACTGGTCCAGCAAACGCATCAGCGCCAGGTTCTTCTGGCTCTCCGGGCACGGCTGGTAGTAGTAAGCGCCGCGGCTGATACCCAACAGTTCGCATTGGTGACGAATGCTCGGCTCTTCGATCTCCTCGATCAGTTCTCGTCGCGCAGCGACAGACCCAGCTGCTTGGACTTTTTTTTGAGCCAGTCCAGATCGACCGTCAATTGGCCGATCTTCTGATGTAACTGCGCGATCACCTTCTCACTGTCCTCCGGGGCCTGGTTGCCTCGTTCGAACAACTCGTGCATCCGTTCCCGCAGCGTCGTTTTCCACTGGCCCACCAATAGCGGGTGCACGTTGTTCTCTCGCGCAATCTGCGCCGTCGTCTTGATCCCCATCAACGCTTCCAGACCCACCTTGGCCTTGAAAGCTCCGCTATACTGTTTGCGTTTTCGTTTCATCGATCTGCTCTTTCTCACATCGAGCAGACCTCGAAAAGCCTAGCTTAAGGGGTGGTCTAAATTTTGGGGTCCATTTCAAATGATGCTGTGGGGCGCTGTTGCGACCCGCAGAGTCGCGGTCCTTTAACCTGGCAACAAAGCCCACCACGGATCACACCGCGCTCGTCAATCGTAAATCGCAAATCCAGCCGCCCTGCAGTTCCGAGTTGACGATAGGCGGTAAAAGCCGTATTGCCGGGCGCAAGCATTCCTCAATTATGAAAACTCGATTATCCACGCTGGTCGTTTCAGCAGTCTTTCTATCCCTGTCCCTCACGCCCATCGCCGTGTCCGCGCAGGGAACCGGTTTCTACCTCCGCGGAGACGCAGGCGGCGTGTGGACGATGGATGCCGATCTTGAGGAGTTTTTCGGTGAACCGCTGTCGGGCGGCGCGAAAGTGGAGTTCGATGCCGGACCGCGATTCGCCATCGCAGCCGGTTACAACGTCACGGACTGGTTTTCCGTTGAAGGGCAGACCGGGTTCATGATCAATGAGATCGACACGATGACGGACGCCACGGATGGGGAAGCGTTCTTTTCAAACGTGCCGCTGCTGCTGAACGCCAGGGTCCAGTGTCCCGCCGAATGCCGCCTGGTGCCGTATATCGGCGGCGGCGTGGGCATGTCGGCGGCGGTGATCGACGCCGACGACGTGGTCATCGGCGGGACGAGGATGGACGGCGCGGAGTCCACGGTGGTGTTTGCCTATCAGGCTTTCGGCGGATTGCGTCTCCGGATCAATGAACGGATGTCGGTCGGTGTGGAGTACCGCTACTTTGGAACCACCGAACCGGAGTGGGAAGCGGAGAGCACGTTCGGCACAGCCGATGACGAACTGCGTTTCGGCCGCATCCAGAGCCATTCGGTGAGCGTGATCTTCGAGTTCAGCTTCTAGAACGCTCCTCCAGGCGTTCCGTGCACCCGCCGATCAACGGTCGGCGGGTTTGCTGCTTCCGGGTCCGTTCACGCTTTGAATCACGACCGGCTTGTCCGCCGCAAGACGGTTCGTGAGATTCGGCGGCGGACAAATATTGAGATGCGCGCGCGGGCGCACCACCATTAATCCTGTTAGATGTGCGCGCAATGCAGCCGCGATGGACTGGCGATCCCTGACTGCTCCGAGCCCTCGGCCGTTGCTGCGACTCGCAGAGTCGCGGTCCGGACCGCGGGTCTGCGACCCGCAGCAACGCGAGGCAGCACGCGGGCGCCGGATCACGCGCGGATCCCGGTGCAGGCAGAGCTGTCGGTTGCTGGTGCCGCGGGTGCTCGAGTGTTCGCGCGAGTGGAGATTGCCAAGCTCTTCCTGGTTTCTACAATGGGCCGCGCAGTTGAGATGTCATCATGTCCATTCTTGCCATTCCAATCCTCGGCGAAGCCCGCCACCCGTCGCCGGTGGCGTATCATGTCCCTGACAACGTTTACATCCCGGCCGAGGTCGGCTGGGTGAACGGCGCGCCGCCCGCAGAACCGTTGCTGTTCGAACGCGCGGGCCCGCGGGCGAAGTTGTTTTTTGATCCGAAACAGACCCGCGCCGGCATTGTCACGTGCGGCGGGCTGTGCCCGGGGTTGAACAACGTCATCCGCTCGCTGTTCCTGGAGCTGTATTACGGGTATGGCGTCAAAGAGGTGCTGGGCTTCTACGATGGTTATCGCGGACTCGACCCGGCCCGGTGCAAACCGCCCGTGGTCCTCACGCCCGAATTTGTCGAGGACATCCACAAGCAGGGCGGCACCGTGCTGAACACGTCGCGCGGCCCGGTGGACACGGGCGTCGCCGTGGACAACCTCATCGAGCGGAAAGTGGACATTTTGTTCACGATCGGCGGCGACGGCACGTTGCGGGGCGGGCGCGATCTGTATCTGGAAGCGAAGCGGCGCGGGTATGCGCTGTCCGTGGTGGGCATTCCGAAGACGATCGACAACGACGTGCCGTATGTGGCGCGCACGTTCGGTTATTTCACGGCGGTGGAGGAGGCGTCGCAGGTGATTCGGCGGGCGCACATGGAGGCGCACAGCGTTGAGAACGGCATTTCGCTGGTGAAACTGATGGGCCGGCATTCGGGGTTCATCGCCGCTGGAGCCACCATTGCCAGCCAGGACGTGAACTTCTGCCTGATCCCGGAAGTGCCGTTTGCGCTGGAAGGGCCGGACGGGTTCCTGGAGGCGCTGAAGAAGCGGATTCTGAAGCGCAAGCACGCGGTGATTGTGATTGCTGAAGGAACGGGGCAGGATCTCCTGGGCAATGAGGGCGATGAGCGCGACGCGTCGGGGAACGTGAAGCTGAAGGACATCGGCTCGTTCCTGCGCGAGAAGATCCAGGCGTTCTTCAAGGCGGAACAGATTCCGGTTGTCCTCCGCTACATCGATCCGAGCTACATCATCCGCAGTTGTCCCGCGGACGCGGAGGACGCGGTGTTGTGCGATCTGCTGGCGCGCAATGCGGCGCATGCCGCCATGGCGGGCAAGACGGGGATGGCGGTGGGCCTGGTGAACGACCACTACGTGCACGTTCCGATCGAGATGCTGGCGACACACCGCAAGCGCGTGGATCCGGATGGCGAAGAATGGCGCGCTGTGTTGGCGGCGACAGGCCAGCCGGCACGGATGGGCAGCCCTGCGCGCTGATCACATGCAATCACAATAACGGCGCCGCCTGAAGCCCGTGGCCTGGTCTTACTCGGGGAAGGATTGCGGGTCGGACGGGTTCGGTGGCGCGGGTCCTGGTGGTTGTGGATTCTCCGGCTGAGGTTCATTCGGCGCCACGCGTTCGCCGCCGCTCAGGATGTACGACATGCGCGGTTTGACAGCCGGATACAAACGCGGGTCGCGTTCGGCGCGGGCCGCTGCGATTTGCCTCTCGCGTTCCGACGACGGTGACGCCGGCGTTTCCGGTTTTGCCGGAGGCGCGTTCTCGGCCGGAGCGGGTGCCGGTGTTTCTTGAACGGTGTGCAATTGAACGCTCAGGAGAACCCGCAGGTTCGCATGGCACACCGGACAACGGCAGGAGACAACGCTGTCGCCCGGTGAAGCAGGCTTTCCCGCGTCCTCGCGCCGGTAGGCCACAATGTCGGCGACGGACGGGTGGCTCTCGGTCGCGGCGGCTTTTGCCGGCTGGCCTGCCGTTACCAGTTCGCCTCGGGGCAATTGGGTGTCCGGTTCGGGCGGCGTGTAACTGAAGGGGATGCGCACGGCGGCCCGACAGCGAGGGCACTCGGTCGTGTCTCCCAGGAACGCCTTGGGGCTTTGCATCGGCTGTCCGCATGAGGGACAGGTAAAGACGATATCGCTCATCCAATCCTCCGCTGGTTGATCTCTCTGGAATTGCGTCACACTCCTTCGGGACGGCTGCGCGCGCAAGAGGCGAGTGTGAGGGGGAAAAGCAGCCGACATTCAACATCGAACATCCAACGTTCAAGAAACGGCCTGGGAATGGTGATTGCGCAAACGCGGCCCTTTCGCGCGGCGAGCGGAGGCAAGTCCGCTGACACTAAAAAACGCTGCCGGAAATCGGCTGCAAGGGTTAAGAACCCGCCTCCCCATCGCAATGGTCTTGCCATACGGCCCGCACGCAACAACGCGATCTCCCATTTGTCAACTATTTAGATGCGACCCCCATTGCCTTTTTTCTGGCAGGGGAACGCGCGGACTCCAGTTCAGATACTTTCGCGCCTTGCTGATGTCAGGCCGCCGCTGTTTCGGGTCGTCCTGCGGCAACGGTTTGAAAACGATCCGGCTCCTGGATCGCGTTGCTCGAATGATTTCCTTGGCGAAGTCCAGCACGGTCAACTCCGTGGGGTTTCCGATGTTCATCGGCAAGTCGTAGTCGCTCATCATCAGGCGGTAGATCCCTTCGATGAGATCCAGCACGTAGCAGAAGCTGCGCGTTTGGGAACCGTCGCCGAACACGGTCAGCGGCCTGTTCTCCAGAGCCTGGCTGATGAACGCGGGGACAACGCGCCCGTCATTCAGGCGCATGCGGGGGCCGTAGGTGTTGAAGATACGCACGATGCGCGTTTCCATCCGGTGCTGGTTCCGGTACGCGATGGTGAGCGCTTCGGCAAAGCGCTTGGCTTCGTCGTAACAGCCGCGGGGTCCGATGGGATTGACGTTGCCCCAGTATTCCTCCGGCTGGGGATGCACGAGCGGGTCGCCGTACACTTCGGAGGTGGAGGCCAGGAGGAACCGGGCCTTCTTGTTGAGAGCGAGGCCGAGGGCCTTGTGCGTGCCCAGGGATCCCACCTTGAGCGTCTGGATGGGCAGCTCGAGGTAATCCACCGGGCTGGCAGGCGACGCGAAATGCCAGACGAAATCCACGGGGCCGTCGAGGAAGAGGAACTCGGTGACGTCCTGCTCGATGAACCGGAACGCGCGATTGCCGGCAAGATGCGCGATGTTGTCCACCGAGCCGGTGACGAGATTGTCGATGCCGATGACGCGATGGCCGCGTGCGAGCAGGAGGTCGGTGAGGTGCGATCCGAGGAATCCGGCGGCGCCGGTGACCACGGAGACAGGGGGATCGGATTTTCGGACTCCGGAACGGGCGGAGCGCGATCGGCCCGGTCGCCTGCTCATTTGGCCCCCGCTCCGGTCAACACGACGGGTATGGTGCGCCAGAGGATTTTCAGGTCGAGCCACAGCGACCAGTTGTCGATGTATTCGAGGTCGAGCCGCACCCAATCCTTGAAGTCCTTGACTTCATTGCGGCCGCTGATCTGCCACAGGCAGGTGAGGCCGGGCTTGACGCTGAGACGCCGGCGGTGAGCGAAGTCATTGAAGCGCTTGACTTCATCGACCGGAAGCGGCCGCGGGCCGACGAGGCTCATTTCGCCCTTGAGCACGTTGACCAGTTGCGGGAGCTCGTCGAGGCTGTATTTGCGGAGGAAGCGTCCGAGCGGCGTGATGCGCGGGTCGTTGGTCATTTTGAACACGGGCCCGGTCATCTCGTTCATAGACTCGAGCTCGTGCTTGCGCTGTTCCGCATCGGTGACCATGGTGCGGAACTTGTAAATGGTGAAGGGCCGTCCGTTCAGTCCCGAGCGCAACTGGCGGAACAGCACGGGCCCGGGCGAGGTCAGCCGGATCAGCAGCGCGATCAGGAGAAGCAGCGGCCCGGTGAGAACCAGGAGCACCAGGGCGCCGACGAAATCGATCACCTGTTTCAGCACGCTCTGCCAGGATGCTTCGGGCGTGGTGCGGAACACGAGAACGGGCCGGCCGAAGAAATCGTCGAAGGTGGTCCGGGAAATCTGTGTGCTGAAGAAGTCGGCCACCAGCCAGGCTTCGACGCCCTCGAGCTCGCACGCGCGAATCACGGATTCGACATGTTCGAAGTAGGAGTGTTTGGCGCTGACGATGACGCCGTTGACCCCGTAGTTGTGGAGGTATTCCCTGAGCTTGTCCGAAGAGTCCTCGGTGAGGTCCAGTTCCGCCAGGATCTCCAGGCCTTCGAGCGCCGGGGCACGCAATTGTTTCCTCATCCTTGCGGTTCCCTCGGGCGTGCCCACCAGGACAAAGCGCCGTTGCATCCGCGCCCGGGCGAGGTCGCTGCGGAAGATCTGCCGCAGGATTTCCTCCTTGGCGAACACGAGGACGAAGCTGGTCATTGCGAACCACACGGGGATCCAGCGGGCGATCTGGGTGCGTGCAAGGAAGAGCGCGATGATGAGGACGACGCTGGTGAGGACGCAGCCCTTGGACAGTTGCCAGGCGGTCGTCCATCGCGAGCCGAGCAGCGGCCTCTCGTAGAATCCCTGCGCTTCGAGGATGAGCGGCGCGGCCGGGATGAGGATCACCAGCAGCCATGCGATGTCGTTGAACGGCTGCTCGTGCGGCTGAAGCGTGACCACGGGCGCCAGGAACTCGATAACGGCGGGAGACGTCCGGCACGTATAGGCCACCCAGAAGCTGACCGCAAAGAGGCAGGCGTCCATCAACTGATGGATCTGCATTCGGACCTGACGATCGCGTCTCAGCATAATCTCAATTCACGCCGGTTGTCGGTTCTAGCACATCGCCTTCACGCCGACAATCACCCGCAACGCGAAGTTTCCGGGAGCGCCTTCCGTACAAGCACCGATCATTGCCTCGCCACCGACGTGGCGGCGTATTTCGGCGGGTGCTGGAACAGGGGGACGGACGCGGCGATCAACTGTTTGACCCGCTCGAACACCGCCTCCTCCTGGCCCGGGTAACATTGAGTGAAATAACTGACATACGCCCAACGCTGGAGCTCGCCGGTCCGGAGCAGATGGCGCGTCAGCCACCACTGGCGCTCATGGTTCTTCGCTGTGATTTCGCCATCAGCGACAAACCAGAAAACATAGAGGCCACTGATCTCGATCTCCAGGCCGTCCGGCCGCTTGACCGTGTTGCGGATCGTCCATTTGGCCACGGGGAGGTCGTAGGGCGCCGGTCCTTCGATCGGGATGTTCAGAAAGGTCTTCTCCTGAATCCTCCAGCCCTGGCCGGGCAGGCAGTACTCCGGCTTGTGAATGCTGGTGCGGTCCGTCCCCATGAGAATGATGTTCGCCTGCACCTGGAACCCCGACGGGTCGGTGTAGAGCCGTTGCGCGTAGCTCGTGTCCCGGGGCAGGAAGTTCGTTACCGTCTCCGACTGCGGCAGGTTGGTGGACGTGTAGGTCAGCACGGCTTCCGGCAGATCGATTTGCACCACCACGGGATCGTCGGTCGGCATCGCCTTGATGCCCGGCTTGCCCAGGCGTTGATGCTGCTTCAACCACTGGAGCCCTGCGACTGTGCCTCCGATCAGCGCCAGGCACACGACGAACAGAATGGTTTTCTTTATGTTCATATCCCGGCCTTTCCGGAATCGCGCGGCTCGGCTGGCGCGCCTGAAGACGCCGGAGCCGTCGCCATGGCCCGGGCTTCCATGTCTTCGAGGTACCTGCCCACGATGAACACGCCCATGATGGCCGGCACGTACGGCAACAGGCTCGAGATTGAGCCGTCATGGACCGCGTTGCCCCATTCCTGTCCGCCGATGGCCGCGGCGATGACGATGCAGAGCATACGCAACAGATTTCCAAGCACCGCCATGGGCACGGCCAGTGCGATCATGACCAGGCGCCGCCAGGGCGACCGAAAGAACACAAATGCGTACAACGTGGAAATGAGAAAGATCACAACCAGGCTGCGAATCCCGCTGCACGCCGCGGCAATCTCGTATTGGTACGACCCGGTCGGGTCAAACAACAGATTGCCCATCCGGATCACGTCGATGCCCAGCCCGTAACTGCAGACCTTTTCGACGAGCCACGATACCAGGTGCCGCAAGGGTACCGTGATGAAATCGGAACGGTTGCCGAGCGGAACACTGAACACGAAGAGAATGAACGGGAAGAAACTGCGGATCATCCAGTGCCAGCCCCACGCCAGCCCCATCAGCCCGTAGATGCCGGCGAACAGCGCGACGATCGAGAAATGCGGTTGCTGGGCGACATAGGCCACCGAATGCAGCGCGAGCGCGCCCACCACCACGATCAGCGCGGGCGGCCACACACGGGGAGGAACCGACATCAGCTCGCGGCGTTTCCACCACATCAGGCCCAGCACCAGGAACGGGATCAAGGGACCGTGCCGGTCGTTCTCGGCGACGGGATTCGGGCTGGTGTAGGCTTCCATCATCCACGCGTAAAGGGAGGACGTCTTCACATAGCCCATCACCGGGTTGCCCACGAACTGAAACAAAGCCAGCCAGGCGGCAAGGAGCGTGAAGAAAAAAGCTTTGTTCGGCAGCCGACGCCAGAATTCCACCAGTTCGGTCTGGAACTCGTCGAGCACTCCGACGTTGGAAAGGGTTGCCTGATTCTCTGATTGCACTTTGTTTCAGCCGTATTTGATAACCGGGGGCCCTGGATTGCTCAAACAAATAAGTGCCTATTCCAGCGTGTATTTTCGGATGCCGGACAACTGGCCAATAATGCGCAGGAGAAACAACGGGTTGTTTCCAAGGTAACGACGCCACAACCGGCGGGGTTCGGAGCACAGCCGGAACAGCCATTCCAACCCGCTGCGCTGCATCCACCGGGGCGCCTGCGGCACGCGCCCGGTGTGGAAATCGAACGCCGCACCCACCCCAAACAGGAGAGTCGCATCCAGTTTCGCGCCGGTCTGTGCCATGAACTTTTCCTGTTTGGGAGTGCTCAAGCCCACCCAGACGATATCAGGCCTGAGCGCGTTCACTCTCGCGACGAGGTCCGCTTCCTCCGTCGGTTCCAACGGGCGGAACGGCGGTGTCCAGGTGCCGACGATCCGGATGCCGGGAAAGCGCCTTTCGAGGGCCAGCTTCAATTGATCGGCCACGCCCTCGGCGCCGCCATACAGGAAATGCGTGTAACCCTTCGCCACGGACAGTTCGCACACGGCCAGCATCAGGTCGGGCCCGTAAACCCGCTGCATGCCTTTGAACCCGCGCAAACGTCCCACCCAGACCATCGGCACGCCGTCGGGCGTGTTCAGGAACGCGCTGTTCAGGATGCGGCGCAGTTGCGGATCGCTCTGGGCCTCCATGACGCCGTGAACGCCGGTGACACAGATGTAACCTTTGGTTCTGCGTTCCAGCGCGCCGGCGATTGCTCGCAGCGCCAGGTCGGGGTTGATGGCGCTGATGCCGATGCCGAGGACGTTGACGCGCGGAAGCTGCTCAGGAATGGCACTCATGGCAATCCCGGGACCCGATCATGGCGCTGCCAATCCGGCAAAGGGCTGCGTTGCCGCACAGCCCCCTCTCTCCCGCCGCAAGATGCGATTCGGGAACTCGAGGAATTGTGTTGTTCGCATCGCCAACGCACTTGAATCCTGCCCAACGGCAGGTTTGCCTTGCCGAATCAGAGGCGCCTTCGCGTCCATTCTTGATTGCAAAGGAGGTTGCAGGCAAGCAGACTTCAGCGCCGGCTCTGAGCAATTGCATGAAAGTCCTGGTATTCGCGCACACCCCGCCTCCGCACCATGGCCAGAGTTACATGGTGCAGATGATGTTGAAGGGGTTCGGCGGCGATTGCCGCAAGCGGCGCGCGACCGCCGACGAACTCAAGGCGCGCGAGCGGTTCGGCATCCAGTGTTACCACGTCAACGTCCGGCTCTCGAAGGATCTGGAGAACATCGGCGATCTTCAGGTTCGAAAACTCGCGCTGGTCTTCTGGTATTGTTTGCAGGCGATCTGGTGCCGGTTCCGCCACGGCGTCAAGGTGCTCTATTACATTCCCGCTCCGGGCAAGTGGTCGGCGCTGTATCGCGATTGGATGGTGATGCTGCTTTGCCGGCCCTTCTTCCCGCATCTGATCCTGCATTGGCACGCCGCCGGGCTGGACCGCTGGCTGGAAATGGAAGCCAGCATGCTGGCTCGCTCGCTGACCTATCGTTCACTGGGCAAGGCCGACGTGAGTGTTGCGCTCTCGGGTTCCAACTGCCGCGGGGTGGGCAAGTTTCTACCCAGGCGGACGTGCGTGGTCTTCAACGCCATCCCCGACCCGTGTCCGGACTACGACTCGACGATCCGTCCGCGAAGAACGGCCCGACACCGGGCGAGGTCCAAACTGCTCCAGGGACAGACGCTGTCGGAACAGGAACGCATCGAGGCGGGAGGCGACCCCGAGGTATTTCATTGTTGCTATCTGGCGTTGTGCACGCAGGAGAAGGGATTGTTTGACGCGGTGGACGCGGTGTGCGCGGCGCAGCGGGAGCTGGAGGCGCGCGGTTCGCCCATTCGGCTGAAGCTGACGATCGCGGGAGGATTCACGAACGCGGAGGAACGGGCCGAGTTCGAGCAACGCCGGAGCGACCCGGTGGCGCGGGAGGCCATTCGGTATGTGGGGTTCGTCCACGGCGAACAGAAGCACGCGTTGCTGCGGGATTCGGACGCGCTCTGTTTTCCGACGTATTACCGCGGCGAGAACCATCCGGTGAGCACGGTGGAAGCGCTGGCGTATGGTTTGCCGGTGATTATCACCCGGTGGCGGTCGTTGCCGGAATTCTTCCCTGCGGGTTATCCGAGCATTGTGGAGCCGAAGGACGTAAAAGGGTTGACCGCCGCGTTGCTGGACCGCATCGGGCGCGACGATTCGGATGAGCTGCGGCAACTGTTTCTTGAACGCTACACGATCGAACGCCACCTCGAGACGCTGGCCGCGGCCATACGATCGGTCGGGGATGAGGCATCCCTCCAGCGTCCGGAGTGGCTGCGTGAAGGCATTGTCTCTGCCCGGTAGTGCAATGGACGTACAGACCCGCTTGCTCGAACAGGTGATTCGTCCCGGCCTGTGTACCGGCTGCGGGGCTTGTGTGGCACTGGACGCTGCCGCCAGGGCGTTCATGGAAGAGACTCCGCTCGGACCTGTCCCTCGCTTCTCGCCCGACTCCAGGCTTTCTCCGTTGGCGTTCGAATGCTGCCCGGGCAAGGGGTTGAACTATCCGAAGCTTTATATGGAACACTATGGGCGTCTTCCTGAAAACTGGTTGACAGGCCCGAGCGTAGCGGTGCGGACGGGGCATGCTACGGACGAGACAGTGCGCCGGGCAGGCGCTTCCGGCGGGGTGCTCTCCCGGACGTTGGTTTTTCTTCTGGAACGAAACCTTGTGGATGCGGCCATCGTTGTTCGGCAAGGCACACCCACGCCGGAACAGGCGCGGGCCGTGATCGCCAGGAGTCCTGAGGAAATACTGGCTGCTGCACAGTCTGTTTATATTCCTGTGTCTGTTCTCGACAGGCTGGCGGACCTGGAGCCTGGCAAACGCTATGCCATGACATGCCTCCCCGATCAGGCCGCGGCACTGCGATATCTGCAGCTCCGCGGCGAGAGCAGGGCAAAGCAGGTCGCGTATGTGCTGGGTCCCTACACAGGAACCGCGCTTTACCCGGCGGCGATTCGTTCCTTTCTTCGATCCTGCGGTGTTCGGGAGGATGACGGGGTTGCGCAGTTGAAATGGCGCGCAGGCGAGTGGCCGGGATATCTGGAGATCCGGACCAACAGCGGGCGCATACTGCGATCGAACAAGTTCTATTACAACTATCTGATTCCGTTTTTCATCACGCGCAACAGCCTGCAGAATATGGATTTCGCAAACGAGTTCTGCGACCTGTCGGTTGGGGACGCGTGGTCGCCGCGTTTTGAGGCCGCCCGAGGCGGACACTCAGTCATCACGACGCGCTCGACCAGGATGGAAGAGGTGGTCTCGACGATGATTCGAGAGGGTTTGCTGACAGCAGAACGCGTGGATGCGCTTCAGGCCACGGAGATGCATGGCCACATGATCGATTTCAAGAAGCGCGGCGGATACATTCGCAACCGGATGCGCGCCCGGCTGGGTCTGGCCGCCGCCGACTTCGGCATGAAGCCAACGCCGTTGCCGCTCAGCCGTGTGCTCGTTGAGATTGTCATTTCGGGAATCTTTCTCATCGCTGGCACGCGTGTCAGCCGCTGGTTCGTGGAGCGAATTCCCGAGCGTTGGATCGGCCCGCTTTTCAACCGGCTGCGTCTCACATGGAAGGCGGTCAGCAAGCCGACGAAGCGCAAAGGGCTCCGTTCCTTGTCCATGATTCCCACAGAGCCTTTGGAGGAGACGGCCAAATGAGCCCGTTGTTGCAGGAGCTTCGACAGGTGGGCCGGCTATGGTTTCCCCGCCTGCTCACACAGGTGTGCCGTGATCCCACGTCACCAACCTACGGATGCTTCGATCGGAACTGGTGGCATTATCGCATGCGGGATTTTCCGTCGATCATTCTGCAGCAGGGCGCCTATGCTCTATTTGTTGCCTCGCGGCTGGAGGAATATCGAGGGATGAAGGACGCCCTGGTCGCAACCGCCGCTGCCGCGTGCCGGTTCTGGAATCGCAGGGCCTGCCGGCACGGCGCCTTCGAAGAGTACTATCCCTGGGAAGAGGGCTATCCNNNNGCAGGGCCTGCCGGCACGGCGCCTTCGAAGAGTACTATCCCTGGGAAGAGGGCTATCCACCGCTCGCCTTTTCCACGCTGGCGATCGCCAAACTGGCGGCTGAAGGCGTCGTTGACACTGGCGAAATCCGGAAAGGGATTGGCATTGCCGTGGCGCAGTTGCTCACGCGGTTCGAAGGTCAGGCCGCCAACCAGCAGGTCGCAGGTCTGGCGGCGCTGGCATGGTGCCGGCGGTCGTTTCCCGAACTCGTTTCTGAGCGCGACTTCAACACCCTTGTTGAAAGGACGCTGGCGTTGCAGAAAGCCGAAGGATGGTTCGAGGAATACGGCGGGCCCGACCTGGGTTACCTGTCAGTAACCATCGACTGCCTCCTGGACCTGTTTGACGCCACCGGCAATCGAGCGTTCTTCGCCTCCGCAGAACGCGCGGCGGACTGGATCGGCCTGATGATCGGGGCGCTGGGAACGCGGGGCATCGGAATGCACAATTCGCGGAATACAGATTATATGGTGCCCTACGGGTTGGTCCGGCTTTCGCTGGCTCGAGGCGAAAGCGGCATTGTGGAACAGGTTTTTGGATCCGCGTCGGACCCAAAACACTTTCTTCAGGCTATCGATGACCGCTACATCTCGCACTACTGCGGGCATTCGTTGTTCCGGGCAATGCGTCTGCTGGAGGAGAACCCGCACTCCGCCCCGGCGGCGCGGGTGAAGTCTCCCCGAGAGCCCCTCGATCGTATCACCGCCAGCGGCCACTACATCAATACGCCAACGGAAGACGAAAGATTGATCGTCACGTTGCGCAAGGGCGGTATCTTCAGCTACTACTGTCGCGAGTGCCACTGCAGCGATTTCGGCTGGATCGTGGAAACCGGGTCGGATCAGCTCATCACACACTGGTGGAGCGACGAGTGGACATGGGGCCGGACGGACAGCGGGCTGTGGATTGAAGGCCCGTTGTACCGGCATCGAGAGGTTCTGAGCACGCCGTGGCGCCACATGGCGTTGCGACTGTCCAGCCGAATCGCAGGGCGGCGTTTGATCGCCATGTTGAAACGGAAACTGATTTTCCACCGGGCCCCGAGCGCGTTCCGGTTCCGGCGGACTCTGTCCTGGCAGCCCGGCAGGATTCGTGTGGTGGACGTGTTCACGGGGCTGGCGGCAGGCGCCCGGTTGATTCCCGGGCCGCGGAGTTCGAAGCGGCACGTTGCCAGCGCCGATTCATTTCATCTGGAAGACCTTGTTCCGATGAACGGCTTCCACGTGAGCCGCGACACGGCGTCCGGCCCTGGTGGCGTTGAAGTCATCTCCGTGTATACACTGCAATGACATGAAACTGGTGATTCAGATCCCGTGCCTCAACGAGGAGCAGACGCTGCCCCAGACGCTGCGGGACCTGCCGAAATCGTTGCCCGGCATTGACGAGATTGAAGTGCTTGTCGTGGACGACGGGAGCACCGATCGGACGGCCGAGGTGGCGCGCGCCGCGGGAGCACGGGTGCTGAGTCTTGGCACGAACCGGGGTTTGGGGCGCGCCTTCTCGCACGGTCTGGAGGCGGCGCTGGCGATGGGAGCGGACATCGTCGTCAACACCGATGCCGACAACCAGTATGTGGCGGCCGACATGGCGAAGCTGATTCAGCCGATTCTCGACGGGCGCGCGGACATTGTTGTTGGGTGTCGTCCGATCGAAGATCACCCGGAATTCAGCGCCATGAAGAAGTTGCTGCAGCGGCTGGGCAGCTGGGTCCTGAGGTTGATCTCGCGCACGACGGTTCGCGATGCGGCCTCGGGTTATCGGGCTTATTCGAAAGAAGCCTGCAGGCGTCTGTTCGTCTATACCAGTTTCTCCTATTGCATGGAAACGCTCATCCAGGCAGGCAACACCGGCATGCGGGTGGCCTCGGTGGACATCCGGGTCAATCCCAGGACGCGCCCCTCCCGCCTGTTCAGGAGCATTCCCGAATACCTGTGGAAGTCCGGATCGACGATCGTCAGCATGTTTATTCACTACCGGCCCAGCCGGTTCTTCGGGCTTCTGACTGTGCTGTGCTTTGCGGCGGCGGTGATCCTGGGCGCGCGCTTCATCTATCTGGTCTACCTGGTGGATGACCCGGCGTCACACCGGACCCATTTGCCGTCTCTGATTCTCTTGTCCATTCTCGCCATCAACGGCGTGCTGTTTGCCGCTCTCGCCGTGATCGCGGAACTGATGCGCGCTCAACGCCGGCTGACCGAGGAGGCGTTATACCAGCTCCGGAAAGCCGCCGCCCGTGAACCGGAAAACCCGCCGAAACCGGAAGGCCTTCAGTCTGTGACACAGGGGCTCGTTGAACGGGACTGACCGAATGCAACGCCTGTCGCGCAAAGAGGTCGGCAAGTTCACCCGGTTCTTTCTCTGGGGCGCCCCGGGGTTTGCGGTGGCCTTTCTATTGAACTACGCCCTTATACGCTGGGCGGGGATGTCCAAGCCGCCGGCGTACGCCATTGTCCTTGCCGTCCAGGTCACCATCAACTTTTTCGCCTGCCGGTATTTCGTCTTCGACACGGCACCGGGAATCAGCCTGGGACGGAGTTTTCTGCTGTTCTTCAACGGGATTATTCTGTTTCGGGTCGGCGACTGGATATTCTACGTTCTGCTCACCCACCTCGGCGTTCATTTTGCCGTCGCACAACTGTGCAGCATCGCCATTTTCGGCATCCTCAAGTACCTCTTTTCCAAGCGGGTCTTCGAATCTCCGGCTCCGCCCCGGAAGCTTTAAGCAGGCTGAGCTGTTCAGTCCCGCGTTTTCCCGGCTACCTTTCGGGCGGGAATGATCCGGCCTGTTCCTGAGCAGGCGAATCGATCAAGCGAAGCAGGTGAAGACCGATGGGAGGTTCCCAGGAACGGTTGTGATACGGGTAGGTTGCCACGACTTCGGCGCCGTAGCGGCGGGTCCATTGCTCGAGCGTTTCGTCGGCCTCGATCAGAAACGGCTCCTCGAGCACGAGATATCGAAAACCCATCGAACGGACTGTCTCGGGAC
>CZCB01002451.1_pt1 | contig 21677 bp, 18 predicted proteins | sample 591991 | NCBI WGS metagenome assembly CZCB01 (sample SAMEA3556809, study PRJEB10932) | anaerobic digester metagenome
CACTGTAAGCGCTTACATAATCAAAGAGGTGAATCGATGAATATATATGAGATTGCGAAAAAGGCAGGTGTCTCCATAGCTACAGTCTCTAGAGTAATAAATAATAATCCTAATGTCCGTGATGAAACTAGAGAGAAGGTGGAGGCAGCTATACGAGAGGCTAATTATACGGTAAATGATATTGCAAGGAGTTTAGCAGTAAAGGCGACGCATACAATAGGTGTCATGACAAGTGATGTCAGGGATAGTTACTATGCGAATGCCATATATACAATTGAGCAGGAATTTAGAAATTTAGGTTATAATGTAATCTTATGTAATACTGGAAGGGAGCTTAAGAAGAAAAAGAAATACTTAAAGGTGCTATTAGAAAAACAAGTAGATGGCATAATACTTGTAGGTTCAGTGTTTAAAGAACCTAATGATAATAGTCACATAGTTGACACAGCTAAAAAAGTTCCAATTGTAATGCTCAATAGCTATATAGAAGGCAGTAATATATATTCTATAGTATGTGATGATGCAAGGGCTAGCTTTAATATAGTTGAATATCTTCATAAAAGAGGTCATAGGCATATAAGATATATATATGATGTAGATAGTTTTAGTGGATTAGCTAAGATAGCAGGCTTCAAGAAGGGGATGTCCCATTTTAAACTTCCTATAGATGAAAACACATTGATTCATGTCAAATCAGGGTTAGAAGGTGGTATAGAGGCAGTGGCAGCGTTAGAGGCTGAGGGTTCTCCTTATACGGCTTTAGTGGCAAGTGAAGACCTAATTGCTGCAGGTATTATAAAAGGGCTACGTGATATTGGAAAGAGAATTCCTCAAGATGTATCAGTATTTGGATTCAATAATTCTACAATTGCACTATGCACATATCCTGAATTAGCTAGTGTAGATAACAAGGTTGAAGACATGGCAAGGGGAGCAGTTAAGACATTATATGCCATATTGCACAATCAAGAAGTAGATAGAAAAAAGGTGGTACTTCCAGAGCTAATATTACGTGACAGTTGTGATTATGATATAGAGTGAAGTTTTGGAAATGAAAATTTTATAATGCTATGTTTTGCAGGATTTCGGACAATTTTATGGATAATTTTAACTATATTGATTATCCATATTCTTTAAAAGTATTATCATTATATAAAATAAAGGGAGGTAATACTACATGATAAAATCTGATGTAGAGTTAAGGAAAGTTGTGGATAAGGTAGTGGATGAGGTTAGAGTTACAGATGTTCATACCCATCTTTATACACCTTGTTTTGGTGATTTGCTTCTTTGGGGTGTGGACGAGCTTGTGACATATCATTATCTCATTGCAGAGACATTTAGGTGGTTGGATATTCCATATGAAGAATTTTGGAATATGGATAAGGAAAGTCAAGCGGCTCTAATATGGGAAAAACTATTTATAGAGAATAGTCCATATAGTGAAGCCTGCAGAGGAGTATTAACTGTATTAAATAAATTGGGGCTAGATGTCAAAAAAGATGGACTTTCAGAGTATAGAGAGTTTTTTAAGAATAAGACAATGGATGAATATGTAGATATGGTATTTGATATGTCAGGGGTTAAAGAAGTAGTAATGACAAATGATCCCTTTGACGATGCAGAGCGAGAGATATGGTTAAATAGCTACAGTGAAGATGAACGGTTTAAAGCTGCTTTGCGTATAGATCCTTTATTAAACGGTGGAGTTGATGTTCTACATCAATTAAAGGGTTGGGGTTATGATGTGGATACCCAATTAAATGAAAAGACATATGCTGAAGTACGAAGATTTTTAAGTGAATGGGTAGATAGAATGAATGCCGTATATATGGCAGTATCCCTTCCGCCAACATTTAAGTTTCCAGAGGATTCCATGAGGGCAAAACTCATAGAAAATTGTATATTGCCTGTGTGCAGAGAGTATAATATTCCGTTTGCATTGATGATAGGTGTGAAGAAGTTAGTAAATCCTGACCTCAAATTGGCAGGAGATTCTGTAGGTAAATCGAGTATAGAGGCTGTAGAATATCTATGTGCAAATTATCCCCATAATAAGTTTATGGTGACAATGCTTGCTAGAGAAAATCAGCATGAGCTGTGTGTTGCAGCACGTAAGTTCAGAAATCTCTTAGTATTTGGTTGCTGGTGGTTTTTAAATAACCCAAGTCTCATAGATGAGATTACACGTATGAGATTTGAACTTTTAGGTGTGAGTGTAGTACCCCAGCATTCAGATGCAAGGGTATTGGATCAACTTATATACAAATGGGCCCATTCAAGGAAGATAATAGCTGATGTACTCTACGATAAATATAAAGATCTCATGGATACAGGTTGGCCTCTTACTGAAGAGGATATAACAAGGGATGTAGAGAAACTTATGAGTGGAAACTTTTGGGAGTTCTTAGAGAGGAAATTTTAATACTAGGTTTTAGAATTATATTTTGAAATATTTCAATGAGCTATATGATTAAATGTTATTAAATATACTACTGATTTTATTAGATATTTTGCAACTGGGGCAAATAATAGTTTTGAAAATGGTTAATGTTAGACAAAAAAAGGCGAGTATATCTATTAGAAAGCCTTTTTTTGTTTTTGGAGATAATGGGATATAATATGGTCAGACTAGATGCCAAGGGTTATAAACTAGTTTAAATAGTATTTTTAGTTTTTGACTAGAGAGACCAAAAATGCTACAATATATAGTGTATTACAATTCCATACATACAATATATATTGTCCATATGCGTTAATTGCAGCTTTAGAGAAGTATAATTAGTAATGAAAGTACTATAACATTTCAAATTTAGCAGTTATATTTAGAACGTAGATATTTATATGGATACGCCGAAGGACATAAAAAGAATAACAAGAGATGTTATATTTAAAACGTAGATATTTATATGAGAAAGATATACGTGAGGAGGAAATAAAATGGAGAAGTTGACAGACAATGCCATCAAGGTGTTAGAGAGGAGATATCTGGCCAAAGATGAAGAGGGGAATTTACTTGAAAGCCCTGAGGATATGTTTAGGCGAGTAGCTAGGGCAGTGGCCCAGGCTGATATTAACTATTCTAGTGAAACAGATATAGAGGTATTAGAACAAGAGTTTTTTGATCTTATGTCCAATTTGGAGTTTATGCCAAACTCTCCTACACTTATGAATGCAGGTCGTCCCCTTGGACAACTATCGGCCTGTTTTGTCTTACCTGTAGAGGACTCTATGGAAGGAATATTTGATGCCGTAAAGAATGCTGCCCTCATACATAAAAGTGGTGGTGGAACAGGTTTTAGCTTTTCAAGGCTTAGAGGAAAAGGCTCTACCGTAAGATCCACTGGTGGAGTGGCCAGTGGTCCAGTGAGTTTTATGAAAGTATTTAATGCAGCTACAGAGGCAGTTAAACAGGGTGGCACGAGACGAGGAGCTAATATGGGGATATTAAGGATTGATCATCCTGATATATTAGACTTTATAGATTGTAAGAAGAATAATGAAGAGATAACAAATTTTAATATAAGTGTAGGTATTACTGAAGATTTTATGAAGGCAGTGGAAAATGATTCTGACTATGTTCTCATAGATCCTAGAACAGGAAATCCCTGTGGCAAACTAAATGCCAGAAAGGTATTTGATCTGATTGTGGAAAATGCCTGGAACAATGGGGAACCAGGTATAGTATTTTTAGACAGAATAAATGCTGATAATGTACTGCCAGAAATAGGGGATATAGAGAGTACAAATCCCTGTGGTGAGCAACCGCTTCTTCCATTTGAGAGCTGTAATCTAGGTTCTATAAATCTATCCAAGATGCTCAAAATAAATGGCAGTGGGAAATATGAAATTGATTATGAAAAACTTGGAAGGGTTGTAGATTCCTCGATTCACTTTTTGGATAATGTAATAGATATAAATAAATATCCATTACCTGAAATAGAGAAGGTGACAAAGGGTAGTCGTAAGATAGGTCTAGGTGTAATGGGTTTTGCCGATATGCTATTTAAGTTGGGAATACCTTATAATAGTGAAGAGGCTATCCAAATAGCGGAGGATGTAATGGGTTTTATACAGGAACGCTCTAAAAAGGCTTCTATGGAGTTGGCAAAAGTACGAGGTGTATTTCCCTACTATGACAAGAGCGTATGGAAAAGTAGAGGGCTCAAACTTAGAAATGCCACAACTACTACAATTGCCCCTACAGGTACTATAAGCATAATATGTGGGACAAGTAGCGGTATAGAGCCATTGTTTGCCATATCTTTTGTACGAAATGTGATGGACAATGATGAACTCTTAGAGGTTCATCCATATTTTAAAGAGGTTGCAATTGAGCGGGGATTTTATTCAGATTCTCTCATGCGTGATATAGCGGCTCGCGGTTCTATACAGAATATTGAAGCTATACCATCGGATGTGCGAGAGTGCTTTGTATGTGCCCATGATGTATCGCCGGAGTATCATATAAAGATGCAGGCTGCATTTCAAAGACATACAGATAATGCTGTATCAAAAACAGTAAACTTTCCTAATAGTGCGACTAGAGAAGATGTGGGAAAAGTATATTGGCTTGCATATGAACTTGGTTGCAAAGGTGTAACTATCTACAGGGATGGCAGCAGAGATGGACAAGTTCTTACTGTGAAGCCTAAAGAAAAAAAGACTTTGGGAAATGAAATAGAACAGCGTATGTCAGAAGGTGCAGAGATTAGAGAAGATAAGATTATTCCACGTGAACGTCCAGATGTCACAATGGGAATAACTGAGAAGGTAAAGATAGGTTGTGGGAACCTATATATAACAGTTAATTATGATGAAAAAGGGATATGTGAAGTGTTTGCTAATCTAGGTAGGGCAGGTGGCTGTCCTTCTCAGTCAGAGGCCACTAGCCGTCTTATATCATTAGCACTTCGTTCTGGAATAGATGTGGAGACTATAATAGAACAGTTAAAGGGAATAAGATGTCATTCAACACTCAGACAGAAAGGACTCAAGGTGCTATCCTGTCCGGATGCCATAGGACGGGTATTGGAAAAAGTGGCAATGCTTCAGCTAGATGATGAACTAAATGAGGCAAATGGTATAGATATAGGCAATCAAGATATGATAGATAGGCATTCATGCCTTGGAAACTGTTCATTATGTTCTTTAAAGGAGATATGCCAAAATCCTCAGAGAAAAAATGGAGGTATATATCTAGGAGTTAGTGCAGATAAAGAGCGAAAGTTGAACGGTATATGTCCTGAATGTGGCGCTATAATGGAACATGAAGGTGGATGTGTAGTGTGTAGAGCATGTGGATATTCAAAATGTAATTAAAAAAACAGACTCCTCCAAAATATTTTGGAGGAGTCTGTTTTTTTAAAGTATCGGTGACAATAATCTAGATATTGATTCTTTAAATTTGATATAATTAGATCGCTGGGCATATAATTCTTTGGTAATAAGGGTACTACATTTAAGATCTTGTATAAAAACTTGTTCAAACTCCTTTGCTACTTCTTCATCATATACGAAGGCATTCAACTCAAAGCTCAGCTTAAAACTTCTTATATCCATATTAGCACTACCCATTGAGACAATTTCTCCATCGACTATCAATAATTTACTATGCAAAAAGCCATTGTCATAAGTATATACTTTTACTCCTGCATCTATGAGTTCACCTGCATAAGATGTAGATGCCCAATATACAAATGGATGATCAGGCTTACATGGTATTATTATTCGTACATCTACCCCTCCAAGTGCAGCGATTTTAAGTGCCTCTAATATACTATCATCAGGTATGAGATAAGGAGTTTGTAGATATATATTCTTTTTTGCATTGGTTATCATCTTAAAATACCCTTGATGTATTGCTGCCCACGTAGAGTCTGGGCCGCTAGAAACTACCTGAACCCCTGTATTACCTACAATTGGTTTATGTGGGAAATATCGCTGTTCAAAGGGGAGTCTTTCACCATAAGCAAAATGCCAATCTACCATAAATCGTATCTGAAAATAATCTACGGATTCTCCTTCTAGCATTGAATGAATATCTCTCCAAAAGCCATATTTTTTGACCAATCCTTTATATTCATCCCCTATATTCAATCCACCAGTGAATGCCTTTTCTCCATCTATAATTGCGATTTTTCTATGGTTTCTATAGTTTAGACGAAAGTTGACATAGGGAAGTTTTGGAGGATAAAATTCGGCTACTTGTACTCCAGCTTTGCTTAGTTCAGAAAAATATCTTCGAGGTACCTTTCTGCAACCCATCCCATCGTATAGAAGTCTCACCTCAACTCCTTCTTGAGCTTTTTCTATGAGCAATTTTTGCAGCATCTTGCCAAGATTGTCATATCGGATTATATAGTATTCAAGATGTACATGATCTTTAGCTTCTTTAATTGCTTTAAAAAGTGCAGGAAATTTTTCATCTCCATTATTAAGTATTGTAACTTTATTATTTTGTGTATATACAGATTGACTATTGCGAAGTTGAAGCTGGATTATATCGCTGTGTTTTTGAGCAACGGGTTTGATTTCATCTAGCGTCCTATTCTTTATGAGGGCTGATTGTCGATCTGCAATGCTCTTTAGATCAATTTCCTCCTTTTGAGCGAATAGCTTTTTTTTGCGCATATCCTGTCCTATAAATAAATAGAGAACAAATCCTATTATAGGTATGAACATGAGTACAAATAACCATGTCCAAGTTGTTGTTGGATTACGCCTCTCTAAAAAGACAATTACGAATGCAAAACCTATATTGATGAGCATTATAAGGAGGGTAATATTTACATTCAATTCTAATACAGGCATATATTCCTCCCCTTTTAAATATATTTATTAAAACTACTTTTTATATTTAGCCTAGTCTAGATGTTACGTATTTTACTTATGAACATCCCTATAGACATAAATTTGTTTAGATGGTTTTTTATTTTTATATAAATTCAAAATAAAAAAATAGCTAGTCATTGAGATATTATATTAAAGTACTCTGTAGTATAAAATATCCCTTTTGTTTATTTATTATATTACAGTTTCCGAATATGGATTTTAATTTTTTTATGGCAGAGGGGGCACCCTGTTTTTTTTGTATTACCACATATAATGCTCCATTGGGATTTAGGTAATATTTACTCTGCTCAAATAAACCATATACAACTTTCTTACCTGCCCTAATAGGCGGATTGGTTATAATGGCATCATATGCATTATCCACATTTGAAAAACCATCACTTACAAAAGCTCTTGCATTAGGAATATCATTATCAACTATATTGCTCTTGGCAAGCTCTATTGCCCTCTTATTTATGTCGACCATATCTACAGAGGTTTTGGGATTTAAATAGGCCACACAGATGCCAATGGGACCATAGCCACATCCCAAATCCAGTACCTTTCCGTGTAAACTTGGAAGCGATTTTATGAGAAGATCTGTTCCAAAGTCTACTTTGTTTTTAGAGAATACTCCTGCATCGGTTTTTAATTTTAGTGTGCGTCCCTTTATATTGTAGTGAATAATATTAATGTCATGAGGCGCGGTGGGATCTGATGAGTAATAGTGCTCCATGTATATCACCTTTTCTAATCCACTGAAGATTTTAAAAGTTCAATTTCGGATTCAGTAAGTTCTCTAGATTCTCCTGGAGAGAGAGTTTCATCTAGTTTTAGATTACCCATCTGTATCCGTTTTAGGTATATAATTTTTTTATTGACGTATTCAAACATACGTTTTATCTGATGAAATTTCCCTTCATATATAGTTATATATGCTCTATCTGGTCCTATTATATCAAGTTTAGCAGGTAAGGTGGTATAATTCTCACTGAGGGGGATACCTTTTTTAAATAACTCTATATCATTTTTATTTAGCACCCCATCTATTATAGCAAAATATATCTTGGGGACAAGTTTTTTTGGTGATAAGATATTATGGGTGAGTTTTCCATCGTTGGTAAGTATAAGTAATCCCTCAGTATCTATATCCAATCTACCTACAGGAAATAGGTCTAAGGATTTAAATTTGTCATCTAATACATCCATAACTGTATTGTGGTGTTTATCCTTAGTTGCTGTTATAACTCCTGCGGGTTTGTTTAACATTATATAGTGAAATTCCCTATATTCTATTTTTTGCCCATCTACTTGAATTACATCAGATTGGGGATATACTATGCTATCAGGTCTATTAGCTGTGATACCATTTACTTCTACTAGACCTTCCTTTATTAGTGTTTTAACCTCTTTACGACTACCTACTTTACTATTTGAAAGGAATCTATCTAGCCTCATACGTTTCAAATAAACTCACTCCAAAATCATATTTTTTAAATTATTACAATCTATACGAACTTATAAATAATGTTGACTTATAGCTCATTTTCATTAACTTTTATATATCACTATGGGTATTAATTTTTCCACAAGTATACAAAAAAATGGAAGACACAATTTTATTTCGCTTTATATTATATCATAATTATGCTATTCTATTGATAGGGGAAATAGATATTAGGTGCAGAACCTAGGTATTCAACATAAAAGGGAGGATGAGATATAAATTGATAGCTTTGGGAAGTGATCATGCAGGTTTCCATCTAAAAGAAGAGATAAAACGTCACCTAGAGGATAGGGGTATTCAATATAAGGATTTTGGTGTCTATTCAGAAGAACGTGCTAATTATGCCGAGTATGGCGAAAAGGTTGCCTGTGCGGTTGCAAGTGGCGAATGTGAGAGAGGTATTTTAGTATGTGGAACGGGGATTGGAATATCCATAGCTGCCAATAAGGTAAAAGGTATACGTGCGGTTGTATGTAGTGACTGCTATTCGGCTATAATGTCTAGGAGACACAATGATGCTAACATACTTGCACTAGGTGGGCGTGTAGTGGGGGTAGGTCTTGCCATGACAATTGTAGATGCGTGGTTAGATGAAGAATTTGAAGGTGGTAGACATAAAGAAAGAGTTGACTATATTATGGAGATCGAAGAGCGAAATAGGAGCTAATTATGGATAATAGTTATTCTTGTTTATAGATTAATACAATTTAAAATTGATAAAAAAATGATGGCTATGAAGCAGCCGTCATTTTTAGTAACTACTTTTATGTCAGGGCTCTATGGGCTTCTTTAATTTTTTCTATAATAGGTAGGTGTTGAGGACATACACTTTCACAGTTTCCACATTCTACACATTGGGAGCCATCTTTTCCTTTCTTAATAAATTCTTCATAGCGTTTTTTATATGTTTTAAAATCATCAAAAATTGAAGCATTATTGTACATTGAAAATATATCAGGTATTGCTACATTAGATGGACAGGGCATGCAATAATTACAGCCAGTACAGTCAACTTTGATCTTGCCTTTGTAATATTCTTGTACCCTCTTGACCAGTGCTAATTCTTCAGGTGTCATCACATTTGGTTTTGCATTTTCAAAAATCTTTATATTCTCTTTTAATTGCTCCATAGTGCTTACACCACTTAGTATGGTAGTTACTTCAGGGAAATTATATAGCCATCTAAAGGCCCATTCCACAGGGCTGCGTTTTATAGGAAAGTCATTCCATATGTCTATGATCTCTTGAGAAAGGTTTTGAGCTAATTTTCCTCCCTTTAGAGGTTCCATTATGACTACAGGGATGCCCTTAGAACCTGCATACTTTAATCCTTCTACTCCTGCTTGATAGTGTTCGTCTAATATATTTAATTGGATTTGACACATACGCCAATCATAGGAGTCTAATATATCTTTGAATACGGGCAGTTCATCGTGGAATGAAAAGCCAGGATAACGTATTTTACCTTTTTGTACGGTCTTTTCTAGAAAATCTAAAACGCCCAACTCTCGGACACGATGCCATCGTTTTTCATCTAAAGCATGCAGCAAATAGAAATCTATATAGTCTACTTTTAGCCTACTTAGCTGTTCATCTAGTAGTTTTTCAAAATCCTCATATTTTTTAGCGAGCCAAATAGGTAGTTTTGTAGCTACCATAGTCTTATCTCTATAGCCTTTTTTTAGGGCTTTACCTACTATAACTTCACTGCGGCCACCATGATAGGGATAAGCTGTGTCTATATAGTTTACTCCATGGTCGATAGCGTAGCGTATCATATCTATAGCTGCCTTTTCATCCACTTGCGAGTCATCAGTATGACCTTCTATCATTGGTAGTCTCATACAGCCCATGCCAAATCGCGATACTTTAAAACCTAGATTGTCGAAATCAACATAATACATATGTTTATCCCCCCTCTTATATTAATTAGCTATACTATTATTATACCATAGGAATGTATATATAAAAGTAAATACATTTTAGTGGACTTATTAATTTAAGTATAGTGTGTCATCTGGATATTTTGTATGACTTATGATTTTTGATGCAATTTATTTTTCTTTTTAGTTAATTTTTACAGTTCATATTGACGTATAACGTTTTTATTTAATGTTTATATATTGAAATATGAGGTATTTTATATGGGCTTAATGGGAATTATAAAATTTGGATTGACAAAAAATTATCAATTAGATAGAATAGAATACAGTTAATTCATCTCAAGGAAGAGTATTCTACCTAGAGGTGTACTTTAAAAACCAATCCCTGACAAAAAAGAGTTATACTCTAATTTGGAAGGTGGCGGATATATAGTTTTGCCTTTTATGGATAATAGCTATCAATATTTTATCCATGTAACTATCTAAGATTATAGGGCAATATATTTAGGATTGAAAATAGATAGTTGTATTGAATTAAAAGGCATGTACTCTTATTCGTGCTTTCCAATGGAGGTACGAATTTTTGTATTTTAGGGGATAAAAAGGAGGTAATTATGTGGAGAAGATCGCAGTGATCAGTGCTATTTTAGAGGACCCTAGTAGGACTCAGCAGGATTTTAACAATATAGTTTCATCTTTTAAGGGGATTATAAAGGGACGTATGGGTATTCCATTTGTAGAGGAACAAATAGCCGTAATTTCCCTTATAGTTGTTGGCAAATTAGATGAGATAAACAGTTTAACTGGGAAACTTGGCAATCTTCCCAATGTAATGGTTAAGACGGCTATTTCAAAGAAGGAGTTATAAAACAAGGGGGTAATAAATATGTTCATTGATAAAGATTATATAGAAGGACTGTTAGAGGATGCAAAGACTACAACCGATGATGAGATCAATAAAATATTAGATAAAGCAGATGCCTTTGAAGGTCTTACCCATAGGGAAGTGGCATCACTTCTTGTTACAGATAAAAAAGAACATACAGATAGGATTTTTGATATAGCAGGTAAAATAAAAGAGCATATATATGGGAATCGTATTGTGATGTTTGCACCTTTGTATGTGAGTGACTACTGCATAAATCGTTGTAAGTATTGTGGTTATAATCATGATCATGAGTTTGAGCGCCGGCGCTTGACTATGGATGAAGTGCGAAACGAAGTGGCAATACTTGAAAAGATGGGGCATAAACGACTTGCCCTTGAGGCTGGCGAGGATCCCAAAAACTGTAGCATTGATTATATAGTAGACTGTATAAGGACCATATACGATATGAAACTAGACAATGGAGAGATCCGTCGGGTAAATGTAAATATTGCAGCTACCACCGTTGAGGACTATAAAAAACTGAAGGAGATTGGCATAGGCACATATGTATTATTCCAAGAGACATATCATCGGCCTACCTATGAAGAGGTACATCTATCGGGTCCTAAAAAAGATTATGAATATCATTTGACTGCCTTTGATAGAGCAATGGAGGCTGGTATAGATGATGTAGGGGGAGGCGTACTCTTTGGACTCTACGACCCATATTTTGAAGTATTAGGGCTTATGCTACACAATGAGCATTTAGAAGAGGAATATGGTGTTGGCTTTCATACCATATCTGTACCACGCATATGTCAAGCAGAAGGAGTAGCTACATCAGAATTTAAATATCTAGTAGATGATGAGACGTTTAAGAAGATAGTGGCCATAATTCGATTGGCTGTGCCTTTTACTGGAATGATTGTATCTACAAGGGAGAGTATGGAGATGAGAAAGGACCTTATAAAGATAGGTATCTCCCAGATAAGCGCCGGTTCCACAGTGGAAGTGGGTGGCTACACTGCAAGGGAACACAGCAGCACTCAATTTAATGTAAATGATGATAGGGACGCAATTGACATAATAAGTTGGCTTATAGATGAAGGTTTGGTACCGAGCTTTTGCACTGCATGCTATAGAAAGGGCAGGACAGGAGATAGGTTTATGTCTCTTGCAAAATCGGGAAACATAAAAAACACATGTCATCCCAATGCACTTATGACACTTTGGGAATATGCACTTGACTATGGTGATGATAAATTTAAATCAAAGGTAGAAGGACTCTTAAAGAGAGAAATACCTAAGATAGAAGATGCAAATGTAAGGGATCTAGTTTCGAACAATATAGAAAGACTTAGATGTGGAGAGCGGGATCTGTTTCTATAAGGGAGGCGAGATGGATGGAGAACACACCAATCAGCATGAGAAAACATGTCACCATATTAGGGGATACTAACGTAGGAAAATCCACACTCTTTAACAGCATATTAGGGCAGGATAAGTCTATAGTATCTGAATATAGGGGTACTACAACTGATCCTGTAATTAAGGCAATGGAGCTCATACCCTTTGGGCCCATTGCTCTAATTGATACCGGAGGTTTAGATGATGTAAGCCAAGTAGGTGAGGAGCGAGTCAAGAGGGCGTTGGAGATAATAGATCGCACTGATCTCGCCATATATGCTACAGATATAATGTCATTTGATAAAAAGAAATATACAGAAGTTGTAAATAGGCTGAATAAAAAGAACATACCACATATACTTGTGTTCACAAAATGTGATAAGGCCTCTAAAACATTAAAAAAAGATTTAAAGGATAGATATAAAAAAGCAGTCTTTACCTCTAAATATGATGGGGATTCAATAACTCGGTTAAAAAATAAAATGGTAGAAGAATTAAAAAAAATGACTAGTGGAGAAGAAACCCTTATAGGAGATCTTCTTCCCCCAAATAGTACTGTTATAGCAGTGGTATCTATAGATTCAGGAGCCCCAAAAGGTCGCCTTATACTCCCACAGGTACAATTTATACGTGATTGCCTAGATCATGGCATAAAATGTCTTGTAACCAGAGAAGATGAACTCAAGGATGCTATTTTAGAGCTAGAAAATGTAGATCTTGTGGTAACTGATTCACAGAACTTTAAAAAGATTGACAAGTTAGTGCCAGATAATATACTTTTGACTTCTTTTTCCATGTTATTTGCAAGGCAAAAGGGGAATATGGATATACTTCTTGAGGGAGTAGAAAAGGTGAAGAGCCTTCCTAAAAATGCTAGAGTGCTCATTGCCGAAGGATGTACTCATAATACTACCCATGAGGATATAGGTAGGGTAAAGATACCTAAATTATTAAAGAAGTATACTGGAGTGGATATCCAATTTGATTTCTATGGAGGCCATGATTTTCCTGAAGATATAAGTGATTATAATATGGTGATACACTGTGGAGGATGTATGCTAAATAAAAAGGCTGTAGAAACTAGGATATTAAAATGTATAAGTCAGGATATCCCTATTACTAACTATGGCGTACTTCTTGCCTATTTAAATGGGATAATAGAGAGAAGCAGTAGGATATTTAAAATATGAGGGGGAGATATGTTGTTTATAGATAAGCTATATGAAACAAATTCTCTAGATAGAAATGAACTAAAAGAGCTCATAGAGGCCAATATCTATACTCCAGAAGATAGACTTTTTTATGCTGCACGTCGTACAAGGGAGAGATATTATGGAAGGAGTGTATATTTTAGGGGGCTTATTGAGTTTAGTAACTACTGTAAAAACAATTGTTATTATTGCGGAATAAGGAGAAATAATAAAAAAATACATCGCTATCGCCTCACAAAGGAAGAGATCTTAGACTGCTGCGCTAAGGGTTATGAACTTGGGTTTAGGACATTTGTACTCCAAGGAGGAGAGGACCCTTATTATACAGATGAGATGATAGTGGATATCATAGAAAGTATAAGGGAAAAATTTCCTGATTGTGCCATTACCCTTTCCATAGGAGAGAGGCCATATGATAGCTATAGAAGGTTTTGGGATGCCGGCGCTGATAGGTACTTACTACGGCACGAGACTGCAAATGAAGTCCACTATAGAAAGCTGCATCCTAGTGTTATGACGCTTAAGAGTCGCAAGGAATGTCTATATAATTTAAAAGAAATAGGATTTCAAGTAGGGGCAGGATTTATGGTAGGTTCTCCTTACCAGACAATTGATAACTTAGTAGAAGATCTATTATTTTTAAAGGAATTAGAGCCCCACATGGTAGGAATAGGGCCATTTATACCACATAAGGATACAATATTTAGAGATGAGAAGGGCGGCGATGTGGATATGACCCTTCTTATGTTGGCTCTAATAAGGTTATTGTTACCTAAAGCACTTATTCCTTCTACGACGGCTTTAGGTACGGTAGATCCTTTAGGGAGAGAAAAGGGGTTCGCTGCCGGCGCAAATGTTGTCATGCCCAATCTATCACCTCAAAAGTTCAGGGCTGATTATTCTCTATATGATAATAAGATATGTACGGGTTTGGAGGCCGCAGAGAGTGTAGAGGAACTAAAGCAGAAGATAGAAGCTATAGGTTTTATACCAGATATGTCCAGAGGAGATCATATTGGATTTTATTTACAAAAAAGGCAGAATTCTATAGATATTAATTAGTAGTTTAATCCTTCATAAATGAAATAGATTTTTCAGTCTCATGCGATATAGCACACCAATAATAGAAATTAGTGCTTTCTTTATGAAAATGTTTTTTATGTATTTTATTGTAGGCTTTTAGTGCATTTTGAGAATCGCCGGAGTTTTCATATAGCATTCCCATAATATGATTTAAGATTAATTTGTAATCTTTGGAGTGTATTTTATGTAGCTTTTTTAAAGCATAATCTGTTCTACCTCTTTTATATTGTACTAGGGCATCTATTATGTCTTTTTCAATCTCTAGACCTTGTTGCTTTTGTATGTCATCGTATAGCTCATCTATGAGAGTTAAATTATTTGTCTTTATTGATCTATCGGCTAGGAGTATATAGCCCCTTCCATATGTGGGAGTTGTTTCAATTAATGTTTTATAAGTATTTATCGCCTCTTCATTCATTCCCACTTCAGTATAGAGCATTCCCATCCTTTCTAGTAGCTCCTGCATTTTTTGAGGATCGGAGGGATTATTGGTATTAAGTGCATTTTTGCATAGTTCTATCTTTAGAGGAGTGCTTATTAAATATTCCATTATTTCAAGGGACGCTGCAGCAGGGTCATCTTCAAACTTTGTATCAAATTCTGCCACCATATTTTCCCACCGTTTATAAAACATGAAGTTTAGAGGTTCATACTCTTCTGCTAGTGTATCTAACTCCATAAAGAAATCATCTGCAGCTTTAGTAGCTTTTTTAGCATATTTTAGTGATTGTTGATGATCATAGACAAAATATATTCTAGACAGGAAGAGCAAAGCTCTATGATTATTTTCGTTATCTAAAAGAATATCTTTAAATAATTCCACTGCCTCAGGAAATTGAAATTGTTCTATCATTACAATTCCGCGTAAGTATACAGCTAAGGTATAACCTGGTTCCTTTTGAAGAATATTTAAAAGTAGAGTATCTGCCTTTTCATATTCATGTTTTGTACTATAGTCATAGGCAAGCCTTAGCATGGATTCGATATCTTTAGGATGGCATTCAGTGTATCTGTTTAATTTTACTAAAATTTCATCAGGATATTTAAAATCTGTATAGCTATCATAGTTCCCACATATTTTGGGAGCTAAATAGATACTAATTATACTTATGGTTATTATGATGATTAGGATAACAAATATAGTTTTGTTCTTTTTTTGTATCATGTCATAGTCCCTCTTTTATTAATCGTTTAATTAAACTTTGTTTTGCTCTATGGATTCTAACTCTTACATTTTCTTGAGTAATATCAAGAATAGCAGCTATCTCTTTATGAGAGTAGTTATAATAATATTTAAGCGATAATATATCTTTATAATTAGGATTGAGTTTTTTCACATGCGATGCAACGGTATCAAATATCTCCTTATCAATAATTTCATCCATGGGTTGATCGTTGTTAACTAATATGTAATTCAGTGTTTCTATATTTATATGTTTTTGCCTCTTTATTTTATTATAATAATTTATAGCGATATTTTTTGTAACCATAGTAATAAAAGATTTAGTTTTGTCAGAATTTATTTCTTCGATCTTATGTATATTTTCTAGTAATTTAATAAAAGCTGATTGTACTACATCTTGGGCAAGGTGAAAGTCATTTAAAATATTATATGCAATTTTGCACATATATTTATAATATGTTTTATAAAGTAATTCTAATTTATCTTTATCAGGGTTATTGTGTGTTTTAGGGGATAAAAGCAAAGGGGTTCACGTCCTTTCCTCTTTTACTCATAGATAAGATTTCTTCTTCAACTTCATGCAATATAGCCCACCAATAATAAAAATTGATATCTTCGTTATAAGTAGTATTATATATTTTATTATAGCTTTTTATTGCATTTTTGTTATCACCTAAATCTTTATGTAGTCCCCCTGTAATATGGTTTAAGATTATCTCGTAATTTTTTGAATTGATTTTATGTAGCTTTTTTAAAGCATAATCTGTTTTACCTCTTTTATATTGTACTAGGGCATCTATTATGTCTTTTTCAATCTCTAGACCTTGTTGCTTTTGTATGCCATCGTATAGCTCATCTATGAGAGTTAAATTATTTGTCTTTATTGATCTATCGGCTAGGAGTATATAGCCCCTTCCATATGTGGGAGTTGTTTCGATTAATGTTTTATAAGTATTTATCGCCTCTTCATTCATTCCCACTTCAGTATAGAGCATTCCCATCCTTTCTAGTAGCTCCTGCATTTTTTGAGGATCGGAGGGGTTATTGGACTTAAGTACATTTTTACATAGTTCTAGTTTCAAAGGGGCTTCTATGAATTCCCCCATAATTTCGATAGTAGCTGCAGCAGGGTCATCTTCAAACTTTGTATCAAACTCTGCTACTATAGTTTCCCATCTTTTAGAAAGTGCTAAATCAATGTCTTTTTCTCCTTGGTGCCTTAGAAGTTCTTTTTTTGTTATCGTAGCTTTTTTTGCGTACTCTAGTGCTTTTTGACGATCTGAAATAAAGTATATTTTGGAGATGAATTTTAAAGCCTCAATATTATTTTTATTTATGGATAATATTTTTTCCAATTGTTCAACTGCCTTAGAATATTTAAATTGTTCTACCAGTATAACTCCACGTAAGTACATAGCATCTTGGCTTAATTTATTGTTTAATTCTATTTGTGCAGCTTCCAAGAGTAAAGTATCCGCCTTTTTATATTCTTTCTTTATATAGTAGCTACGAGCCAATTCTAGCATAACGTTTTCAATAGGATAGGAGGAATAAAAGTCTGAATCCAATATATCAGAAGTATTTTTGGAATGGTTTTTAATATAATTATTCAGTCTTATTATATCCTTGTTAAAAGAATTAGGTTGTCTAAATTTATAGTATCTATCATATTGGATTTTGCTTGACAAATAAGCACTTCCCAGATATATGATAATTAGGACAATTGAGGCGACATATATAATACGTTTTTTTCCTTTCGTCATAGTTTAATCCTCCCTTTAAACTTGTTTCTTTTTAAAAAAGTGGATTCCGACCTGTATAAAGGTGGTTGTGTATGTCAAAAACACTAGTATTTCTCTCAATATATCAGTCCAAAATATGTTGTATGTCAAAAGCATATTGGAAAAGAACAACCCACGCATAAAAGAATATTTTCTGGATAATACATTTATTACTGAATGTATTGATAAAAAAGGTGTTATACCTAATAAGGTAAGATGTAGAAAAATTGTAAGCAAGAGATAAAAAATAGTAAATCCTTGACTTTCTGTTATTGTACCAATCATAAACACATAACTTCCTAGGCATATCAAAAATAGTAAGGTTAATATGGTGACAATAGATATTCTTAGTATTGTTTCTTTATAAGTTAATGCATAAAATTCAATAGCCATATGTTGGGGATTGATAATCAGTGATGTTACCAAAATGCTTATCATTAATAATACTATAAATATGACGCTGAACACTGTTACTGCTCCAAGAAATTTACCTATGAACAGTTCTCCTCTATATTTTGTACTACTAAATAGCGTTTTTATTGTTTCTTGTTTAAATTCGTTTACAATTATAGTGGAGAAATAGACCGCGGTTATGATTGGGAAGGAAAACATTCCGTTTCCACTGATAATATCTGCGGCAACTTCGAGCAGATTTATATCTTCTTTTTGGTTTGCTGGATAGTATAACATGATGGTGATGGTTATAAGTAAAGACAAGGAGATTAAGGGAATTAAGAAAAGCTTTGATCGGAATATTTTCAAAACTTCCATTTTAGCTATTTTAAACAAGTTTTCCCCCCCTTTTTTTGTGTATGGATAATATTTTATGAATTGGTTATATACTATAAAGACTTTTTGTTTCAAACTTGTCTTTTTTTAAATACATGCATTCCAACCATTATAAAGATGAGAATATGAAGTAAAAATATCATTGTAAGCATTAATACATCTATGTAAGGAATTTCATAAGTTGGAAATATTTCAGTGATGTATAAGCCATTTACAAAAGAATATTTTCTTATAAAAGTATTTATTTTTGAATCGTATGTTAGAAAAGGTATTCCATTGAAGAGAATAGTGAGCAAAAGGCAAACGATAGGAATTACTTGGTTTTTTGTTATTGCACCAAATAAAAAGACATAACTGCCTACACATATTAAAAACAATAAAGTTAGTGCAGCGAGAATCAATATTCTGGTTAGTGTTTCTCCATAACTTAGTGCAAAAAAGCCAATAGAAATACTTCGGATATCGGCAACTAATGATGCAAATATAGTGCTTATAGTGAGTAATCCCATGAATATAATGGTAAGTACTACTGATGTTCCAAGAAACTTGCCTATAAATATTTCTTCTCTAGAAAATGTACTGCTAAATAATATATTTATTGTCTTTTGTTTAAATTCATTTACAATTACATCTGTAAAAAAAATAGCTGCAATTATGGGGAAGAAGAAAGGTCCATTTTCAATAAAGACCATATAGATAATAGAAAACAAATTTATATCTCCTGTTCCCTCTAGCATAATAAAATAATGTATAACTGTTGAAATTAATATAAAAAGAGCTAAAGGAATTAACAATTTCAAATAGTGTTTTGATCGAAACAGTTTAGATATTTCCAATTTGGCGATTTTAAACATTAGTTTCTTTTTCCACCTTTCTAAGATAATATTCTTCTAATTTTCTCCCTTCTTTTTGTACTCCGATTAATTTAAACCCATTACTCAGTATGTTTTTAAGTGTAGGTGACAAATTCTTTTCTTTTACTCTAAGTACTATGTAGTCTCCATTAATTTCAAACATGCTATCTTCATACTGAATTCCTAAAAAGTTTATAAGCGTTTCGCTGTTTTCTAATATAATTTCACATATATTTTCATAATGCTGATTGATAGTATCCAATTCAGATGAATCTATTATAACCCCCTTATCTATTATGACAATTTGATCACATACACTTTCGACTTCAGTTAGCATATGGCTTGATAGTAGAACTGTTTTGCCTTCATATCGCATGTATTTTATAAACTCCCTTATCTCTTTAATTCCTGTAATATCTAGTGAATTGGTAGGTTCGTCTAATATAATAGTGGATGGATTGTGGATAACAGCACATGCAATACCGAGGCGTTGTTTCATACCTGATGAATATTGCCCTGTTTTTTTGTCGAGAAAGCTTTCAATGCCTAGCATTTTAATTATAGTATCAATATAATCCTTACTTGGAGTACTTCTCAATTCTATGCAATAATTTAGTTGCTGTCTACCTGTCAAATATGGATATAATGATGGGTTTTCAATTAAGAAACCAATCTTATCCATAGCCAGGTTTGGTTCCGATATGATGGAGATATCATTTAAAGTTACATCTCCAGACGTTGGTCTGGTTAACCCACAGATAATTTTTAAAAGTGTACTTTTGCCTGCTCCGTTTTGTCCTATAATACCTAAGACCTGACCAGATTCTACTCTTAAGTCAACATGGTTTAGTATTGTTTTTTTCTTTATGACTTTGACAATGTCATCTACCACAAGTTTATCCATTTGTGACCCACCTTATAAAATAATATATTAATATTGGTTACACGGGAATAGCTAAATTTCTAAGGTTTTAGCGATGAAATAGCCTTATCTACATCATATGATATAGCATAGTAATAATAAAGATCAGCATTTTCTTCACATTTATAACTACTGACTCTATGATAAGCTGCTAGAGCATTTTCTTTATCACCCAAGTTTTCATATAGCATTCCTGTAATATGTTCTAAAATTATCTCGTAATCATTTGATTGTATCTTTTGTAAGCTCTCTAGGGTTTCATCTGTTCTACCTCTTTTATATTGTACTAGTGCATCTATTATGTCTTTTTCAATCTCTAGACCTTGTTGCTTTTGTATGTCATCGTATAGCTCATCTATGAGAGTTAAATTATTTGTCTTTATTGATCTATCGGCTAGGAGTATATAGCCCCTTCCATATGTGGGAGTTGTTTCGATTAATGTTTTATAAGTATCTATCGCCTCTTCATGCATTCCCACTTCAGTATAGAGCATTCCCATCCTCTCTAGTAGTTCCTGCATTTTTTGAGGATTAGAGGGGTTATTGGACTTAAGTACATTTTTGCATAGTTCTAACTGTATGGAAGAATCAAACGGGTGCTCTAGCATTTCAAGGGTAGCTGCAGCAGGGTCTATTTCAAACTTTGTATCGAACTCTGCCACTATATTTTCCCACTCTTCAAAAAAAGGGATATTAACATCTTCTTCTCCTTGTTCATAACGTTGTCTTTGTATGTCTGTGGCTTTTTTAGCATATTCTAGGGCTTTTTGGCGATCAAAGACAAGGTATATATGTGTGAGATATTGCAGGGATGCGATAGGATTTTCATTAATTGCAACTACTTTTTCAAATTGCTCAATTGCTTCAGAAAATTTAAATTGTTCAACAAAGAGGCGACCATATGTATATAAAGCCATTTCATGGTTTGGGTCTGTTTGGATAATTTGAATGAGTAAATCACCTGCTTTTTCGTACTCTCGAATATTTAGATATTTGCGAGCTAAGTCTATCATAGCTTCAGTGTTTTTTGGATGTTGTTCGATATATTTGTTTAATCGTTCCATGCCTTCCTCTGTTGAACCAGAATATCCGTAGTTGCTTTTATCTTTCTCCTGTATTTTGGATAATAAGTATAGACTTATTATACTTATTATTATAAAACTGGTTATGATAATAGATATAGTATGATTTTTTTTTCGGGTCATAATTTATTTCCCCCCCTAAATTTTACTACCTAATTATACCACGAATTGACTATCATAGTCAATTCGTGGTATAATTAGACGATTTCTGACTGAGCTAATTGCGATGTACGCAGAACCTAGATATGTAGAGGATAGAGAGTGGGTCAAAAA
>CZCB01000543.1_pt1 | contig 21624 bp, 21 predicted proteins | sample 591991 | NCBI WGS metagenome assembly CZCB01 (sample SAMEA3556809, study PRJEB10932) | anaerobic digester metagenome
GGAAAAAATCGCACAAACCCTTATAAATAAGGAAGTTATCCACCAGGGGGAATTAGAAAGACTACTTTCAGAAGCATAGAATAATATAGTTTTCAAAGGGTAAAATATTAATAAATAAAAAAGTTCCAAACAAGCATATATAAATATTAAGTTGTAAATATTCATAAAATATGCTATAATTAAGTAAGAAAATAAGCCTGCGGTGTACGGAAATCATTTAATTCAACCGACATTCTGTAAAAGGGAATTCGCGTTTAACTGCCTATGGCAAGCCCGCTTTGACGGGACGTCAGAATCAGTTAACAGAAATCCCACCTGCCTAGGTGCGGGTATGAATTACCTGATTTGCGGCACTCGCGGGTTTTTTATTGTGCCAACAAGCTTTTCAGGATCTTTTTTTATTTTTTGGGAAAATGGGAAAATAATAATTGATTTTAAGGAAAAAACCATATATAATACTGGTAGGAATACATTACCAAGTATTAGAGGAGGAAAATATGGTAACCATAAAGGACGTTGCAAGGCTTGCGGAAGTTTCAATCTCCACGGTATCCAGAGTAATAAACGATTCAAAGCCAGTAAGCCCTGAAGTTAGGAAAAGAGTTCTGAAAGTTATAGAAGAGACCGGTTACAAACCAAATGATGTTGCAAGAAGCTTAGTTACGAGAAGGTCCTATTTAATAGGTGTTATAGTAAATAATTTAGCTGAAAGTCATGTTGCGGACATTGTAAGAGGAATAGAAGAAATTGGAAAGATGTATGGTTATGACATACTTCTTTGCAGCAGTTACTACAGCAAGGAAACTCAAGAAAAATACTTACAGCTCTTAGACAGAAAGCAAGCGGAAGGACTATTCTTAGTTGGACATAGATTTGATACGGAAATAATTCAGCTAGCTAAGAGTTTCAGAAAGCCCTGTATATTTTTTACCAGAGATGTACGTGAGGATATAAACTATATCTCTATCGACTGTCATGCTGCTATTTATGAAATGACCAATTACTTAATTAAAGAAGGTCATAAAAAAATAGTATATATTTCCGATTTTGAAGAAAGAACTACGGTTGAAAACGAAAAAGTCGAAGGATACTTAAAAGCTATGGAAGATAATGAACTAGAGGAGTTTTCAAAAGTATACGTTGTAGGCGGATATAAGCATAACCGTGCCTATGAATTAGGAAAAAATCTGGTTAATGAAAAAGATAATTTCACTGCTGTAGTTTGTAGTTCTGATGAAATAGCCATAGGAATAATGGATAGTTTCTTAGATAACGGAATAAAAGTACCTGATGACATATCTGTTGTAGGTTTTGGCAATATCCGAGAAGGTAAATTTGTTAGACCGGAGCTTACAACTATTGGAGAACCCTATTACGATGTTGGAGCCGTGGGCATGAGAATGCTTATAAAGGTTATAAAGGGAGAAAAAGCTCAAAGAGGACGTATGGAACTTCCCTTTACCCTTGAAAAGAGAAAAAGCGTAAAAACATTGAAAGAATAAAGCAAAGTTTGTTGAAATTAAAAGATTAATTTTGCTTTAACAGCGACATTTATTGATAAAATAATTTACCGCATCCCCCTATAATAAAATCACTCTTTATTTTAGGGGGATTACTAATGAGAAAAAGATTTATATTCACCTTGATCCTATTACTTATTTTCAGCTATACTTCCATTAATGGCTATGAATACCAGAAGGAAAGGGATACCATCGAATACCTGCTGAATGAGCGTATTAAAATAATGAATGAATTTCTCTACGGTTATAAGGATATGATGGATTTAAAAACAAAATTAAAAAGAATTGAAAGGGATAATTTGCTGGAAAACGATCTATCTATTTTATACAAAGTTATAGATTGTCCAACAGATTATGAATTAGCCATGAGTGTAAAAGTTCACAAAGTAAATGACATAGAAATTACAGGAGATGAAATTATTGTTAATGCAGACCTTAATTGGTACATGAGTGGCTACGACGGTGAATTTAATCTAATAAGAAATTATGAAATAAAATGCATTGAAAAAAACAAGGAAATGTACTTAACTCAATTAAAAATATTAAATTAAAATAATAGGTATTAATATATGCTAATTCTGTTATTAGGAAACAGGATTAGCATTTTTTATGTCACCAAAATAACAAACTTAGACAAAAAATGGTTACTTAAACATTAATACGACCTATCTGTTGACTTTTAAAAGCAATGATAATATAATATTCCTTAGCGGGTTTTTATTAATAAATTATGGAGGTTGCCAAATTGCAGAATGAATTTGTACTATCGAAGAAGAAAGAATTTGACGAATTAAAAGATTATATTAGTTCGGTAAAAAAATCACAAGGCGTATTAATGCAAATACTGCAGAAAGCTCAAGGTATTTTCGGATACTTACCCCTAGAAGTTCAACAATTTATAGCAGATGAAACTAATATTCCTTTAGCAGATATCTATGGGGTTGTTACTTTTTATACACAATTTTCAACAGAGGAAAAAGGTAAGCACAAAATAGGAGTTTGTCTGGGAACAGCATGTTACGTAAAAGGTGCACAGGATATATTGGACAAACTTGCGGAAGAGCTAAATGTTGAGGTAGGAAAAACAACGGAAGATAAACTATTTACCTTAGAAGCTACCAGATGTTTAGGCTGCTGCGGATTAGCTCCCGTAATGACTATTGATGATGATGTTTATGGAAAAATAGAGGTAAATAAAATACCACAAATATTGGCGAAGTATAAGTAGGAGGCTAGGTATGAAATCCTTGGAAGAGTTAAAAAAAATCAGAGAAGAAGCAATACGAAATGTGGAATTACGTAGTGCAGATAAGAATGTAAGGGTAGTAGTAGGTATGGCTACCTGCGGTATATCTGCTGGAGCAAGACCAGTTCTTACTTCCTTTGTTGAAGAAGTTTCAAAAAGGAATTTAAATAATGTACAAGTTGTTCAAACAGGTTGCATAGGTATGTGCACATATGAACCCATTGTAGAGGTGTATACTCCTGATAAAGAAAAAGTAACGTATATCCATGTAAACCCGGAGAAGGTAAAAAGAATCGTTGCGGAACACTTGGCAAATGGAAATGTTGTAAAAGAATACACAATAGGAACAGTTGAATAACATATAAAGCGGAGGTTAGGTATGGCGATTTACAGATCACATGTCCTGGTATGTGGGGGCACCGGATGTACTTCTTCTAAATCTGACTTAATCAGGAAAAGATTTGAAGAGAAAATTAAAGAAGTAAATTTGGATAAGGAAGTACAGGTTATTGGAACGGGTTGTTTCGGTCTATGCGAAGAAGGCCCCATAGTAATAGTATATCCAGAAGGCTCTTTCTATTCAAGAATGTCTGTTGAAAAGGTAGATGAAATAGTTGAAGAGCACATATTAAAGGGAAGAATAGTAGATAAATATATATTTAAGGAAAAAGTACAGGTAGAACATGCAGAAGAACATAAATCCTTAATGGATGTTCAGTTCTACAGCAAGCAAAAAAGAGTTGCTTTAAGAAACTGTGGTGTGATAGATCCGGAAAATATTAAGGAATATATAGCAAGAGACGGTTACATGGCCCTTGGAAAAGTATTGACAGAAATGACACCACAAGATGTAATCAACCTAATAAAAGAAGCTAACTTAAGAGGTAGAGGCGGGGCAGGCTTCCCTACAGGACTGAAGTGGAGCTTTGCTGCACCCAATAAAGCAGATCAAAAATATATAATATGTAATGCTGACGAAGGAGACCCGGGAGCATTTATGGACAGAAGTGTTCTTGAAGGTGACCCTCATGCAGTATTGGAAGCAATGGCTATAGCAGGTTATGCAATCGGAGCCACGAAAGGATTTATTTATGTAAGAGCGGAGTATCCAATTGCCGTTCACAGATTGCACATAGCAATTGATCAGGCCAGAGAATTAGGACTATTAGGAAAAAATATATTCAATTCGGGCTTTGATTTTGATATAGAAACAAGATTGGGAGCAGGTGCCTTCGTATGTGGTGAGGAAACGGCACTAATGCAATCTATTGAAGGAAAAAGAGGAATGTCGAAAGTTAAGCCTCCATTCCCTGCCAATAAAGGGCTGTGGGGAAAACCTACTGTAATTAACAATGTGGAAACTTTGGCAAATATTCCTCAAATAATACTAAAGGGACCGGAATGGTTTAAAAGTTTTGGTACAGAAAAATCTCCCGGAACGAAAATATTTGCTTTGGGAGGCAAGATTACCAACACAGGCCTGGTGGAAATACCCATGGGAATAACTTTAAGAGAAGTAATATATGACATAGGTGGCGGTTGTCCTAACGGAAAAGCATTTAAAGCGGTTCAGACGGGAGGACCTTCAGGAGGATGTTTAACAGCAGACCATCTGGATACACCTATTGATTATGAAAATCTTGCAGCAGCAGGCTCAATGATGGGCTCTGGCGGAATGATCGTAATGGATGAAGATAACTGTATGGTTGATATAGCAAGATTCTTCCTAGACTTTATAGTTGAAGAATCCTGTGGTAAGTGTACACCTTGTAGAGTGGGAACCAAGAGGATGTTAACTATTCTTGAAAAAATGACTGTTGGTGAAGCTACCATGGAAGACTTGGAAGAACTTGAAAGTTTAGCACAAAGTGTTAAGGATTCATCCTTATGTGGCTTGGGACAAACTGCACCTAACCCGGTACTAGCTACCTTGAGATATTTCAGAGATGAGTATATAGCCCACGTTGTGGACAAGAAATGTCCAGCAAAGCATTGTAAAGCTCTATTAACTTATGAAATTAACAAAGACAAGTGTACTGGATGTACTCTGTGTGCAAGAAAGTGTCCTGCAAACTGTATTTCGGGTAGTGTTAAGAATCCCCACGAAATAAATCAGGAATTGTGTATAAAATGCGGAAATTGCTACACTGTGTGCAGGTTTGGCGCAGTTGAAAAAAACTAAAAGGGAGGAGCAACCGTGGCGTTAGTTAAACTTAATATAAATGGAATAGAAATAACTGCTGAAGAGGGTAAAACCGTACTTGAAGCAGCTTTGGAAAACGGAATAGAAATACCACACTTGTGCTTCGATAAAAGATTGGAAGTGTATGCAGGATGTGGATTATGTATAATAGAAATAGAGGGACAACCTAAAATTGCAAGAGCATGTGCAACCCCTGTTTCCAACGGATTAGTGGTACGATCTGATACAAAGAAGGTTGTGGAAGCGAGAAATGCAGCCCTAAATTTATTAGTATCCCAGCATATTGGAGATTGTAAGGCTCCCTGCACCTTGAATTGTCCTGCTCAGACAGATGTACAGGGATACGTAGGCTTAGTTGCAAATAAGCAGTATATTGAATCATTGAAATTAATAAAAGAAAAATTACCCTTACCTGCATGTATAGGTAGAGTATGTCCTCATCCTTGCGAAAGTGCATGTAGGAGACAACATGTGGAGGAGGCTGTATCCATAGCATGTATAAAGACCTTTGCAGCAGATTACGATTTAAATTCCGGCAATCCCTATATTCCGGAGTTAAAACCTTCAACCGGTAAAAAGGTAGCCGTTGTAGGAGCAGGTCCTGCAGGACTTACAGCAGCCTACTATCTTTTAATTGATGGGCATAAAGTGGATATTTTCGAAGCAATGCCAAAACCCGGAGGAATGCTCAGATACGGTATTCCTGAATACAGACTGCCTAAGAGTGTAGTTGATGCGGAAGTTGCAATCATTGAAGAAATGGGAGCAAGTATTAATTACGGTGTAAAAGTAGGGGAAGATATATCCTTAGATTATTTAAGGGAAAAATATGATGCCGTATTCTTAGGAATAGGTGCATGGAAGAGTTCTTCCATGAGATGTGAAGGGGAAGATACTCCAGGAGTATTAGGAGGAATTGATTTCCTTATTCAGGTAGCAGAAAACAAACCTGTTAAAATAGGCAAGAAAGTAATAGTAGTAGGCGGCGGTAATACGGCAATGGACGTGGCCAGGTCCAGTATTCGCTTGGGAGCAGAAGAAGTAAGAGTTGTTTACAGAAGAAGCGAAGAACAAATGCCTGCAGAAGAAATAGAAATCAAGGAAGCAAAGGAAGAAGGAGTAATATTCTCATTCTTAAGGGCACCTGTTTTAGTAGAAAGTGACGGTGAAAAAGTTACTGCACTAAAATGCGAAAAAATGGTTCTAGGTGAAAAGGATGCTTCCGGAAGACAAAGACCAGTACCTACGGGAGAATTTGAAACTTTTGAAGCAGATACTATTATTGCTGCCATTGGACAGGAAGTTAATGTCGGCAATATTAATGTAGCTGTAGATAAGAGGAAGAATATTGTAGTTAATGAAGGTACTTTTGAAACAAATATTAAGGGAGTATTTGCCGGAGGAGATGCTGCCACAGGTCCTGGTATAGCAATAGAAGCCGTTGCCCAAGGTGGACGTGCAGCAAAAGTTATTTCCAGCTATTTAGCAGGAGACATAATACCTCACAAGGATATCCCCTTGGTATATACGGAAGTAACGGAAGAAGATTTCAAAGATATTGAAAAAGTTCCGAGAGTTCCTCACAGAACTGTTGAGCCTGAAATAAGAAAGCGCAATTTCCAACCCATACTTCCTACCATGACAGAAGAAGAAGCAGTTAGAGAAGGTCAGAGATGCTTGGAATGCGGTTGTAAAGATTACTTTGAATGTCAATTGGTAGATTACATTAAGAAATACGAAATTGACACTAATAAGTACCATGCAACAGAAGAAAAGAGATTTAAGGAAACAGATCATCCATTTATTTCTCAAAATGTTGACAAATGTGTACTTTGTGGACTATGTGTTCGAGCCTGTGACGAAGTTGTAGGTGCATCAGCCTTAGGCTTTGTAGAAAGAGGAAATGAAACTTTTGTAGCTCCTGCTTTCCAACAGGAATTAAAAGTAACTTCTTGTATTTCCTGCGGCCACTGTATAGACGTATGTCCTGTAGGTGCATGGCTGGATAGAAGAGAAAATATTAAGGAAATCCCCCTAGACTTAAAACAAACAAAATCCGTTTGCAGTTATTGCTCAGTAGGATGCGAGCTTGTATACCAGCATAAGGATAATGTAGTATACTTGGCTTCCAGTCCTGAAGATAAGGAAATACCTGTCTGCGGAAAAGGTAAGTTTGGTATAGAGCATATTAATAATGAAAAGAGACTTCTTAGTGCAAAAGTTAAGATAAAAGGCCAACCTGAAACTATTTCTATAGATACAGCCCTGTTTGAAACAGCTAAGAGATTAAGAAGTATTCAGAACTTGTACGGAGAAGACAGAGTAGCCTTTGTAGTATCACCTAAGCTAACTAACGAAGAGTTAAAGAATATTAAAGCGGTAACAGATGAACTAGCTACCAAGTTTAAAGGATCCTTCACTATAAGTGAAGAAGCTGGAATAGAAGCTGTTTTAGGTAAGAATGTATCCACTATATCTGTGGAAGAATTAGATGCAGCAGATTTAATTATTTCCGTAGGACAATTGTATGAACATCACCCATCAGCGGGAATGAAGCTTAGAAGATTGTCAGATACCAAGAAAATAATTTCTGCTTCCAGTGAAAAAACCAAGCTTGATAACTTCAGTATAAAAGCTGACATTACCGACTATGAAGTATTCTTTACACGAGTTCTTAAATCCTTAGTTGAAAAAGGAACAATAAAGGAAGATACTATTAAAAACTTCAGTAAGGGTGAAGAACTTCTCAAAGTATTAGACAAGGTTGAAGTACTTCCTGAGGCAGAAACAGTTGCTGAAGCTTTATTAAAAGCCAAGAAACCTGTTATTGTTGCCGATGAAAATACAGTACCTGCGGGAGCGTTAAAAGTATTAGCCGATATAGTAGTATTAACAGGAAACTATAAGAGACCTCACAGAGGTTTAATAGTTCTCAAGGCCAAAGCCAACAGCCAGGGAGCTTGGAATCTTGGATTCAGAACTTCTGGAGAAGAAATTAAAAAAGCTCTGTTAAATAATGAGCTAAAAGGCTTGGTTGTTATAGGAGAAGATATACTAGGAAATAATCCTGAACTTAAAGATGCAGTTAATAACCTTAAATTCTTTGCAGCCTTTGATATATTTGAAAATGACACTACTGCTTTGGCAGAGTATGTAATTCCTCTTTGCAGTTTGGCTGAAAGTGAAGGTACCATAGTAAGTGCTGATGGAACTTTAAGAAATGTAGTTCAGGCAATTGAACCCTTAACAGGAATGTCAAACTTAGAAATGTTTGAAAAATTAGCAGGACTGTTAAATGCAGTGTATGTAGAAGATATGGCAGAGGAAGGAGAAATAGACCTTTATGTACCTGCCTTAAAGGGTAACATAAAAGATTACCAGGTATACGACACTGTTGAAAAAGAATTTCTTGCAAAATTAAAAGAAAATTGTATAAAAACAGTATAAAGAAGAGGGGACGGATCACCGGTCCCCTCTTAATATTATGCTGATTTTTCGGTTTGAATTATATCTAAATATTTAAAAGCTTCTATTACATCCCAAAAAAACAAATCCTCTCCAATAAGGTCAGTGATTCCTGCCTTGTCAAACATTTCCTTTACTCTTGGTTGAAGTCCACATATTAAAACACTAGCATTATTCTTGAATATTTCTGACACTAAGTCCTTAAATTCAACTACTGCAGATTCATCTATAGTAGACTGGTTCTTGCTAAGACAGCCGATGCTGGTATGCCTCCGAAAAATGGTATTACCATATTTCCTAATCCCTGGGCAATTAATTCTCTGTCTGCATTAAGGGGCTGGTTTTTAATTTTTCCCGCTGAAGCGCCACACAGCAAGCTTTCGATCATACAAAGTATGGCAATACTCAGGGCAGGGCCAGTTAAGCTAACTATTTTATTTATTGATATATCTGTAAAAGATAATCTATTTTCTAAAATTATTGTATTTGGAATTTCTCCTACTAATTGAACTGGAAAATTAAATATTGAGTTAACAATTAGTGCGATTATTAAGGCTGACAATGATGAGGGTATTTTGGACAATTTCTTTGGCCAAAAGACCATTATTCCAATTACTAACAAACCTATTAGTACTGCATATATGTTAGGATTAAACCCTAACTCACCATAAGAAAGGACTTTTTCTATATTAGTTTTTCCAACAGATACGGTTCCAAAAAAGTTATCGATTTGGCCTAGGGCAATGATAATAGCGATACCTGATGTAAAACCTGAAATAACAGATACAGGTATGTAGGAAACAAGTTTTCCAAAACGAAATATTGCTGCTATTATTAATATTATTCCTGATAAAAATCCAGTTATAAATACACCTTCAGCCCCAAGAGTTGCATATACTGTGGCTAGTATAGCTATCATGGTTCCTGTAGGACCTGAAATTTGATAAGATGCTCCTGCCAGTCCCCCCATAATAAATCCTGCAATAATTGAAGATATAATTCCAGCAGGTGCCCCGACACCTGAACTGACACCGAAAGCCAAAGCAAGGGGCAAGGCAACAGCAGTAACTGTTAAACCAGCTAATAAGTCACTTGCTAGTTTTTTACCATTATAATCTTTAAATTCAAGTTTTAAATCTTGAAGATAATCTTTAATCAACTTGTCACTCCCTTTATTATGTTAATAATACTACAATATCACAATTCTTAACAAAAAACAACTACAGGGGACGGCCTTGCCGGTCCACTGTAGTATTGAAACATTTAAAAGGAATGTCTTAATTTTTGGTTGCTCTAAAAATAAAGTATCCCGACTTCTTACTTGCTGTTTCACAGTTTCCAAACAAACTTTCAAGTTTTTTCTTGGTACTGGGAGCCCCTTGTTTCTTTTGAATTACCACGTATAGCTTGCCTCCGGGATTTAGATGTTCATGTGCACCTTCATAAAAAGAAAATACTACATCCTTACCTGCTCTTATGGGAGGATTAGTTATAATAAGGTCGTAATTGTCTTTAATATTTTCAAAGGCTGAAGAATGTATTACTTTAACTCTTTTTGCCACTTTATTTTTTTGGGCATTAGCTGCGGCTAACTCCAATGCTCTTTCATTTACATCGCTCATGGTAACAAATGAATTTTCAAAAAAATTAGCAGCAATAACTCCAAGGGGACCGTAACCACAACCTAAATCTAAAATACTTCCAGAAAATCCTTCATTTTCATATAGAACCGTCTCTATTAAAAGCATGGATCCAAAATCAATTCCTTTTTTAGAAAAAACACTATTGCTGGTATAAAAATTGAAGACTTTATCTTTTACATTCCATTGGAATTCATATATTTCTTTTGATGTTGTAGGTTTTTCGGTAAAATATTGTTCCATTTTAATTCCTCCAGTTATTTAATAATATTATAACCTATTTTAGCCAGTAATAGAATAATAAATTATAGCTAAGAATTAGGTTACTTACTAGCTAACCTTCCCCCAGATGGAGTTAATTTCGGCACCTAATAAGAAAATAATTGACATAATGTAAATCCAAATAATGAATACGAATAATCCCGACAAATTGCCGTAGATGGATTTTATATAAATAACCTTGGAACTTACATATATGGAATAAATATATGAGCCTGTCATGAAGCCTAAGGATGTAAAGGTTACACCAGGAAAAACATAGGAAAATTTAACCCTTTCATAGGGTAAAAATTTATAGGCTGCTGTTAAAACTAAGGCTACTAAAAATAGGGTAATAGTATATCTTAATATATCAATATATAGTAAATTATTACCAGGAAAAATGGATATATTTTTAACAAAAATTAAAAATGATCTGCCTGCAATTATAAGAGCAAAAATTACTTGCAGGGAAAGCATAAGGATTAAAGTAAATATTATTCCCCTTAATCTTATTAGGAAAAAACTTTTTTTAATATTGAATCCGTAGGCTGAATTTATTGCTTTTATAATGGTGGCACTGCCTGAAGTTGCAGACCATAGTATAACCAACATGCTTACAGTTAAATATTCTTTGCTGCAGCTGTTTACAGCGTAGTTGACAACACCGTAAATTATTTCATAAACCTGTGTAGGAAGGAGCCCTGCAACAGATTCTAAGGTAGTATAAATATAGGTTTTATATCCGCAAAAAAAAGATATGGCAAGGATTAAAAATGGGAATATACTCAATATTAAGTAATAAGACAATTGAGCACTTAAGCTAAGTATATTGTCTTCCAAGGATTTTTTTATTAACTTTGTTATAAAAATCAAAATCTTTTTAAGCATTCTTCTCACCTAAGTTTTATTATTTGCATTTTATCCCCATTTATTATGTTAAAAAAATATCAAAAAAACACTTGATTATGATAAACTGAGATGATATAATTAGAATGTGTAGAAAATATTTTTTGGAGGATAAGATGGAAATAAAAAAGATTTGCGTAGTTGGAACAGGTACAATGGCTAAAGGTATTGTTCAAACTTTTGCCCAGGCTGGATATCCAGTTATTGTAAAAGGAAGACCGGGAAAAACTTTTGATACATTGGAAGAATCCATAGGAAAGGGTCTTAGTAGATTAGTTGCCAAAGGAAAAATGGAACAGGCTAAAATGGATGAAATAATGGCAAATATAACTAAGACTACTGATTATGAAGGATGTAAAGATGCAGATTTATTTATTGAAGCAGTTGCTGAAGATATGGAAACAAAGCATGTAATCTTTGGAGACATAGAGGCAGTTGCAAAAGAAGGTGCAATACTATCTACTAATACATCTTCATTATCAATTACAGAAATAGCAGCTAATTTAAAAAATCCAGGAAAAGTTATAGGAATGCATTTCTTCAATCCAGTACCTGTAATGAAACTTATTGAAATCATTAAGGGAAAACTTACAGAAGAAGAAGTACATACTGCAATTTTTGAATTATCCAAAAAAATAGGCAAAACTCCTGTAAGCGTTGACGAAGCACCAGGATTTGTTGTAAACAGAGTATTGGTTCCAATGATCAATGAAGCTGTGGGAATTTTAGCAGATGGAGTTGCTTCAAAGGAAGAAATTGATACAGCTATGAAGTTAGGTGCAAACCATCCTATGGGACCATTAGAATTAGGTGATTTGATAGGATTAGACGTTTGTCTTGCAATAATGGAAGTACTATATACTGAATTTGGAGATCCTAAATACAGACCTCATCCACTTTTAAGAAAAATGGTAAGAGCAAATCTTTTAGGAAGAAAAACAGGTCAGGGATTCTACGATTACAGCAAGTAATTGAAAGAACTAAAAGGAGCGGCAACCGCTCCTTTTATTGTGCTAATGTTTCTTTCATCTATATATGTTATTATATAGATAATAGGATATAATAGTATAGTTGGAAGATTTAGCTTGAATTATAGCAGTTCATTAATTATAATTAAATTTATTAAGTAAGAATGTAGTAGTATGTACGGGAGGATGAAATGAGCGAAAACAAAAATGAAAACATGGAAGCTGTTAATTTTATTCAAAAAATAATCAACGAAGATTTAGAATCAGGCATATATGGTAACAGAGTCCATACCAGGTTTCCACCGGAGCCTAACGGTTATCTCCATGTAGGTCATGCCAAGTCCATTTGTCTTAACTATGGTTTAGCTAAGAAATATAACGGAACTTTCAATTTAAGATTTGACGATACAAATCCTACAAAAGAAGATGAAGAATTTGTAGATTCCATTATAGAAGATGTTAAGTGGCTATGTCCTGATTGGGAAGAAAGAATTTTTTATGCTTCTGATTATTTCGATAAAATGTACGAATATGCTGTAGAATTAATAAAAAAGGGATTGGCTTACGTGGACGATTTATCTCCTGATGAAATACGAGAATATAGAGGTACATTGACGGAGCCTGGAAAGGAAAGCCCCTACAGAAACAGGTCAATTGAAGAAAACTTAGAACTTTTCGAAAGAATGAAAAACGGAGAATATAGCAACGGAGAAAAAGTTTTAAGAGCGAAAATCGATATGGCAAGTCCCAATATAAATATGAGAGACCCAGTAATTTACAGAATTCTACATGAACCTCATCATAATACTGGAGATAAATGGTGTATATATCCCATGTATGACTATGCTCATCCTATAGAAGATGCTATTGAAGGTATAACCCATTCCATATGTACTTTGGAATTTGAAGACCACAGACCCTTTTATGACTGGGTATTAAGCAATATTGATGATTTTAAAGAAGCACCGCCAAAACAAATAGAATTTGCCAAATTATTTTTATCAAAGACAATGATGGGCAAGAGATATTTGAAACAAATGGTGGAAGAAGGTTATGTGGATGGATGGGACGATCCTCGTATGCCTACAATTGCAGCTTTAAGAAGGAGAGGATACACACCAGAAGCTATTCACAACTTCTGTGAAGCTATAGGGGTTTCCAAGGCACAAAGTGTTGTGGATATAGCCATGCTTGAATTTGCCATAAGAGACGACTTAGGTCCAAAAGTACCCAGGACAATGGCAGTTTTAGATCCTATAAAATTAGTTATTCTCAATTATCCAGAGGACAAAGTAGAGTATGTGGAAACTGAAATAAACCCGGATAATCCGGAGGCAGGTACTCGCATGATTCCTTTTACCAGGGAGTTATATATTGAGAGAGAAGATTTCATGGAGAATCCTCCAAAGAAATATTTCAGACTGTTTCCTGGCAATGAAGTGAGACTTAGAAATGCATACTTCGTAAAATGTGTAGATTACATAAAAGATGAAGATGGTAATGTTGTGGAAGTTCATTGCACTTACGACCCGGAAACTAAGAGTGGTTCTAATTTTACGGGAAGAAAGGTAAAGGGAACCCTTCACTGGATTTCTTCAAAGCATTGTATGGATGCAGAAGTAAGACTTTATGATTATATGATGGAAGAAGAAGATTACGATAAGACCAACTTTTTGGAGAAACTTAATCCAAATTCCAAAATCGTATTAAATAACTGTAAAGTTGATCCTTTTATGAAAGAACAAAAAATTGGTGATAGATTCCAATTCTTAAGACACGGTTATTTTATAATTGACAAGGATACAACAGATGAAAAATTAGTGTTTAACAGAATAGTACCTTTAAAGAGTAGTTATAAGAAGAAGTAGTATCCCTGTGAAACAAAAGGAGAAACATGAACTTAGAGGAAATAATAAAAAACAGTATATCTGAAAATAAATTTATTTACGGAGTTTTTTCAACTCCAAAGAATAAGTCGTCATACAAAAAAATAACGGTAAGACCTTTGATGCTTAAGGATAAAAAGCATTTACAATTGGAAAAATTTACGGATACCCAAGCCTTCCATGAAAATATCCCCTCTGAGGAGGCAGCTGACAGATTGATGATGTTAATTAATGAATATCGCAATATAAATTTTTTTACATCAGATGGGGACTACCATGTTATGGTAAGCAAAAAAGGAAAGGCAAGGATTGTAAAAAAGAAACCTACCAAGAAAGCAACAGGGGAAGAGCATAATAAGGAAAAACAATATATTATAATGGAAAATCAGCCTTGCGACTTTCTGATACACTTGGGAGTAATGAACAAGGAAGGCAGGGTATTTACCAAGAAGTATGATAAGTTCAAGCAAATAAATAAATTTTTGGAAATAGTAGATGATTCTTTAAAAGATAAAGATATTAAAGACGACTTTATGATTATAGATTTCGGCTGTGGTAAGGCCTATCTTACCTTTGCCCTATATTATTATTTTTACAATATAAGAAAAGTCAGGGTAAAGATAATCGGCCTGGACTTAAAGGATGAGGTAATTGAATTCTGCAATGAAACAGCCAGCAAATTAAACTATGAAAATCTTAAGTTTATGTATGGAGATATACGGGATTTTCAATACGAAAACAAGGTAAATATGGTGGTTACCCTTCATGCTTGTGATACTGCAACAGATGCGGCACTGATAAAGGCAATTCATTGGGATACAGACATAATACTATCTGTACCCTGCTGCCAGCATGAGCTATTTAATAAAATTAAGAATGAAAATTTAAACTCCATGCTTAAACATGGCCTTATTAAGGAAAGGATATCTTCCTTAGTTACAGATTCTTTACGAAGTTTGTTTTTGGAAACAAAGGGTTACAAGGTTCAGTTAATGGAGTTTATATCTATGGAGCATACTCCAAAGAATATTCTTATTAGGGCAATCAAGGCACCTAGTAAAGATACAGCGGCAGCAAAAGTTGAATATGAAAATTTTAAAAAATTCTGGAATTTAAGTGACTTATTTATAGAAAAATACGATGGCAAGTATGCAAGCTAAGGCGTGGGAGTGGTAAGTATGAGTAGTAAGGGGGAACTCAATAACAAAGAAAAATTTGAATATATATTGGACAGTATTCCTGATGCCATAACCATAGTTAATAAGGACGGCAAGGTTATATTCTTCAATACTACGGCAGAAAAATACTTTGAAGTAAAAAAAGAGGATATAATCCAGAAAGATTTAATTGAATTCTTTCCAACGGCAATATTGCCCAGGGTACTGGACAGTAAAACTCCCTTCTACAATATTTACAACAGACCCAGGGAAAACAGCTTTGTGGTTTCCAGTGCTGTTCCTCTTTATGACAGGGATGGGAATATAATAGGTGCCCTTGCCATAGACAGAGATATAACGGAAATTGTAAGACTAAGTGAACTCCTTAACAAGACTCAGTCAAACTTATTAAAGTTAGAAGAGGAATATTCGAAGATATCTTCTTCTGGAGAAGCATATTTTTCCAAGATTATAAGTAACAATGCTGCTTTCATAGAAGTAATCAATTTGTGCAAAAATATTTCAAAAACTCCTATTAACATCTTATTAAGAGGCGAAAGTGGAACAGGAAAGGAATTGTTTGCCAAAGCTATTCACTATGAAAGCGGCAGGAAAGGTAAATTTATTCCCATAAACTGCAGTGCAATTCCGAAAGAATTATTTGAAAGTGAAATTTTTGGATATGAGGCAGGTGCTTTTACAGGTGCCAAAACCGAAGGGAAAAAAGGAAAGTTTGAGGAAGCTGAGGGAGGAACTTTATTCTTAGATGAAATTGCAGATATGCCTATGGAGCTTCAGCCGAAACTGTTAAGAGTACTTGAAGACGGAGTAGTAACCCGTATTGGGGGTAATAAGCCGAAGAAAATTGATGTAAGAATAATTTCTGCCACTAATAAAGATATAAGACAACTTATTAAGGAAAATAAATTCAGAGAAGATCTTTATTATAGATTAGATACATTTCAAGTAAACATTCCCCCATTAAGGGAAAGAAAAGGTGATATAGTACTATTGGCCAATAGATTTCTACAGGAATTTTGTATGGAACAGAGAAGTAACATAGTTGAAATACCTGATGAAATAATGGATATATTTACTGAATATAAGTGGGATGGGAATGTAAGAGAGCTCAGAAACGTTATACAAAGATGTGTAATAATTGCCATACAAAAAGGGAAAAACAAAATAGAAAAAGAATTCCTTCCCGCCTATTTGCAAAATATTGAAGTGGATAAACTAAACAAAATAATAGAATTAAAGGATACAAAGGCAGAAGAATACGGCTTGGATGAATATTTGGAAAAAATAGAGAAAAGAATTATTATTAAAACATTAAGAGAAATGAATTACAACATATCGGAAACAGCTAAAAAACTTAAGCTGCCCCGAGGTACCCTATACTACAAAATGGATAAGTACAATATTAGAAAGGAACACCATGGATAAGATAAAATTAGCTGCAACATCGGCTTTCGGATTGGAAGCAGTAGTAAAGAGAGAACTTTTAGATTTAGGTTATGAGAACCTAGTAGTTGATAACGGATGGCTATACTTTGATGGAGAAATAAAGGACATATGTAAAACAAATATAAATTTAAGATGTGCTGAAAGAGTTATGCTTGTTATGGGGCAATTTGAAGCCTTAAGTTTTGAAGAATTATTTGATAAAACTTATGAGCTTCCCTGGGAAAAATGGATAACAAGGGATGGAAAGTTCACCGTAAAGGGTAAGTCTGTTAAATCTAAACTATACAGTACCCCTGACTGTCAGGCAATCGTAAAAAAAGCAGTATCAAAAAAACTATGCCAATACTACGACTTGGAATGGATGCCGGAAGATGGTGCAGAATTCACCATATTGGTTTCCATCCATAAAGATGTTGCAACTATTTCAATAGATACTACAGGAGCCCGGGAAGGTTTGTTTAAGAGAGGTTACAGGGAGAAATCCATGAAGGCTCCTTTAAAAGAAACCATGGCGGCAGCCTTGGTAAAATTAAGTTACTGGAATAAAGACAGAATATTGTACGATCCCCTATGCGGTTCTGGTACAATTGCAATTGAAGCAGCATTAATAGGAAGAAATATTGCTCCGGGACTTAACCGCACCTTTGCTTCTCAAGACTGGCCTATAGTTAAAGAAGAATACTGGAGAAATGCAAAAATAGAAGCAAGAAAAAATATCGATTTAAGTTCTGAAATCAAAATATATGCTTCTGATATAAGTGAAAAGGCTATTAGTATTGCAAAGGAAAATGCAATGGAGGCCGGGGTGGATGATTGTATAGAATTCTTTGTAAAGGATATGCATCAAATTCAAAGACCTATGAAACCCTATGGAGTTTTAATTACAAATCCCCCCTATGGCGAGCGAATAGGACAGGATAAAGAAATATCTAAAATTCATAAAAAAATCGGCGAAGTATTTGGTAGGGACAAAACATGGTCTGTATATGTTATAACTTCTTCAAAGCACTTTGAAAAGGACTTCGGAAGAAAGGCAGACAGAAAAAGAAAGCTGTTTAATGGCGATATGCAGGTAGACTATTATCAGTATTTTGGAGAAAAACCGGTAATCAATCGGAATTAAAGAATTCCTTTTTGATATTATTTTTTAACGTTGAAAATTATATGTATTTATTGTAAACTTAATATATAAATATTTCTTTGATTTTTTTTAATATTGTGTTATTATATAGACTACAATATTAAAAAGGTGAGGCAATTATGGTTCATGAAATAAGCGCAGGAGGGATTGTTTTTTTTAAGAACAGCATATTGATGCTTAGAAAATTTAATGGAGATTGGGTTCTTCCAAAAGGCAGAGTGGAAGATAATGAATCTCTGAAAGAAACTGCCCTGCGGGAAGTATATGAAGAAACTAAGGCAAAGGTTACTACAATTAAATACTTAGGGAAAATAAACTATGAATTCAGCCGCACCTGCTACCTTGACAAAATTCATATACGAAAAGAAGTACATTGGTACTTAATGATGGCAAAAGATATGAATTGCTCTGCTCAGAAAAACGAAGGTTTCGTTGAAGCTAAGTTCCTTCCTTTCGAAAAGTCACTCAAGATTGCACGCTATGACGATGAAAGAAAAATTATAAAGAAAGCTGTGGAGGATATTAAATTCCATTGTTATAAATAGGTGGTGCCATGACATTTTCTTCTAAAATTAAAGATGAATTGTCCAGAACAGAGATTGCGGACATTTCTAATGCTATGGCTGAGGCGGCTGCATTTGTAAGAACTGTAGGATCTATTACGCTAAAGGGACAGAATAAGGTGGAATTGGAGTTTTCAACGGAAAATGCAGCAGTTGCAAGAAGAATATTCAAAATTATTAAGAATATTTACAATATATCCCCAGAGGTAACTGTAACAAAAAGTAACAGACTAAAAAAATTAAATAACTACATTATAAGAATTGATGAAGAATTAACCCGAAATTTTCTTATTGAAACAGGTATTGCCAAGGATAACAATTTTAATTTTATGGCTTTTGATTATGGAGTACCAGTAAACATTCTAAACAGTGATTCTTCAAGGAGATCATATATAAGGGGATCTTTCATGGGTAGCGGCTCCATAAGCAATCCTGAAAAATCATATCATGCTGAGTTTGTAAGTAACAAAGAAGTGCAAAGCAACCTGCTAAAAGACCTATTAAAGGATTACGGTATAAAGGGAAAAAATATTCGCCGTAAAAACAACTATGTAACTTATATTAAGGATAGCGAACAAATATCAGACTTATTAGCCCTTATGGGTGCCAACAACGGTGTTCTTGATTTTGAAAATATAAGAGCAGTAAAGGAAACAAGAAATCAAATAAACAGAGTTATAAACTGTGAAACGGCAAATCTTGATAAAATTGTTGATACTTCAATGAGACAGATAAACAGTATCAAAATATTAAGACAATACAAGGTTATAGACAAACTTCCAGATAATTTAAGGGAATTAGCATATTTAAGGCTAAAGCACAGTAATGCAAGTTTAAAAGAATTAGGACAAATGCTAAACCCTCCCCTTGGGAAGTCAGGAGTGAATCATAGATTAAAGAAAATAGAGAAAATTGCCGAAGAATTAACGGAACATAGAGAGAGGTGTAAAAAATGAGATCACAAAAAGTAGTATTAAAAAATAAGATTGGACTACATGCCAGACCCGCTGCTATATTTGTTAAAAAAGCAAGGAATTTTGACAGTGAAATTATTATAAAAAAAGGTATTCAGGAAGCAAATGGTAAAAGCATTATAAGTATAATGGCTTTAGGTGCAACTAAAGGTGATGAGTTGGTTATTATAACCAAGGGTCCGGATGAAGATAAGTGTATTGAAGAATTAACAAATTTACTGGAATTCATGGAAGAGGAAGAGTAATACTATAAGATTACAATGGGGCAGATTTGCTGCCCATTTTTGTTTTTTGTAATAAGGAATTAGAAAACTATTTGTACTAGGAACATATATACTAGAGTTCCTGCTCCAATGGAAAGGAGCATTTGTCTTTTCCATACATGAAGGATTAAAATAACTATGATGGCAATCATCTCTGGAATACCATGACTGCCTGTAAGTATGTTAACATCTTTAAGACAATAAACTACTAACATTCCCAGCACTGCCGGGGGAAGTACATTTCCCAAGTACTGCACATATTTCGGCGTTGGCCTATGAGCAGGAAAAAGTATGAAGGGTAGAAAACGAGTTGTCATAGTAGCTAACATTATAACCCCCAAGGTTATTATTTGTTCTGTAAGGGTCATTGTCATTTGCTTTCACCTGCTTTCGTAAAAGTACTTCTCATTAGGGAAAGTATTAAAAGAATTAGTATCATGGTAGGTATAATGAAGTTGCTACTGCCAAAAATAATCAAGCACACTACAGAGATTATTAGTCCAGTCAGAGAGCTGAAATGGTTACTTTCTTTTAACCACTGTTCTGTAAAAATTACTATAAACATTGCTGTCATAACAAATTCAAGACCTTTGGTATTAAAACTAAATAAACCGCCCAACAACCCTCCAAAAATTGATCCTAAAGCCCAATAGGAATAATTTAAAAGTGTAACAAAAAACATAAACCAGCCCTTATCTACATCTTCAGGTATATTTGCCGCATAATTAATGGAGAATGTTTCATCACACATTCCGAAAATCAAAAAAAATCTTCTTATACCAGTTATCCTGTATTTTTCCAACATGGAAATACCGTAAAACAAATGACGAGCATTTATCATAAGAGTTAAAGCTAAGGCATTTACTGGATCAAAGGTTCCCATTAATAGTCCTACTGCTACGAATTGGATGGATCCACCATAAATTAAAAGGCTCATAAACATAGGATATAAAAAATTAAAACCAAAAGCATTCATATAAACCCCATAAGCAAAACTTAAAAACAAAAAACCTGTCAATATGGGGATTGTATGTGGAAAGGCTGCTTTAAAGGCATTTTTTATAGTATATTCTTTTTTTATCAACTGTAATTCCCCCAAGGTCAAAATTTATATGTTTTACATTGTATCATTACATAAGTAAACAATCAATTAAAATAATTATACAAATTATTATAAGTATGATATAATGTTAGTGGTGACTTGGATGGTCTTATATAAAAATACTCCCATTATGGTAGGACATAAAGGGAGTATTTCATGAAAAGATGGTTTAAGTGTAATTATTTTTCCTTATATATGATCGATTTTACAATTACACCAACTCCTGCACTTAAACCCATAGCTAATAAAATTCCAATTAATTCAATATCTTTATTCATTGCTCGCACTCCTATAAGAGCTAAAACTGCAAAAATAATTGGAATAAATTTTATTATGAGATTCACCCTAAGTCACCTCCTTTAATCGGTCATTGCTTTTTTTAGACAACAAAAAGTGGATCACCATTATATGGATGTCCACTTTTTAACTAATTAATATCATTATGTATAAGAATAACATTATTATACATATGAATACAATAAAAAAATGGACAACCATTAATGGCTATCCACCCTGATAGTCCTGTTCTCACATAAGGACATCATATCCCAAAGGACTTAGACGTCCTTACTCCGCAAGTATTGTTTTCACAAATACTGCTTTGACCGACTATATATTTAGTTTACCAAAATTATACCACAATATTTCTGAAAGGTCAAAATTTTTTTAATTTAATATTAGTAATTTTGACAGTTTCAGAATAAAATATATTTTTTATTCGGAATTAATAACTTTATTAGCTGAAGAAAGATATTTTAAACATTATTATTTTAATAATATATAATTTTTTTATTATAAGTAGCAATCTGGTAATATGTCAAGATAAAAAAACAAATAAAAACAAAAGAAATGATTAAAAAAG
>CZCB01009705.1_pt1 | contig 21592 bp, 16 predicted proteins | sample 591991 | NCBI WGS metagenome assembly CZCB01 (sample SAMEA3556809, study PRJEB10932) | anaerobic digester metagenome
TTTTTAATCATTTCTTTTGTTTTTATTTGTTTTTTTATCTTGACATATTACCAGATTGCTTCTTATAATGTTGCTTATGCATATCTTATGCCAGCTACAATTCATATTTCATTGTATTATTATTTTGGTATATTATGATAACTTACTTTCAAATCTTTTAATTAATTAGAACATTATAAACAAGTAAGTGACCAATGTCAAGAGACTTCTCCATTTTCCTCCAAGTATTCGTCCAAAATACTGAATAATTCTGCTGCAGTAGTGATTTTATTAATGTAATTCCTAATTTGAGAAGAATTCTTCATACCCTTCATGTACCATGCAGCAAATTTTCTCATTTCCAATATTGCAATTTTTTCATTTAATTCTTCTATAAGCATGGATGCATGCCTTTTAATCATGTTAATTCTGTCTTTTATTGTAGGTTCATAAAAATCTGTATCATTGTTTAATATTTTTACCGTATTCATAATTAGCCAGGGATTACCCAATATACCCCTGCCTATCATTACCCCGTCACAATTTGTTTCTTCAATCATTTTAAGGGCATCCTGAGGCTTGTATATATCTCCGTTACCAACCACTGGAATTTTAACGTTTTTTTTCACTTCTTTAATTATATTGTAATCTGCCTCACCAGTATAAAATTGTTCCCTGGTTCTTCCATGTACAGCAACCATGTCTAAACCATTTGATTCTAATATTTTAGCAAATTCTACCGCATTAATGGTATCTTTACTCCAACCAGCCCTTATTTTTGCCGTTACAGGTTTCTTGGTTGCTTTTTTTATTTCATAAACAATTTCACCTGCAAGGGAGGGGTTTTTCATAAGCGAACACCCATCGTTATTTTTTACTATTTTAGGGGCAGGACACCCCATATTAATATCTATTATATCTATATCGTCCCTGTCATTAATGTATTTTTCAACCACATAGGACATTATATAAGGGTCACTTCCGAAAATCTGAAGAGATACAGGCCTGTTCTTTTCATTTATTTTCATCAGTTGCTCTGTCTTTGTATCTTTATAGTACAAGCCCTTGGCACTGACCATCTCAGTGTATACCAAACCTGCACCCATTTCCTTGCATATGGTTCTGTATGTTATATCCGTTACTCCAGCCATGGGAGCAAGGACTACATTGTTATTTAATTGAATGTTTCCTATTTTAAGTTTCTTCATATTGTACTATAAATTCTCCCGGATTTAATATTTCTTCCTGGCCATTTTCGTTAACAACAATCAAGTACCCTTCCCTGTCGATATTCTTGGCCACAACCTTTCTTACAGTCTTTCGCCCCCTCTTAATTACTTCTACTTCCTTATTAAATAATAATAAGTTGTTATTGTAATAGTCTAGAAAACTGTCTGACCTTCCGGTTTCTATCAATTCTTCATAATAATATTCAATATTATTTAATATTGTCCCTATAAGCTTTTCTCTTTCTACCTGCTTTCCCATTTCTATTTTGATAGATGTAGTTTTTAAACCTTCAATCTGTTCTTCCATGTTTACATTTATATTCAAAGATAATATTATTCCTGCTTCTTTTCTTGCAACTTCGCTAATAACAGAAGCAACTTTATTACCATTTATTAATATGTCATTAGGCCATTTTATTTTACAGTCAATACCATATAAATTAATTACAGATTTGTGTATGGAAGAACAACCTACTACATCTATTAATGGAAGCAGGTTATTATTAAATGATTTTAAAATAATGCTTAAGTAAATATTTTCACCAGGTAGGCAAATCCACTTCTTGCCAAACCTTACTTCACAATTTGACTGATTTTCGGAAAGCACCAAGGTTCCGTCGGGACATGTACTGAAAATACTCTTAGCCTTTGCTTTTGTAGAATCAAGTTCTTCGTACTGAATTATTGTTTCACCGATTATTTTTGTTTTCAAGTATTCCCTTATTTTGTTTAAGTCATACATTAAATCACTCTCTAATAAATAATATCTTCTATATTATATAGTAACTCCTTAATATCATCCAATGTCAAATCTCCCATGTGGGCAATCCTGAAGGTTTTTTCCTTTAATTCTCCATACCCGTTAGAAATGGCAAATCCTCTCTTGCCTAATTCTTCATTTAATTCCTTAACACTTATATTTTTAGTATTTTTTACCGTTGTAAGTGTTACCGAGGAATATTTTTCATCGGCAAAAAGAGCAAAATGTTTTTTAGCCCAACCTCTGACGTATTCTGCCATTTCCATATGTCTTTTAAACCTGTTTTCCAGTCCTTCTTCCATTATTAAGTCTAGCTGGTAATCTAAAGCATACATAAGAGATAAGTTAGGAGTTGAAGGATACTGATAGTCCTTTTTTCTTATTGTATCATAAAGTTGTACCAAGTCTAAATAATAACCTCTGTTTTCAACTGTTCTTGCTTTTTCAATAGCTCTCTCCGTTATTGTACAGATAGCAAGTCCAGGAGGCAATCCCAATGCTTTTTGAGAAGAAGTTATACATATGTCTATTCCTAATTTATCCGTTTGGATTTCCACTCCACCTGCAGAGCTTACTGCATCTACACAAAATATTACTTCCGGATACTTTTTTACAACTTTGCTTATTTCCTCTAAGGGATTCATAACTCCAGTTGACGTTTCATTGTGGGTTATTGTTATTAAGTCATACTTACCTGTTGATAATACCTCATCAACCATTTCCGGGATAGTAATACTTCCTAAATCAGATTTAAACAGATCAGCCTTAACTCCGTTGGAAACAGCCATAGTATGCCATCTGTTTCCAAAAGAACCTATGGAAAATATTGCAGCTCTTTCCTTGGTGCAGCATCGAACTGCCCCTTCCATCAAACCGCTTCCTGAGGAGGTTGAAAGCAATACTTCGTTTTCTGTAAAAAAAAGTTTTCTAAGCTTTTCCGAAATTCCTCTTTGCAAATTAGAAGCTTCCTTGCTTCTATGACCTATCATGGGCAAGGACATCTTTTTGAGAATGTCTTCCTTTACTTCTATAGGCCCTGGTATGAATAATTTTTTGTGCATTGAGTCCTCCTTTTTCCTTTCATATAGTTGACCGAATCATAGAAAAACCTCCCATCTGTTATGAAATGAGAGCTTAGTCCAAATTATTTGTTAGAGTATATAACTTTATTAAATTTGTGTCAAGTACAATATTCGTATAGTTCTATCCAACAAAGTCGATAAATGTTACGAAAATTAAATATTTGCAGAGGGAAATATTATTTTTTTATATTGACATTTATTTTGTATTAGTATACTATACTACTATGACACTAATACATGCGAAAGAAGGTGATCAGTTGGAATTTAATAATAACATACCTATTTATCTGCAGGTAATAGAAAAAATTAAACAGGACATAGTTTCAGGAAAACTTAAACCCGGCGAAAAAATGCCTTCTTCAAGAGATTATTCATATGAATTAGGTATAAATTTTAATACTGTTGCAAGAGTGTATAAGGAGTTAGAAATGGAAGAAATAGTTTTTACTAAAAGAGGTCTGGGAACATTTGTAACAGAATCTACTCAACTAATTGAAAAGTTAAGAAAAAACATGGCTGAAAAGTTAGTGGAAGAATTTGTATCGGGAATGAAACAAATAGGTTATACCCAAGAAGAAATGATTAATTTTATAAAATCAAAAAATCGTATAGAAAGGAATGAATAAAATAATGTTGATAATTAAGGATTTATCAAAAAAGTATTACAATAAAACAGCCTTAAGAAAGGTTACGTTAAACTTTGAGCCAGGTAAAATCTACGGCTTATTAGGACCAAACGGCAGCGGAAAAACTACCCTTATGAAGGTTGTGGCAGGTCTTCACAAACAAAACAGCGGGGAAGTTTTAATAAATAATATGGAATTGTCCCATAAGACCAAGGCCTATGTCTCATACATGCCTACGGAAAATTTTTTGTATGATTCTTTCAAAGTAAGAGATCTATTAAAATTTTACAAGGATATGTATGATGATTTTAGAAAAGATTATGCAGAAGAACTTCTTTGTAATATAGACATTAATTTAAATTATAAAATTGCAAATTTATCCTCAGGGCAAGTAGGCAAGGTTAAATCTGTTTTGGCCCTGTCTAGGGATGCGGATATATACATGCTTGATGAACCCTTAAACGGTGTTGATATATTGTCGAGAGACACTATTTTGGATATTATAATAAGATCTTACAATGAAAATAAAATTATTATTATATCTACCCACTTAGTTGGTGAAATAGAAAAAATACTTGATTCTGTCATTTTTCTCAAGGATGGTTCTGTAGAACTTTTAGGTGAGGTTGAGGAATTAAGACAGAGCCATCAATTATCCGTGGAAAACTTGTATAAGGAGGTTTACAAGGATGTTTAAACTAATAAAGTATGAATTTATTAAAAAATATAGATTAATTACCCTTATTCTAATTACGGCTGTTGCTTTTAATATATTTTTAATATTTAGGGGCGCAGAAGGAAGTCTGCTATTTCTAATATTCTCACCTATAGTACTGTACATTCTATACTTAGTTGACATTATTAAAATGTATGGGGATGATCTTAACAAGAAAACCGGCTATATGATTTTTATGACACCTAACAGCGGTTATAAAATTATAACTTCTAAATTATTGACTGCTGTCTTGGAAGGATTAGGGCTTTTATTTATATACTTTTTGTTTTTTATAGCAAACAGCCTATACATTATCTCATCCTTAGGTGGATACATAGGCTTAAGCCATGTAATAAATGAAATTAACAGCTTTTTTTCCGGGAATATAGGTTATCAATTTAATATAGTACATTTATTCCTTTTCTTATTAACAGCCATGGTAGTCTTGATAGCCTTTATAACCACTGTATACACAGCTATAACCATAAGAAAAAGTTTGTTTTCAGAAGTTAAATACGGAGGTCTTTTGAGTTTCATAATATTTGTGTTTATTAACTGGACAATTTCTTGGCTATCAGACCGTTTCTTTGATTTTTTGAGCATTACAACTTATAACAATAATTTCGAATTTTTAATAGATACAGGAAGATTCTTGCCAGACACTTTTTATATGTTCTTACTTCCAATAGTAGCTTTTGCCCTTATTCAGATAATGGTATTGGCTGCATTTTCAGGATATCTTTTGGAAAAGAAAATTAATTTATAAATATAGCACACATCCCTACATGTGTGCTTTTTCATTTTATCCGGGTCTTTTGTTTAAACTTGTCTAAATTTAGGTATATATATAAATATAGCAATGTGTAAAAAGAATAACTCCTTTACAGTTTTCCATTTCTATTGTATAATTTAATTAACAAAATAATACAATTCCTAGGTTTCATGGAGTGTTTTATGCAAAAGAATAACCAATTACCCATTTATTTATTCCACCAAGGTACAAACTACCATTCATATAAATTTTTAGGCTCGCATATTATAGAAAAAGGTGCCGTCTTCAGAGTATGGGCACCTAAGGCAAAAAAAGTATTTGTTGCGGGCAATTTTTGTAATTGGCAAAAAAGAGATGAATATGAAATGATAAAAATATCCGAAGGAGGAATCTGGGAATTATATATTGAAGGAATAAATGAGGGAGAATTATATAAGTATATAATTACCACATCAGATGACAGGGATATTTATAAAGCAGATCCCTTTGCTTTTTCCTCCCAAACAATGACTGAGTCTGCGTCAATCCTTTACAAAAGCAATTACCAATGGAATGATGGTAACTGGCAAAATTATAAAAAAAATATTAATCTATATGAAATTCCCATAAATATTTATGAAGTTAATCTATCCTCGTGGAAGCGAAAAGAAAACGGGGATTTTTACACATATAAAGAAATTACCCCCCTCCTTATAGCTCATGCCAAGGAGCACTTCTTTACCCATATAGAACTTATGCCTGTTATGGAACATCCTTATGACGGTTCCTGGGGATATCAAGTTACAGGTTATTATGCCCCTACCAGACGCTTCGGAGAGCCTGATGACTTAAAATATCTTATTGATCAATGTCACCAACACGGCATAGGTGTTATATTGGATTGGGTTCCTGCCCACTTTCCCAAGGATGAACAGGGGCTGTATAAGTTTGACGGAAGTTGGCTTTATGAATATGAAGACCCTCAAAAAAGAGAAAATATAAGCTGGGGAACTCATAAATTTGATTATGGAAAAAATGAAGTGCAATCATTTCTAATATCAAATGCAATATATTGGCTGGATGTTTATCATGCCGACGGCTTAAGAGTTGATGCTGTAAGTTCCATGTTGTATTTAGATTATGACAAAAAAGAAGGGGAATGGGCTCCCAATATTTACGGAGGTAATGAAAATTTAGAAGCTATTGTATTCTTGAGAAAACTTAACGAGGCTGTATTTAAAGAATTCCCCCATACCATGATGATTGCTGAAGAATCAACAGCCTGGCCAATGGTTACAAAACCTACTTACTTAGGAGGCTTAGGTTTTAATTTTAAATGGAATATGGGATGGATGAACGACATTTTAGAATATATGAAGACAGATCCTTTTTTCAGAAAATATAAGCATGAAAACATTACCTTTTCCCTCCATTATGCCTTCAGTGAAAATTTTATACTTCCTCTGTCCCACGATGAAGTTGTTCACGGCAAAAAATCCATTATTAATAAAATGCCAGGACCTTATGAAGAAAAATTTGCCAATACAAGAGTCCTTTTAGGCTTCATGATGGCTCACCCCGGGAAAAAATTAAATTTCATGGGATATGAAATCGGGCAGTTTAAAGAATGGGATTATAACAGCGAAATTGAATGGTTTATGACAGATTTTGAATATCATAAAAAATTAAATACATATATTAAGGACTTAAATGAATTTTATTTAAAACATTCTCCCCTTTGGGAAATTGATTATTCATGGAAAGGGTTTAAATGGATTTCCAATGACGATTTCGAACAGAATATAGTATCTTTTAAAAGAATAAATAAAAAGTGTGATGAATTAATCTTTGTAGTTAATTTTTCTCCCGTGGAAAGACATAATTATTTAATTGGTGCAGAAAAGGGATGCTACATTGAAATATTCAATTCTAACAGGGAAGAATACGGAGGTACAGGTACGGGAAATAAAGATATAATTATATCATCCATTGGCTCTATGCATGGATATAATTCATATATTTCAATTACATTGCCACCACTTTCTATTATTTGCCTAAAAAGAGAAGTGAAGAATAAAGGGGGTAAAGTTTATGAAATTAATTAAAAAAGAATGTGTAGTTATGCTTCTTGCAGGAGGACAGGGCAGCAGACTGGGAGCTCTTACAACTAAAATTGCCAAACCATCCGTGCCCTTTGGAGGAAAATACAGAATAATTGACTTTCCGCTGTCAAATTGTGTTAACTCTAACTTGGATACCATAGGTGTTTTAACCCAATACCAGCCACTAACTTTAAATTCTTACATAGGTGACGGAAAGTCATGGGATTTGGACAGGATGCATGGAGGAATTCAAATACTACCCCCCTACCAAAGGGTGGGAGATTCTGAATGGTATTCAGGCACTGCCAACGCAATCTATCAAAATATGAATTTTATTGACCTTTACAGTCCCGAATATGTGCTTATTTTATCTGGCGATCACATTTACAAAATGGATTATTCCTTAATGATAAATTATCACAAGGAAAAAGATGCTGACTGTACAATTTCCGTAATAGAAGTTCCCATGGAAGAAGCATCCCGATTCGGTATTTTAAGTTCAGACGAAGATGGAAGAATTACAGACTTTGAAGAAAAACCTGAAAACCCCAAAAGCAATCAGGCATCCATGGGTATTTACGTATTTAAGTGGGATAAATTAAAGAAATATCTTGAAATAGACGAAAATAATCCTCATTCCACCAACGATTTCGGCAAGGATGTCATTCCTCTTATGCTTAAATCAAATGAAAAAATGTATGCTTATAAGTTCAAGGGTTATTGGAAGGACGTGGGGACCATTGATTCCTTGTGGCAGGCAAATATGGATCTATTAGATAAAGACGGACTTGATTTGTCCGATGATTGGGTAATTTATTCAAGACACGCTGAAAAGCCTCCCCATTACATAAGTAAGGAAGCTTTAGTTAAAAATTCTATAATTTCTGAAGGTGCAGTAATTTTCGGCACCGTAGAAAATTCTATTATATTTTCAGGAGTAACTGTGGGAAAAAACTCCTATGTAAAAGACTCCGTTATAATGGCAGATGTGGAAATAAAGGAAAATACGGTAATTAACTATGCGATTATAGATGAAATGGTAAAAATAGGATCTAATTTGCAAATAGGAGAACCTATAGGAGATAAGTCAAAAATAACGGTAATACCCAGAGAAAGTGTGATTAATTCAAATGAGGGGGTAATAATATGAACGCCTTAGGAATTATTTTTTCAGATATTCAAGATTGGAATATGACTGAATTGGCATCTCACCGCTCTGTTGCTGCCATACCCTTCGGAGGAAGGTACAGGTTAATTGATTTTCCTCTTTCCAACATGGTTAATTCAGGAATAAACAAGGTATGTGTTATTACCAAGAGTAATTATCGCTCACTGATGGAACACATAGGCTCGGGAAAAGATTGGGACTTGTCGAGGAAAAAAGGAGGAATACTGATTTTCCCTCCCTATGCAGTAGGAGACAACCACGGACTCTACCAGGGAAGATTAGATGCTTTAAAAAGAGTTTTGGACTATATTGTTAACTCAAAGGAAAAATATGTGGTTTTATCCGACTGTGACATGATTTATGATATAGATTACAGAAAAGTTATTAAATATCATGAAGAGAAAAACTCGGACATCACTGCATTATACACAAAGACTGGAATAAATAAGAGCAATTCTGTTCACAAAATACTATATAAATTTGACGAAGAAGGTAGAGTAAGTGATGTTTTAGTTTATCCCATTACAGAAGGTACTCACAATATTGGCCTTAATTCATGGGTAATGAACAAGGAATTCTTAGAAGCATTAATATATGATGCTATTGCAAGAAACTACAAGGACTTCAGCTATGATGTTTTGGCAGCAAGAGTTCGCTCCTTAAGAATTTACGGTTATGAATATAAAGGATTTTTTGCCCATATAGATTCTCTTCAAAGTTACTACGACAACAGTATGAAACTGTTAAATATAGAAACACTGCAAAGTATTTTTTACTCAAAAACTGGACCTATTTATACAAAGAGAAAAGACTCGACCCCAACCAAGTATTGCAAGGAGGCCGTAGTTAAAAATTCATTGATTGCCAGCGGTTGTATTATTGAAGGAACCGTTGAAAACTCCATAATTTTCAGGGGTGTGAAAATAGGAAAAAATGCGGTAGTAAAAAATTCAATCATAATGCAACACAGCACCATAGGAGAAAATGCTCAGTTGAATTCCATAATAACAGATACTTATGCCTATGTGAACAATGACAGAGTCTTGTTGGGATATGCAAACTGTCCTTTCTTTATCAAGAAAAATTCAATAGTATAGGAGGGTACAATGAGTAAATTAAAGGTTTTATATGCTGTTTCTGAAGCAGCTCCCTTTATTACGACTGGCGGTTTAGGAGAAGTGGCAGGCTCCTTACCTAAGGCTTTAGCAGAAAAATATAAAGATAAAATAGATATTAGAATAGTCCTCCCCTTATATCAGAATATAAGAGACAGAAGTGATTTTGAATTTATTGGAAAAACAACAGTCCCCCTTGCCTGGAGGCAACAATACTGCGGTGTTTTTAAAAAAGACATAAACGATGTTACCTACTACTTCATAGACAATGAATATTACTTTAAAAGAAATGAATGCTACGGCCATTTTGACGATGGCGAAAGGTTCGCATTTTTTTCAAAAGCTGTATTGTATATATTACCTATGATAAAGTTTATGCCAGACATTGTTCACGCCAATGATTGGCAAACATCATTGGTTCCCATATATTTAACTACTAAGTATTCTCCTTACGAAGGTTACAGGGATATTAAGTCAATTATCACAATCCACAATATTGAATACCAGGGAATTTTTGACTTGGGTATTGCGGAAGATATATTTGACCTTCATGGTAAAGAAAAAGGAATTGTTGAATATCATGGAACCATTAATCTACTAAAGGGTGCTTTAGAAACAGCCCATATTATCAGTACTGTAAGCGAAACTTATGCTGAGGAAATTTTAGATGATTATTATGCAAAAGGATTAGCTCCCATAATACAAAAAAATTCCCATAAATTAAGAGGTATATTAAACGGTATAGATACAGAAGTCTATAATCCAGAAACCGATGAAGCATTATTTGAAAATTACAACTTAAATAATATAGAGAAAAAATATATAAACAAAAGAAATATGCAGTCCCTGGCAGGACTCCCTCAGGATGAAGATATTCCTGTAATCGGAATAATATCTAGACTAGTTAAGCATAAGGGATTTGATTTAATAATAAATGCTATGGAAGAAATACTAAAGGAAAAAGTTCAATTTATTATTTTAGGCAAGGGGGACAGAGGATATGAACTGTATTTTGAATCCCTTCAGGACAGTTACCATGAAAAAGTAGCTGCGAGAATTGATTTTAATTCTGATTTAGCAAGAAAAATTTATGCAGGAGCAGATATTTTTCTCATGCCTTCCATAAGCGAACCCTGTGGTATAGCACAGATGATTTCTTCCCGTTACGGTACGGTACCTATTGTTCGGGAAACAGGTGGTTTAAAAGATTCCATTAAGGATGCAAGCTTAGGAATCGGCAATGGTTTTACCTTTAGGGAGGAAACTCCAGAAGCACTGTGCCATGCCATAAAAAGAGCCTTAAGAGTGTATAACAACAGGGATGATTGGCGGAAATTAGTTGAAACGGTAATGAAGATAGATTTCAGCTGGACAAAATCTGCTGAAAAGTACTACAATATGTATCTTAACTTAAGAGGTATAGGAGAATAAGAATGACTAAAATCGATGCAAAACTCATTAATAGATTAATTGATGAGGAGATTATTCGATACTATAATACAGATCCAGAAAAGGCGGATGCAAATCAAATTTACAGAGCTCTTTCCATTGTGTTGAGAGATTTGCTTCTGAAAAAAAGAAACAAGTTCATTAATATGCAGAAGGAAAATAAGCAGGTTTACTATATTTGTATGGAATTTCTCATAGGTAAGTCTTTAAAAAATAATTTATATAATTTAAATATAGAAGACGAAGCAGCAAAAGCTTTAAAAAAATACAGGGTAAGTTTAGAAGACTTGTATGAAATAGAAAAGGACCCTGGTTTAGGTAACGGAGGATTGGGCAGGCTTGCTGCCTGTTTTATGGATTCCCTGGCAACACAGAATTATCCGGCGACTGGATTCTCAATTAAATATGAATACGGTCTCTTCAAACAGAAAATAATTGACGGCTGGCAGACGGAACTCCCTGATGACTGGCTTACTACATCCGATGTATGGCTTATGCCAAGAATTGAAGAAAGAGTAATTATAAGATTTGACGGAAGTATAAGAGAAGAATGGACCCGTGAAGGATTGAAAATATACCATGAACATCCCACGGAAGTGGAAGCAATACCTTATGATCTGATGATTTCAGGATATAACAGTGAAGGTGTAAGCCTTTTAAGACTTTGGGAAGCGAAGAGTTTAAACAGTTTCGACATGAACCTGTTTTCCCAGGGTGACTATATAAGAGCTTTATCGGAAGATTCAATGGCAGAAGCAATATCGAAAGTCTTATATCCCTCTGACAACCATAATGAAGGTAAAATTCTCAGACTTAAACAACAATACTTCCTAGTATCTGCCTCGGCTCAAACTATTGTTACATACCATATGAAGAAATACAAGACCTTGGATAATTTTCATACAAAAAATGCAATCCATATAAATGATACCCATCCTGCCCTTATTATTCCGGAATTGATGCGTATTTTTATGGATGAGTATAATTATTCCTGGGAAAAAGCATGGTACTTAGTTGAAAATACAGTTTCATATACAAATCACACTGTAATGGCAGAAGCCTTGGAAACTTTTGATGAAAATATTGTAAGAACTAAGATACCGAGAATATATATGATTATAAAAGAAATCAACAGAAGATTCTTGGAAGAAGCATCAGCTAAGTACGGTGACTACCAAAAGGCATTGAATATGTCCATATTCGGCTACGGCAGAATAAACATGGCCAGCCTGTGCATAATGGGAAGTCACAAAGTAAATGGTGTAGCTAACTTACATTCAGAAATAATTAAGAGAACCGTCTTTAAAAACTTCTATGAATATAGTCCTAGTAAATTTTTAAATGTCACCAATGGAATTACACACAGACGGTGGCTGAATCAGGCTAATCCCTTACTTAGCTCCCTTATTGACCAGCTAATAGGACAAGATTACCGCAGAGATCCTCAAAAGCTTAAGATGCTGAAAAACTATAAAGATGATGAGGAAGTTTTAAGTAAACTATATATAATTAAACAGGAAAATAAAAAGAGACTTGCCCAATACGTAAGAAAACACAACCATATCGACTTAAATATTGAATCGATTTTCAACGTACAGGCCAAAAGACTTCACGAGTACAAGAGACAGCTTTTAAACGCATTAAGAATCATAAGCATCATTATTGATATAAATGAAGGAAAAACAGAAGACATTGTTCCAGAAACATTTTTATTTGCTGCTAAGGCAGCTCCCGGCTACTATAGGGCAAAGGAAATAATACAGCTAATTTTCGCCTTAAGCCAGTACATTAATAAAAACACATTTGTAAAAAAATATATAAATGTTGTATTTTTGGAAAATTACTCTGTTAGTTTAGCAGAATTAATAATACCTGCCGGAGAATTAAGCCAGCAAATATCCCTTGCAGGTAAAGAAGCTAGCGGAACGGGAAATATGAAATTCATGCTTAACGGTGCTCTTACCATCGGTACTTATGACGGAGCCAATGTAGAAATAATCAATGAAGTAGGAGAAGAAAACTTCTTCTTATTCGGTATGAGGGACTATGAAGTTGAAAACTTATGGAAAAATGGTTATTCTTCCCTCCATTATTACCAAAAAAATCAAAAGTTAAGGAAAATCATCGATTTCCTGAATAAGGGTATAGCAGGAAAATCTTTTGAATCTATTTCCAAATACTTACTGGGAGGTCCTGTTGTAGGAGACCCTTACATGTGCTTTGCAGATTTTGACAGTTATATGGAAGTTAGTAAAAAAGCATGCCACCTATACTGCAAGGATAAAAGAAAATGGAACCAGATGTCCTTGTTAAATATAGCTTCTGCAGGATTTTTTTCTTCCGACAGAACTATAAAAGAATATGCCCAGAATATATGGGGAATAGATGAGGCACACCTGACCTAATGTCCCAAGGAGGAATTATGTATATATTTGATCCTAAGTCCGATTTTCACAGACATCCTCAGGGGGGAATAAGGTCTATGAGTACAATAACTTTTAGAATATTTTCAAAACGTAACAGGCCCATCCCTGAATTGTTAATTGAGAAAAGAGAGGATTATAATAAACACTTATACAAGCAAGTTAAAATGCAGTGGATATCTTTGCAAAAAAATTATGATTTATACCAGGTCCAGCTATTAATAGAGGAATATGGTCATTACTATTATTCCTTTATTTTTGGCGAAGAAAAATCAGAAAGCTATGAGTTGCTCATTTACCATGAAAACTACTCAACTCCTGATTGGGTAAAAGGAGGAACAATCTATCATATTTTCGTTGATAGATTTTATAGGACAAAGCCACTTTCTAAGGAAGGTGTCCTTATACGTAATTGGGGAGAAACTCCTCATTATTTACCTAATGAAAAGGGAGAAATTTTAAATAATGACTTCTTTGGAGGCAACTTAGAAGGTATAAAGGAAAAATTACCCTATATTGCAAGTTTAGGGGTAAATATTATTTATCTTTCTCCCATATTTGAAGCATATTCAAACCATAAATATGATACAGGAGATTACCACAAGATCGACCCTATGTTTGGAAATGAAGAAATTCTTAAAGAATTATGTGAAGAAGCTAAAAAATATGGCATTTACATTATTCTTGACGGTGTTTTTAGCCATACAGGGGACAATAGTATTTATTTCAATAAGTATGGCAGCTATGATTCCTTAGGTGCCTACCAGAGCAAGGACTCTCCCTACTATGAATGGTACACCTTCAATGAATGGAGGGATGACTATGTATGCTGGTGGGGTATTAAAACATTGCCAGAAGTGAACGAAAACAATGAATCCTATGTAGAATTCATAACTGGCGAAAAAGGAGTTATACAGCACTGGCAAAAGATAGGTGTTATGGGATGGCGTTTGGACGTGGCCGATGAACTCTTAGATGAATTTATTAAAAAGCTGCGTTCTTCCATCAAAAAAGAAAATAAAGATACTTTCATAATCGGTGAAGTATGGGAAGATGCATCAAACAAGTATGCCTACGGTAAACTAAAAGGCTACTTACTAGGGAAGCAGTTAGACTCTGTTACTAATTACCCTCTTAGAAATGGAATTATTGAATACCTTAAAAATAAAGACTGTACCTTGTTATACGACACCATGAGTAAAATTATGGAAACATATCCACCACCTACGGTTAACTGCCTTATGAACATCCTTGGAACCCACGATACGGAAAGAATACTAACAGTATTAGGAAGTAAGTCTCAACCTATAAGCAAAAGTGAAATGGCAGAAAGCAGGCTTACTGAAGAAGAAATTAAGGAGGGAATTAAACTTCTAAAAATTGCTACCTTATTACAATTTACTCTTCCAGGAATACCATGTATTTACTACGGAGATGAAGTTGGTTTGGAAGGATGGATTGACCCCTTTAACAGAAGATGCTACCCTTGGGGAAGGGAAAATAAGGAAATATTGAAACATTATTTATACCTGGCCAAGTTACGAAAAGAAATGAAAGTATTGGCTGAAGGTAAGTATAGATGCTTAATTCATGATAAAGAAATTTTTGTATTTGAAAGATATAATGACAAAGAAAAATTAATAGTTGCAGTAAATTTGCTACCTAGAACAATTACCTTAAAATTTAAAGAAAAATTAAAAGAGTGGGAAAGCAATCAGAAAAAGAATGAATTCAAATTAGAAAAGGAAAGCTACTTGGTTTTATCATCCTAAGGTCATCCTTCTGCTTTCCTTTGTTAAAGCCCTAATTTCTACTGCCAATTTCTCACTTAGCACGGAACCATTTAATCGCCACTGCCAATTGCTCCCGACAGTTGAAGGGGTATTTATTCTAGCCTTTTCTCCTAAGGAAAGGAAATCCTGTAAGGGAATAATACACCATTTAGCTTTGTTATTAAACAATATTTTAATTATATTAAAAATAATATCATCAATATTTTTTTCTTTAATGTTTAAACTCTTTAAAATATATTCTCTTGTATAATTATCAAGCTTTTCATACCATCCCCTTAAAGTGTCATTATCGTGGGTACCGGTATATGCCACTGAATTTTCCTCATAATTTTCCGGCAGGTAGGGATTATTAGGATTACCGTCGAAAGCAAATTGTAAAACCTTCATTCCAGGAAAACTAAATTCATTTTTTAATTTAGTTACACTGTCAGTAATAATTCCTAAGTCCTCAACAATTATATTTAATTTTCCTGACTTCTCCCGTAATTTATTAAACAACTCCTTACCATAAGCTTTCATCCACTTTCCCTTAATGGCATTTTCCGAGCCGTAAGGAACAGCCCAAAATTCATCAAATCCCCTGAAGTGGTCAAGCCTTACAACATCATAAAGTTTAAATGAAAAATTTATTCGATTTATCCACCATTCATATTCAGTTTTCTTTAAATATTCCCAGTCAAAAACTGGATTTCCCCAAAGCTGACCTTCTTCTGAAAAATCATCGGGGGGTACTCCGGCAACAAATTTGGGCAGATTGTCTTCATCCATAAGAAAAACATCCCTGTCCCACCAAACATCTGCACTGTCCAGGGCAGCATAAATGGGTATATCACCAATTATTGATATACCATTATTATTGGCATACTCTTTCAACTTGAAATATTGCTTAAAAAACAAATGCTGTAAGAAAATCCAAAATCTTATTTCATCTTCAAGGTCTTTTTTAGCATAATAAATTTCATTTTTTTCTTTATCTATAAGCTTTTCATCCCATTTATACCAGGGAAGCTGTTTGTTTTTATACTTCAATGCCATAAACAGTCCATAGTTCTCAACCCAGGGATTCTCTATTACAAAATTATCTATATCAAAACTATTCCTGGCATTTTCCCAGGCTTTTCTTAAAACTAAGTACCTGTTCTCAAATAATTTTTTATAATCTATTCTTTCATTACCAAAATCAATATTTTCAAGGAAGGATTCTTCTAATAATCCTTCCTCTATCAATATTTCTAAATCTATGAAGTAGGGATTTCCTCCAAATACTGAAAAGGGTGAATAGGGAGAATCACCATAGGAAGTATGTCCTAAGGGGAGAATCTGCCAATATTTTTGTCCTGCTAAGCGTAAAAAATCGACAAATTCGTAAGCTTTTTTACCAAATGTTCCAATGCCGTATTTTGAGGGAAGGGAAAAAACCGGCAATAAAATCCCCGAACTTCTGTTAAGCATAAATACCTCAATAGAATAAAATAGAGTAAGTATACTCTATTTTATTTCAAATATTTTTTTAATATATCTTTTTTATCTGTTTTTTCCCATGGAAGATCTAAGTCCTCTCTTCCAAAGTGGCCATATGCGGCAATTTGTTGGTAAATAGGTCTTCTTAAATCAAAGTTGTTAATAATTGCTGCTGGTCTTAGGTCAAAATTCTCATCTATGGCTTTTTCGATTATTTCTTCACTTACTTTATTCGTTCCAAAGGTATCTACCATTATAGAAACAGGTTTAGCAACTCCAATTGCATATGCAAGCTGAACTTCACACTTATCTGCAAGACCTGCTGCAACTATATTTTTAGCAATATATCTTGCTGCATAGGCTCCTGAACGGTCAACCTTTGTAGGATCCTTTCCGGAAAAAGCTCCTCCTCCGTGTCTTGCATATCCACCGTAAGTATCTACAATAATTTTTCTTCCTGTTAAGCCAGAGTCACCTTGAGGTCCTCCAATAACAAACCTGCCTGTAGGATTTACATAGTATTTTGTATTCTCATCTAATAGATGAGCAGGTACTACTGCATTAACTACATATTCCTTCAAATCTTTTTCAATTATTTTTTTATCCACAGTTGGATCATGCTGGGTTGATATAACTATAGTATCAACTCTTACGGGAACATTGTCATGGTATTCCACAGTTACCTGGGTTTTTCCATCAGGTCGTAGATAATCAACCACCTTATTTTTTCTTACTTCCGCTAATTTCATTGCAAGTTTGTGAGCTAAGGATATGGGCATGGGCATTAGTTCCGGTGTTTCATTGCAGGCAAATCCAAACATCATACCTTGATCTCCTGCTCCAATTATATCATTGTCGTCGGATTGACATTTCTTGTACTCATCAGCATTATCAACACCCATTGCTATATCCTGAGACTGTTCTTCTATGGAAGTAAATACAGCACAGGTTTTATAGTCGAAACCATATTCTGAATTGTTATAGCCTATATTTGCAATTGTTTCTCTCACTATTTTGGGAATATCAATATAGCAGGTTGTGCTTATTTCCCCTGCAACAAGGACAAAACCAGTCTTTGTAACTGTTTCACAGGCAACTCTTCCATTGGGATCCTGTTCTAAAATAGCATCTAAGATGCCATCGGATATCTGGTCGCACATTTTATCAGGATGACCTTCCGTTACTGACTCAGATGTAAAGAACCATTTTTTCATATCTTTTCCTTTCTTTTTGGTGCATTTTTAACTCATCTAAGAGTACAGAGGTATGCACCTTAATTATTGTCATTTGTATATGCGTAAGATTGGATTTCTTACGTCGTATAATTCATAAAAAAACCCCTTCCACAGAAGAGGTTATCTATTCTATATAGCCTCATCTTTCGGAAATCCGCGGGAATTGGCACCTTGAATAAATCAGGCTGCCGGGTTTCATTGGGCCTCGTCCCTCCACCACTCTTGATAAGGTCTTTTTTGTATATTATCACATACTTATTTTAAAGTCAATAAGCAAGGGAAATAATTTTTATGGAACTATAATAACTTATTTTCGTCTATATTAAAATATAATCCTGAATTGCTATAATTTACTACTGTAAACAGCCTTATTATATGGCAATCGATTATTACTTTTGATATAATATGCTTAGAAAGGAATGATTGACATGATACTAAGAAAAATAGCAGCAATATCAGCAGCTATAGTACTTTTATTATCACCCAAGGCTTACGCCAACCTATATACCGTATACGACTTAACTGAAGAAGTACGACTTTCAACAGGAATTACATATGAAAGAATTGAGAAATACACCTCATCCGGATGGATGAACATTAACGTTATACGTGCCGATTTAACAGATGAATACACTAGCATATCCCCTATTAACAGCGAAGAAGGGATTTCAAACAGGGAAGTTTTAAGTTCCATGATGAAGTCTTCAGGAGCAGTAGGAGCAGTAAACGGAGATTTCTTTTACATGGGAGATCCTACCTATACCTATGGACCTATAATTCGTAATAATAAACTTATAACATCTCCCCTTCCTCACAACTACGGCTACCCTACAGTTGCAAGACTTTCAGATGGAGCTGTAGATATTTCCGTATGGGATCCGAAAATTACTCTTTTTGCCTCAGATTCCACGGAATATACAGTAACTGTAATAAATAAAACTTCTTCCTTAGACTGGGGACCTACTATTTTAACCTCCGATTGGAACATAACATCACCAGGATATACAGATAAAGACATTGTTGAAGTGGTAGTAATAAACAACACTGTATCTGAAGTAAGAAAAAACCAACCTCCTGTAGTAATTCCAAAAGAAGGCTACATAATTGCAAGCAGCCATGTAGATACCATGGAAAAAATGCTTAATTCTTTTAAACCAGGACATGAAATATCTTTAAATATTGAATTGAATTTCAATCCTGAAGAAGTTGAATGGGCTTTCGGAGCACTGAATTACCTGGTAAAAGACGGTAAGGAAAATGAAATAAGCTCTGAAGTACTGGGTACACACCCAAGAACTGCCATTGGCTTTAATAGGGATAATACTGAAATGATGCTGGTAACGGTAGACGGCAGACACAGGGATTACGTAGGTGTAAAGCAATCGGAACTGGCACAAATTTTAATCGACTTAGGTGCTTACAATGCAGTAAATATGGATGGAGGCGGCTCTACCACCATGGGGATTGACTTTTTGAAAAACGCCAATATTACTATTGTAAACCTGCCTTCAGATGGAAGAGAAAGAAAAATTGCCTCAGGAGTTGGAGTATTTAATAATTCTCCCGAAAGTAACCAGGTAGATAAAATTATAATCGAAGCAACACAAGACAAGGTATTTAACAAGACAGAAACAGAATTACAGCTAAAATTTTTCAACGAATACTATACTCCTTTAAATGTGGATTTAAAAGATGTGAATTTCAGTGTTTCCCCTGCTGGAGCTGGGAAAGTTGTAAACAATGTATTTATGCCTGAAAAACCAGGAAAAGCAATTATAACTGCCTCTGTGGGAAAGGCAGAAGGACAAATTGAAATTGATGTTTTAGACAGCCCTGTAGCCTTAAAAACAGATACTGATACCATAACCTTGGGATTCAATGAAGAATATTACTTAGGTGAGGTTTTGGGAATAGACAAAGATGGAAATTCGGCCCTTATACCTTGGAAATACTTGAATTTTTCCTATAGAAACAGAGTGGGTAAAATTGAAGAAGGTATATTTACATCTAGTGATATTTCCAATACAGGAGCAGTAACAATAACCTTCAAAGATGCAGTAAAAAATATATTAGTTAAGGTAGGCTATAGATTTAAAACATTAAACCGTTTTGAAGATATGGATAATATAAAATTAACCTTGTACCCGGAAGATTCCTTGGGTGAAATATCAATCACAAAGGATTTTGTAAAGGAAGGAAACCATGCTTTAAGATTAGATTATGATTTTACAAAAATGACAGACCAAAGTATTGCCTTTATAGAGTTTGGTAAGGACGGGGAAGGAATTGTGTTGGAAGATAAACCATTAGCAATAGGAATGTGGGTTTATGGTGACGGTAAGGATCATTGGCTTAGAACAAGAATAACTGATGCCTATGGTAACTTGGTGAAAATTGATTTTGCAGAGGAAGTAGACTGGACTGGATGGAAATGGGTGGAGGCAAAGATACCAGAAGGTATTGCATACCCCATAACCCTGAAAAATATTTACTTAGCGGAAATAAACGAAACTAAAAAAGACACTGGGACAATATATATAGATAATTTAAGAATAATGTATGAGCCTAAGGACAAACAATTGGGATTAAGGGAAGAAACTAAGTTTAAAGATCCCCTTAAAACCGAAGAAATTAAAAATTATCTTGAAAAATTAACAATATCTGAAGGTGAATACAATTATGAAGGAAGTGGATCCCTAGTATTTTGCGAAGGGATAATTTCTGGTGGAACCATGAGCAGTTCAAATACTACCATGTGGAATAACATTAAATCACTAGCCAATTACCAGGATAAAGTATTGGTTCTAGCCTTAAACAGCGATATAGACAACATAAAAGACGAAAGAGAAGTAAGAATTTTAAAAGAAATTCTAAAGAAGGCCTCTGAAAACAATGATGTATTCCTTGTTTTCCAAGGAGAAGAAGAAAATACTGTAATAGAGGATGGGGTAAGGTATATTACTTATACAGATAACTTTGAAATAGCCATAACTCCTGAAAAAGTACTCTATAAAAATTAATCATACCCAACTTATTGTTACTATAACAATAAGTTGGGTATATTTATCTTGTAATTACTATAAACGGAGGATAATATGTGGAAAGAATTTAAAGAATTTGCCCTAAGAGGTAATGTATTGGATTTGGCAGTAGGGGTTATTATGGGTGGTGCCTTTGGAAAAATAGTAACCTCTGTAGTAAATGATTTAATTATGCCTATTTTAGGATACTTTATGGCAGGGATGGATTTTAAATCGCTAAAATATGTATTAAGCGAAGCTGTTATGGAAGGAGATACAGTTGTAAAACCTGAAGCTGCCATTATGTATGGAAACTTTATTCAAAATGTTGTTGATTTCTTAATTGTTGCCCTTTCAATTTTCGTTTTTATAAAGTTAATTAACAAATCTAAAGAAAAGTTTAAAAAGTCAGAAGAAGCTAGTACTGAACCAGAACCAGAAACGCCCCCAGCACCAACTACAGAAGAACTTCTTACTGAAATAAGAGATTTATTGAAGGAGAAATAAGTAGGCAAATATAGTATGCCTTAACCGTCCAAAATTATATAGTCATTAATCCACATGAGCAAGTAATGTAGTAAACATACAGGAGTACATTGTAATAGCTATTAATAGAATAATATTCTCAATAAGTAAATAGCTGTTGAATTTTTTGATTTTCGTGATAAAATAATCTTAGTTTTG
>CZCB01002078.1_pt1 | contig 21509 bp, 22 predicted proteins | sample 591991 | NCBI WGS metagenome assembly CZCB01 (sample SAMEA3556809, study PRJEB10932) | anaerobic digester metagenome
CGATGGACGGCATTCATCCCCCCACTAAAGTAGGGGGCCTTCTGCCTGTTTTCTTCGTAAACTCCTGAAGTCCTCCGGTCTTCGACGTAGTGTCAGGTTGTTCGGCTATCCGAGCACTGTCCCCTCCCCGGCACGATGGATATTTCCTGGACGGACCATCGAATGTGGCTACTACTTCACCGCGGGTGCCGCCGACTCGCTCAACCTGACGCCGGATTTCTGAGATCGTCGGGACATGCAGCCCGCTATGAGCGACACCGAATGCCATGTTCCGGGAACGTCGATAGCGAGGCGGAGTCGGGTTGGTCGCGGCCTGGAGGGTGACCGGCGTCTTCATTCATAAAGCGGCGGAAGAAGCCTGATGCTTGAGGACCCCCCTCGATGTCATCACAATCTATATAGTTAGGTAAAGCCTAACTAATTAGGCAGAGGTTATGTCGGCACGAGTTGAGCGTCTGTTTGAGGTGTTTGAACGCCTCTTCACCATCAAAGACGAATGTTCCTGCGAGATCCTTTCCGAGTGTGGGCTTGGCGACATGACGGCGAAGCAGATCGCCTACCTAAAGGCCATCGACGAGCACGGCGACGTGACGTTCAGCAGGCTCGCCGAGATCACCGGGAATTCGAAACCCACCATCACGGAGATGGTCGACAGGTTCGTCCGGATGGAGTGCGCCTACCGGCAGAAGTCCCCCGATGATGGGAGGGTAACTTACATCCGCCTGACTGAGAAGGGGAGGATGGTAGCGAACGCTGAAGAAAACGCGCTCCACCGGATGATCAAGAGGATAATGCGGACGCTCGACGAGAACGAAGTGGATCTCCTGGTGGAGATCTTGAAAAAGGTCGGGTGATTTCTGGCCGGCCTCATTGCCAGGCGAATGCGAATCAAACAATCTGGAGTTATCATGCAATCATCACAACAGGACACCAGCAACGAGCACATTGTCATACCGCTCTTAGAGATCGTGGTCTACCCGGAGACCCGGACGAAGCTCCTGGTCGGGAAAACCATCGGAGAGGCCCTGATCGCTGCAATGAAGAGCGGAGGGTCGGCATCCGCAGTCGGACTTACTGCAAAGAGCGGCGCAACGCCCCGGGAAAATCCGGCCGACGCGTTTTATACTGTTGGGACCCTCCTTTCAATCACGCACGCACAGCCGGCGGAAGACGGCTACCTGATCTTTGCGCATGCAACCTCGCGGGTGAAGGCTGTAACGCTCTCTGAGAACGACGGGCTGTTCTACGCTGCCTGCGAGTCGCTTCCGGACACGCCGGACCTCGATGAAGATGGCCGGGCAGAGATGCTCATGGCCGTCAAAGCGGCTGTCCATGATCTCAGCAGCAACTTCCAGGGTTCCGAGCAGTTCACCCGCCCCGTCGACAGGATGGAGTCTGTCGACCAGATCATGGGGTTCGTTCTGCCCTTCATGCCGGTGGACGTTGCAACGAAACAGTCACTCCTAGAGACTGTCTCTGTTCAGGAGCGCTACAACGCGTTCCTCCGGCTCCTGGTAAACTTGAACGAGAGCATCACCCTCAAGATCGAGGTGGCCCGGAAGGCCTCCGAGAAGGTCGGGAAAGCAAACCGGGAGGCGCTGCTTCGGGAGCAGCTCCGGGTGATCCGGGAAGAACTCAGCGAGATCGAGGGCTCCTCCGGCGATGGCAACTACCGGGAGCGGATCGAGCGCTCGACGATGCCCGACGAGGTGCGGAAGAAGGCACTCGCTGAGCTCAAAAAGCTCGAGATGGGTGGGAGCCAGCACCACGAGAGTCAGGGGATAAGGAACTACCTCGACCTCCTGCTCGACCTTCCCTGGACGGTTGAGGAGAAGAAGAGCATCGACATCGAAGAGGCCCGCCGCGTCCTGGATAGCAACCACAACGGCCTCGAGGAGGTCAAGGAGCGCATCATCCAGCATCTGGCGGTCATGAAGCTCAAGCAGGAGAAGCAGGGCTCGATCCTCCTCCTCGTGGGCCCGCCTGGCACGGGCAAGACAAGCCTCGGACGGAGCATCGCGGATGCCCTGGGTCGGAAGTACGTCAGGATCAGCCTTGGCGGTGTCAGGGACGAGGCGGAGATCCGGGGGCACCGGCGGACCTATGTCGGCGCGCTGCCCGGCCGGATCATCCAGGGGATCAGGAGGGCCGGGACGAAGAACCCTGTCTTCGTCCTCGACGAGGTCGACAAGGTCGGCTACTCGCATCAGGGAGATCCGGCAAGCGCCCTCCTCGAGGTCCTCGACCCCGAACAGAACAGCACGTTCTCGGATCACTACCTGGAGGTGCCCTACGATCTCTCAGACGTGTTCTTCATCGCGACGGCGAACACGCTTGCAACCATCCCGGCACCGCTCCTCGACCGGATGGAGGTGATCGAGATCTCGGGCTACACAAAGAACGAGAAGTTTGCGATCGCAAAAGACCACCTGCTGCCGGAGACCCTGGAGGAGCACGGACTTGATGAGGGAAAACTCCAGGTCGACGACGGCGCCATCGAGGCGATCATCGACCGCTACACCCGGGAAGCGGGCGTCCGGGGTCTCAAGAAACAACTGGCGCGGATCGCGCGATTCGTCTCCGCAAAGGTCGTCTCAGGGACCACCAATCTACCGTTCGTCGTGACGGCAGAGGTGCTCCCCGAGATCCTCGGGAGAGAGACCGTCCGGCAGGACGTGGCGCGGAGGGAGAACCCGCCCGGCGTCGTGACGGGGCTGGCTTGGACACCGGTTGGCGGGGATATTCTCTTTATTGAGGGGACGTTCATGCCTGGGAAAGGGAAACTGACATTAACCGGCCAGCTCGGAGACGTGATGAAGGAATCGGCCCAGATCTCGCTCAGCCTGATCCGTTCAAGGCTGGCGGCCACGCCGAGCCGGTTTGATTTCTTTGCAAGCGATATCCACATCCACGTTCCGTCGGGAGCGACCCCGAAGGACGGCCCTTCGGCTGGGGTGACCATCTTTACGGCTCTCGCCTCCCTCGTCACCGGCAGAGTGGTCGATCCGACGATCGCGATGACCGGGGAGGTGACCCTCTCTGGCGCCGTGCTGCCGGTGGGGGGCATCAAGGAGAAGGTTCTTGCGGCGCACCGGGCCGGGATCAGGAAGGTCATCCTCCCGCGGGAGAACGAGCGGGACCTCGCGGACGTGCCCGAGGACGTGCGGCGCGAACTTACGTTCGTGACCGTGGATACTGTCGACGACGTCCTGCGTGAGGCGCTTGGGGTAGCGCTCCACGGGCCTGTCGTTGCGTATTCGAAGAAGCGGTGCGTGCCCGTGCACGACTTCTGACCGTCCTTTGCGGCCGGGGGCGGGCACAACGACATTTTTGTTACGGCAACACCTGGACCCCCGCTATCCGGCGCAGCACGACGTCGCTCGTCATCGCCCAGGCCGGGACTGTCGATATCGACGGGGAGCGGAGAGTCGTGCACGTCGTCTACGACGAGCGAGCGGGACGTCATCCCAAAGTTCTGGCCCCTGGCGACCGAACGATGCGTGCCACCGGACAGGGCGGGGGTCTCTCCGGATGTTACCGGAAACCGGGTTGCAAGTTTCGTAAAGCGCCTGATCGACGCTATGGGGTCAGAAAGGGCCTGATGGCTGAAGGTTTGCCGGGTGTACCCGGGGTACCGACCGCGCTCTCTTCAACGTCCAGCATACTGGGCAGTTCCCGGCATCGAGGTTCCGGCCGGTCGCACCCGAGTACGCGGCCATACCCGCCGGGGCCCGCGAGGTCTTCGGCCCCGACCGAGATCCCCGTGCCCGGCCAACCTTCCCGAGGGCTACGTCTTCGAAGACACCGTCCGCTTTTCCGATGGCAGCGTCACGCTCATCTACGTCATCACTGCCGACGATCTCCGGGTCACAAGACTCTCGTCCTCCTGCCGCTCGGGGCGGTCGCGGGAGATATCTCGGGGAGTACCTCCTCTTCCTCGACGAGACCGTCGCCGTATTTTCCGAAAGTGAGCGACGGGACCCGCCCTGTGCGACAGGGAGAAACCCGGGGCCCCGCGTCCGGTCATCGGACGTCCATCCGCAGGAACCGTATATATGCAATGGAGAAGAAGACCGACGGGAAGACGATCAGCGCCGCGAAATTCCGCCAGATCCGGATTGCCGCATCTTCGGGGGGCGCAGGCCCTGTTTTCGACCAACCGGGACTGTTTTCGGCTGGAAATTCTCTCCAGGCGTAGGAATATTTACCTTTTCTCTCACTTCTCTCTACATGTTCGCTGTCTTCTTCGGAAAGCGGAAGGCCGGATACACCCTGTACGGCTCACGGAACTGGAGAGGGTCCCGGCTGGAACCGGGAGTGCCGGGGCTCCATACTCGGTCCCCCTCCCTCCAAGGTGTGCTTACCGGATGTCCATCCGCAGGAACCGCGTGTATGCGATAGCGAAGAAGACGACGGGGTAGATGGTCAGCGCCGCAACGCTCGACCATATCTTGCCGAGCGTATCCTCGAGGGTCGCCCCAGAGGAGTTGCTGATCCCCTGGATGAGGGCGTTGATCGCCATCTGCGGTGATGCGAGGTTTGCGATTCTCTGGATCAGGTCAAACTGCCCGTAATACGCCGTAATCGCTGCCTGGTATTCTTCCGACGAGATATCCCCGCCGTATGCGGCAGGGTCGGGCTCCTCCATCATGAGCGCCATGCCGATATGCGTGGTGGTATAGGGGATCACGAACGAGAGGAGGACGAAGACGACCACCGAGAGGAGCAAGGCGCTGCCGCTCTCCCGGCAGAGGGTGGAGAGCGCAAGCGCGATGGAGAAGAATGTCACGAGGAAGAGGAGGGTGATACCGGCATAGGTCAGGATCATCCATAGATCATCGGGGGAGGGCACGAACGAGAAGACGAGGAGCATCGCGGTGGAGATGAGGAGCACCCCCCCGACGACGATGGCCAGCAGGGCAATGCCTCCGAGCGCCTTGCCGTTGATGACCTCGTCCCGGTAGACCGGGTGGGAGAGCAGGCTTTTGAGCGATCGGGACTCCTTCTCCCCGGAGACCAGGTCGAATCCGACGGCGATGGCGAGGAGGCCCCCGTAGGAGACCAGTGTCAGGAACATCGAGGAGTAAATCCCTTCGACCGGTGGTTTTGCGGGCATCATCATCCGCCCCGGTTCATCGAACCGGTCATCCATCGCCGCCAGTTGCTGGGAATACCTGTCCAGTTCTCTCTCGTAGCTCACGACCCCGCTGTATGTCCCCGCCAGGGCGATGGCGAGGAACAGGGCGAGGATCACCAGGAATCGCCAGCCCGTGATCTGGTCGGCGAACTCTTTTTTGGCCACAGTGAAGACCCGTTTCGCCGTCATGTGCCCCCGGGGAATCCGGCGTGCCTGCGCCTTCCCTGTTACCGTCGATTCCGTTACCATCCCTTTATCCTCGCAAGACCCCCGCCCAGAGCACCGTCGGCTCTTTTCGGGTCCGGAAAACCGTCCAGACATTGCTATCCAGAGACTGGGATGTAACTCTATTTACCTTTTCTCTCACGTTCCTCTACACGCCCGTTCCCTCTTCCCGAAACTGCCCGTTCCTGGATTTCTTACCCGGTTCCCTCCGCGGTGTGGTCACCGGATGTCCATCCGCATGAACTTCACGTATGCGGCGGCGAAGAAGACTGACGGAAAGACAAGTAACGCCGCGAAATTCCGCCAGATCCGGCTTGCCGCATCCTCGGGCGGCAGCTCCGAAGGATAGGCCACCGTTGAGGCCACGGTATTATAAGCCATCATCGGGGAGAAGATATTGACAGTATCGGTGACAAATTGCTGTTTGCTCCGGTAGATCTCCATCTCCTCGATGTACTGCCTGGACTCTTCCTCGTACGCCTTCCATACCGCTTCATCAACCGGACGCCCGTCCACGGTCACCGGCCTCTCCGGTCCCTGCGGTATGTCTCCAGCAACCACGCCCCCGAGGACCATCCCGAACATCTGCAGCAGATAGGTGAAGGCAAAGAAGAGCGTCAGACCATAGACCACCGCATGCCCGCTTTCTTTCACGACGACCGAGAGCGCGAGGGCGAGGGCGAAGAACGCAAGCAGGAACAGGAATGAGGCGAACCCGAAGATCAGGATCGCGACGACCTCGCCCGCCGTCGGCACGATCGAGAAGACGAGGAGCACGGCGGAGGTGAGCGTGAACGCGACGGCCAGAGCGACCCCGAGAGCGGCCATCCCCCCGAGCGCCTTGCCGTTGATGACCTCGTCCCGGTAGACCGGGTGGGAGAGAAGGCTTTTGAGCGATCGGGACTCCTTCTCCTTCGAGACCAGGTCGGCTCCCGTCGCAATCGCGAGGACGCCGCCGAAGACTATCAGCGAACTCTCCAGGTGCTGGAAGATGGACAGGATCGACGGTCGTTCAGGCATCATCCCTGCCGAACCGGTGGCGTCTCCCGCCGCCTGCAGCTGCTGGTTATACACTTCAAGATTCTGGTTGTACTGGTCGATCCCCTGGTGCATGCCGAGCAGGGTTAACATCAAAAGCAACGCAAGGATCACCAGAAACTTCCGGCTGGTGAGGTGGTCGGAGAACTCCTTCCCGGCCACGATTAAAATCCGTTCTGCTACCATAGATTACCTCTGTTGTGCTATATGGTCGATCATCGCCTCCGCGAGGCGATGCTCTGCGAGAAGAGGTACGCGATGACGAGGAGCGAGGCGACGACGGCACACGCGACCGGGACCAGAGGGAGCGGGTCCTCGCGGATCGGCTCTTCCTGCACAGAACTGTCCTTGATGTAGTAAGTCATAGGACTGTCATACATGCGTCCGACGAGATACGCAGTCTCGTCGTACCCGACCACGGTCCCTGCGGCGACCGCAATCACCTCGTATCGGTGGTTGCCCGGGGCGTGGACAACGATATGCCCCTCTTCAAGCCCGGTGATCCGGATGCCATCCATGTAGCCGTCGACGCGGGTCCCGGTCTCCTCCTCTCCCGGGCGGTCGTAGGAGAGAGAGACAAACGGCATGCCATAGTGTTGCATCCCATACTTCTCGCGATCTTCTTCAGTCCGCTTCCATGGGATGCTGATGCCCCCGGGCTGAAGGTTGGAGGCGAGGGTGCCGCGACCGGTATCCGGGACATCGGCCTCCAGGTCCAGGACGCCCCGGTTCCCGGCCGCATCGTAGGCGATGACCCGGACGGTATGCGGGCCCGGCGGGAGGATGACCTGCCCTGATGCGAGGACGCCAAAGTCGGTCCCGTCGATGATGAAGTGCGTCACCGCGGGTTCGGAGACAGTGTACCGGATCGTCCCGTCTTCGTCGACCGATCCTTTTACTGCCGGAAGCGTCGTGTCGTCTGCGGCGGCAAGGGTCCGGACCATGCCGGTCACCGCTTCGGTGCAGGACGCCGCCAGGGAGAGGTTCAGGGTCTTGGGGATATCATCCGGGGTGTGCTGCAGGGTGTAGCCGCTGTTGTCGGTTATCAGGGCAGCGGGGGTGTGGTGCTCCCAGAAGCGCCAGTGGTCGCCCCCGAGACTCGATCCAATCAGATGGTTGATCGCCTGGGATTCGGGGACGGCGTCCAGGATCCAGCGGTACTGGGGGAGGGTCTCGACGCGGAGTTCGTCGCCACGTGCCACACAATCGAGGTTGACGGCTGCGATGATATCCGCAGCAAGGTCCGCGTGGCGGTCCAGCCAGTCAGCGCTTCCTCGCAGCCCGATCTCCTCGCCGGAGAAGGCGATGAAGTAGACCGACCGGTCCAGAGGCTCTGTTCGGAGCGCCCGTGCGACCTCAAGCATCACGGCAACCCCGGCGGCGTTGTCGTCCGCTCCCGGACAGTCGGGACCGTAGGCGTCGTAGTGTGCGCATACGATGACAATCCCCGGAGCGGAGCCATCCTTAATACCGACGACGTTCCGGGTCGTGGCCGGTCCCGCGTCCGTTTCGACGAAAAAAGGCTCTTCATACACGGTATACCCATACTCTTCCAGCCTGCCGGCGAGGTAGTCGGCGGCCGCCCCGTCGTCCAGCCCGGGAACCCGTTGGTAGTTGGTGAGCACCCCGATGGTCCCGGTTAATGAATCCACGCCATCGGCACTGGCGGGGGCGGGTATCGCCGCGACGATGAGGAGCAGGGCGGCGAAGACCGGGGCTCTGGCGGTGAGGAGGCCAAAAAATTGGGAAGAGGAGAGATCTGCCGCCATTGTGGGTTATCCTTACACCAGGATGAGGTCCCCGCGAGCCGAGGCGCTCTCGGAACCTTCACTGCACGTGATCTCCCAGTGGTACGAACCGGCACTGGCGGGCGTAAAAGGTACCGACAGCTTTCCCTTCCAGTTGTTGTTGATGAGCGGAACGTCGAAAATGGACTTCGTGGCTACGGAACCATCCGGCCCTTCCAAGTGGAATTGGGTCGTTTGCCCAACTACCTCGTTGTAATCCCTGTATTCACAATCCACGTCGATCTGGTAGGTTACCCCGGGTATATAGGAGCCGACGTACGTACCGGCCGAAGCGGTGCAGTCGATGCCTCCGTCCTCATTGATCAGGAGCGAGCCCCCATTAATGGCCACGGCATGCAGCCCGTTCTCCGCGCTGACCGGCGCCACAACCATGCAGACCAGGAGCAGGCCGATGACGGCAACGGCACACGGTCCGAACATTTTTTTCTGTTTCATGATGTTTTTACCTCCGTTCATGCGTACCCGGGGAGGCCATAGAACCATAACGGCTATCTCTGATGACAGCCAACAGTCATAGTGGCCCTCCGGGCATGTGGGGCGCATCATCCTGCCGTGAACTGCGGATGTGTGGCCCCCCAACTTGTGCGAATGCCAGATTCCGGCACCCGCACTCCTTCCATCGACCCTGGGGCACATATCTCTTCTCTCACATCTCTCTACACATCCGCCCGCTCTTTCCGAAAGTGAGCGACAGGACCCGTCCTGTGCGGCAGGGAGAAACCTGGGCCCCCGCGTCCGGTCACCGGATGTCCATCCGCATGAACCTCGTGTACGCGGCGGCGAAGAAGGTCGACGGAAAGAGAGGCAACGCCGCGAAATTACGCCAGATCCGGTCTGTCGCATCTTCGAGAGCGTAGGTTCCGTTTCCGACCGACCGGGACCGTTTTCGGCCGGAAATTCCTTCCGGGAGGTACGATGATCCCTGTCACAAAAGGTATATAGCAGAATGTTAAGATCTCCAGCATGGTGCCGGTCGTCGGGTCGCGGATCGACCGGGTGAGACCCTTTGACGATCATGCTCTGCAACCACCCCTCGTATCTCTGGAATTCTGACCGGAACTACAAATCATGAGGCCGCTCCTTGCCGTTATCGTGGGGATAACAATCATCTATGCCGGTATGCACTTCTTCGTCCTGCCGGAGAACCCGGACGTCACCCGCATCGAGAACATCACCCATATCGAGTCCCCGGCATACAACCCAGTCGTCCTGGACCTCTGGGAGATCGCCGTTGAGAGGACCGGTGTCGAGAACGAGTCGGCGACACTGCTGCAACTTGAGGTCAATCTCGCCGAAGACGGAGCGATCCGGGTAATATGGCTCTTCTTCTACGGGATGGAGGCTGGCGAGCAGCACGCCTACGAGGCGTATGTGGGACCGGGCGGAACCGTATCCGCCAAATCGCAGAAGTTCAATCATATTATGCAGGGGGTCCATCCTCTCGCCATCCTCGAAGAGGTCGACGCTATCGCTCTTGAGGATATCCCCTTTCGGGACTGGGGTATGAGGCTGCTTGTGAGCGCGAACGCGTACGGGGACCAATACAACGAGACCCGGGGGAGGCTCTACGAGGTCTCGGGCGGGGTGTTCCTGCCGGTGAAAGAGGCGACGTTTGGTCCGGACGCATCCTGGTACACCATCACGATCATCCCGAACTCCGGTGCGGGGTCCCCGCCGTCCGGAGAAGAACTTCCGGACTGTGTTATTGCGTTCACCCGGCAAGACCTCGCGGCGGCTGACTCTGTGATCTATGGATAGGTGGGCGTGCGAAACCGACAGAGCCCGGACTCGTTCACCGTCTCCAGCCCGGGCGCCCCCGGATCATTCACCCCGCCCCGGGTGACGAAGACCTAGCCGGTTGCGTCCACGCTCCTGTCCGCCCTGGGATGCCGCACAACATCATGCTCGGGGAAGTATCGCACCATCCTTCCGTCCTTCTCGCTCCGGACGGCACCACTCTGGATGAGCAGCCCCATGTGCCAGGTCACCGATGCACCGGTGATACCGAGCGCGGATGCGACTTCTTTTCGCATCATCCCCGGATTCCGGCCGAGAAGATCGAGTATTCTTTTTCTCGTCTCGTTGAGGGGATAGGCGCCTCTCTTGCCTTCGCGGGCCGCCCTGCTGTTTGTATAGTACCGCAAAAACCCGTGGTCGTTCTCCGATACTATCTGCCCCGTCTCGCAGAGGATCTCAATGTGGTACCGGAGCGTTCCAACGTTAACTCCCATCTTGCGGGAGAGCGTAGCATGGTTGATTCCGGGGTTCTCCCGGATGCAGAGGTACGCCGCACGGCGGGTGTCGTGTTCGAGGGCATTTTTCCGGGAGATCCTCTTTTGGCCGAGACAGAGCCATACGGACACCGATATGAGGAGTTGCACCGGGAGGAAGAGCAGGGGTGCGGTCATGAAGACGAAGTCGAGCAGGATCAGTTTCAACGGTGTATTCCAGACATACTCCAGGGTCGGATCGTCCGGTACCATCTCTGGAAACTCACCCTCGCTCAGTATGGTGCTGGTGGCGCTCCCCGGGGTGATGAGCAACGTGAAGACGATGAGAAACAGCGCGAGCCTCGCGGGGATGGGTCGGTTCGGCATTAAGAGGATCGGGTGACCGGAATATAAAAAAGATGTGATTTATTCCGTCGCGGCTTCAAAGAAATAACTCTGCGTATCCTGGACTTCTTCCCCATAAACCTGGAACCGCCACATCCCGGCCTCCGGAGAGGAGATCCATGTGCGGATCTGTGCGTCTTTACCACCACCCAGATCGGTGTCGTGATAGGAGGCGTAGGTGCTTCCGCTCGGCGAGATGATCTTCAGCGTCAACGACTGCTGGGGGACAAACCAGTTCAGGTTCACAAACAGCGTTGAACTTCCGGAAGGCACATTCGCGCTGTCGCTGTGATGGTTCGTCTCCCCCTGATGTATAGAATAGAAGGCACAAATACCGGCGTCGCCAGCCGGGGTCTCCTCTTCCGAAGCGGTATCCGTACCCCACTCGCTGCTCCCGGCAAACGCCGGCGGCGCCATCAGGACCAGTGCAAAGAAGTGGTTGTATGTCATCATACCACGGAAGAACATCTCAAATACCTTCACTCAAGTTTTCTGTCGATCCTCTCTACACGTTCTCTGGTCTGAAACAGATCGGCTGCCCGGTACACGCCGTCTTGGGGTCGGGGCGGGTGATAGCAGAGGAACCCCTTGCACGAATGCTGGCGCTTGTGCCGCGTTTCCTGCAAATACCGGGTTTCAATTGTCGGAATTCCGAGGGCGTGTGCGATCCCGGGTTATGAATCCCATTTCTGCTGCGCGGGGTTCCTATTTCCGGCGTAGCATAGATCTCTGTTCAACCGCGGCACGCTTCTGGGAGCAAAAACTGTTCAGGGCGCCTCGATGTGTAGAGAGGTCCGACAGAAATCGTTTATAGAGGAACGTTGAGCTCTCAATCGTGGGATACCGGTTCCGGTATTCGGAAGCGCGGGGGCTCACCCGGCCAGTAGCGAATCGGATGGGTGAACGTCCCGCATGCCCGGAGGCAACGGGATGTACGCATTCTCCGTACTTGAAGGTATGCCTCTCCTGCCTCCGGGGAAAGAAACTGGAGGAAAAAACATACGAATGGAAAAATTAGGCCACGGACATTCTCTGTGCTCCTGGCGGTGATGCTGGTGAGCATGGTCGTGGTGTCTACAGTAAGTGCTCAGGACGTCTGTAGGGATGGGACGGCGTACTTTAGTCATTTCGGCCTTAGACTGCGAGGCGTGGGTGGGCGATCTTACTCGTGGGAGCCTGAAACGCCTCGTGGAGGGGGGTATCTGGGCGGCGACGGTGAATGCGACCGTTCCGAGCATGGAGTCGGGATATGTCCCGGTTCCGGCAGAATACCATGTTATTGCCGCGGGTATCTATCTTTGATGGACGATCCTGTGCGGAAGAATTCCCGGCGGGCCGTGAGAGTCGCCCTCCCGGGACTACTTATATTCGTCATCTGTCTTGGGTATTCTCGTCCCCGTGCTTCCTGCAGAGGTCGGGAGCGACAATCAGTCATCGCTGGACGATAACCGTTCTCACAGGCCCAACGTGTAGATGATTGTGACAGAAATCGTTTATAGAAGAACGTTGACTTCTCATGCGGGGAAATCGTTCTCGGCATCCGGGCATGCAGGATGCCCGGCCGCTGAAGAACAAGCACTCGAGGAAACAGAATGAAGCAATCTCACGTGGGGGGCATCGCCCTCCTGGTATGCCTGATCGTCGTAGTGGCGATCGCGCTGGGTTCAGGCGCTCAGGATGGGACGGGGTCTCCAGCCGCGGATGACAACACCCCGCCTCTGGTCATCGGCGACACCATGACCGTGCTCGTCACGGGCGCCGCGTCGCTCTCCGATCTCGCGGCCGCCGGGATCCCGGCACCGGAAGAACTGCAGATCCCGAAGGGCATCAAGCGGTACGACGTTGTGACGTTCGACCACGCTGCACTGAACCGGCAGGTGCGGGAGGGCGTACTTCCGCTCCGGATCCACGGCAGGGACTACCGGCTCGAACTGCAGAGAATGAACTTCGAGCAGATCGACGACGGCATCGACTCGTATGAAGGAACGATCGTCGGCGTTGAGGAAAGCGATGTTCTCCTGACGACCGCGGAGAACGTCCTTACCGGGAGCATAACGTTTGGCCACGAGACGTTCTGGATCTCGGGGATCGAGCCGCGTGCGCGTGCCGAGCAGTCGGCGTCCCCGTTGCACGTCATATACAGTTCAAAGGATGTGCCCGCGGGGCCCCTCGTTCCGATAGATTAGGAGCCCGCAGAATACTCCGGTGTGGTGATCGTATGGAGTCTGGAAACAACAAGCGCATGATTGCTGTAGGGGTTGCCGCCGTCATCGGCGTCGTCCTCCTCGTCGCGACGGTTGTAGTTGTGTTTACCGCCTTCGTTACCCTGATCACGGGAGTCGACGGTCTTCCGCAGGAGTTGGTTGTGCAGGTAGTCGGGGAAGAGGATCTGCAGAATGCATCCGTCATCCACCTGACCGACCGGGATTTAAAGCAGCACCCGGTGCTTGCCTCCACGATCCGGGAGGCCAACAGCGACCCCGGCGCGCTGAAATCCGGGTTGGCCCCGATGACGGGGGTCGAGTGCCTCGCACTTACCGAGTCCTGTGGTGTGTATACAAAGGACGCGCCGTACCTCGAGTACGGCGGAGTGTACTACGCCACCCGCGTCCTGCTCCACTAGTGCAATGATTCTCAATTACCGGCACTCTCAACAGAGGAGAGTATCGACCTTTTTCACACTATCCGGGAGTTTTGCATCCTAGAGGACGGCTTTCCACCGGATATACGCCCGGGTACTGCCCCCCGGTAGGGGCGGGGGGAGGAGCGCGGGCAGGGTGGGGGGACGGATGGGAGCGCTCCGTGGGGGAGGCGACGAAGGCCAGTAGAGTCTGTTAATTTGGAATCGATGTACTACGTGGTTGTGACGACGTGGCCGTGATATGAGGGGTTCCTCTTTCAGGATCAGGACCTATCCGACAGGCCCGATGTGTAGACGCGCGTCACAGAGATCGTTTATAGAAGGACGTTGACCTCTCCCGCATGGGTACGGGTATCCCGGATCAAGGGTCCGGTCATGCGATCCGCACAAAAACCGGGCCGGCACACCGGCGGAGAGCAAATAGACGAAAATGTAGCCGTTCCTGAGGGAAATCGATGATTCCGTCACGTCATGAAAAGAGCACCCGGCTGAAGCGATACCTCATCGCGGTCGGGGTTCTCTCGCTCATGGGAGCATTGCTGATCCTCCCCGGCCGGAAGAGGTAGTGAGATGATGCATGAAGGCCCGGCAATCCCGGCGCGATACCATACCCTGATGGTGATAAGATGGAACAAACCCCTCTCCTCCTGGTTACGCTGATCCTTCTGGTGTTCGGGGCCGGTTGCACCGATTCCGTCGAGGTTAACGCATCGGAGAACATCACGCCTGCCCCGGTCCTCTACTACGAGCAGGGAAATACCTCGATCGCCCTCAGCCTCCCGGAGATTACCGTGAACGATCCCGAAAACTTCACTGCCAACGCCACATCGGTGTTCGAGATTCTTCTGGCCGACCAGCGGGCCGGGATTCTGCTTAAGAATGGATGGAAGATCACCTCGGTCCGGATGGCCTCCGATGAGGATGACCCAAACAGGACGTACGCCGAGGTGGAGTTCCGGCACGATGGACTGTCGTTCTTCATCGGGGTCGACGAAACGGCCCGCCGGACGATCGACGGGCGTTGCGGGGCTGAATGGTGGCTTTCGACGCCGGTCTCGGGACCCCTTCCTGAGGGCTATCACCAGGCGACGGATATGAGTACAAAAACCTATCACGTGTTCGACGAACGGAACAAGAGGTTAGCCATGATCTACAACGATACGACGATCTTCTATCTCTACCCGTCGTACTCGATCATCAACATGGAGGGAATACTTGACTGATCTCACCCCGGGCTCGTTTTCCGGTGGTCTTAGAGCAGCAGGTATTCATGGGCCATCAGGAGAGCCGACTCTTCAATCCTGGTAGCGGGGCGGCCCCCAGACCGCGCCCGGTCCCGGCCTCCCCTAAACCCTCCTCGCGATCGTCTCGATCGCCTCGATCAGCGTCTTCTGGTGCGGTTTGATGATCGCCACCGGGCAGTCGACGATCTTCTCCACGATCGGCGCGAGGATCGGCGCGCAGATGATCCCGAGCGCCCCCTCCTTGTCAGCCCGCACCGCGGCGATGATGCACTCGTTGAGGGAATCTGCAGAGTAGCCCCGGATCCGGTACTTCCGATCCCCGACTTCGATATCGCGGTTGTCGAGGTCGTCGAGCAGGAACCGGGCCGCGATCACCGCGATGAAACTCTTCTCCCGCGGCTCGAGGGCGTTGACGATCTTCCGGACGGTGGAGAGCCGGGGGTCGGTTTTTCCTGACGTGAGTTTGTAGAGGGTGGCGGGCGGGATCCCTGCCAGGTCTGCAAGTTCCCGGACGGTCATATCCTGGCGGTCCAGTTCTTCCTGGAGCGCCTCGGCAAACTCAATCTCAAAGATCCTTCGTGAGAGCATTACTCTATCATAGTAGATTATTTGAGATATAATTTTCCAGGTATGGTCACATATTCGCGACATAAGGCAAATGTTATCAAGCCCTGCGACGATCTCCCTTTATGAACCCCACACCCATCCGGGAGATCACGGTCCTCCCCGGCCGGAGCAGGAGCGGCGAGCCTGAGCGGTTCGAGGCGATCACCATCTGCCCGGGTGACACGATATCCATCGTCGGCCCCACCGGCTCCGGGAAGAGCGCCTTCATAAGCGACATCGAGGTCTTTGCCCGGAACGACACCGCCACGGGACGGACGGTCCTCGTCGACGGCGAATACCCACCCGAGGAGTTTGTCCGCGATCCGGCACACAAACCCATCGCCCTGATCACCCAGAACACCCAATGCCTTGCTGATCTTACGGTTGAGGAGTTTCTCTTGATGCACGTCCGGTCCAGGAAGATCGAGGACGAGGAGATCGTCAGCCGGACGATCGGCCTTGCAAACGAGTTTACGGGTGAGGCGATCCGGCCGGACGCCCGGATGACCGCGCTCTCGGGTGGGCAGACCCGGTCGCTCCTGGTAGCTGATGCTGTTTTGATCGCGGCTGCCCCGATCCTCCTCCTCGATGAGGTGGAGAACGCCGGGATCTTCAAAGAACGGGTGATCGAGGTCCTCCGTGCCGGGGGGAAGGCGGTCATCTTCGTCACCCATGACCCTCTGATCTCCCTCCTCTCGGCCCGGCGGATCGTCATGCGGGACGGAGCGGTCGAGCGGGTCATCGAGCCTGACGGCCGTGAGAACGCTGCCCTCAGGGAGGCCCGTCGTCTCGACGGCATCCTCCGGCAGATGCGGGACGAGATCCGGGCCGGCAACCTGATCACAGGATCGGTCGGGGTATGAGACTCGCCGTCATCGCCGGGCCGCCGTCCGCAGGAAAGACCGCTGTCGTCCGGCAGACCATCCGTGCCCTCCAGGACCGGCACCGGTTTGCCTACCTCAAGATCGATGTCGTCCGGGCATTCGAGGATGAGGAGCTCGCGGCAGAGTTCGGGATCCCGGCACGGAAGGTCTACTCAGGCGACCTCTGCCCTGACCATGCCGGGGTGATGGTGATGCGGGATGCCATCGCCTGGGCCGGGGAGGAGGGCGCCGACCTCCTCCTGGTCGAGAGCGCCGGGCTCTGTCTCCGGTGTTCCCCCTACACGACGCAGGGACTCGGGATCGCCGTCCTCTCCGCAGTCTCGGGGACAAACACCCCCCTGAAGATGTCCTCGATGCTCGCGCTTGCCGACATCGCGGTCGTGACCAGGATCGACCTCGTCTCCCAGGCCGAAAAAGAGGTCTTCCGGGAGCGGATCAGGGAGGTGAACCCGGGCCTCGATATCGTGGAGACGAACGCCCTCCAGGGGACCGGGATGCGCTACCTCCTCCGGGCGATTGAGGATTCTCCGCCCATAACCGACCCGGACGCCATCGTGCTTCGGGGTGCGCCGCCGCTCGGGGTCTGCACCATCTGCATCGGGAAGACGGAGATCGGGTGGCAGCACCACTTCGGGGTCATCCGCAAACTCGAGGGCGCCGACTACCTCTACCGGGGGGACTGACTCATGGCATGGACTCCCCCCGGGAAGGACTGTGGGGCCTGCGGGGCCCCGACCTGTGAAGGTTTCCTCGCCCTGGTCAGGCGGGGGGAGAAGGAGTTCGCTGACTGCGTCTTTTACCGAACCGGGACAGCCTCCCCCCGGTTCGAGGGTGAGCCCCTCCATTCCGGCCGGGACGTCCTCGGCATGGCGTATGACTTCATCATCGAACCCCTCCCCGGCGAGGTCTCGGCCCGGAAGATCATCCTCCCCTTCCGCCCTGACCTCGTGGAGAAGTGGGGGATTGTGCCCGGGGATATCGTCGTCGGGAGGCCGGCCGGTGCGGGCTGTCCGGTCCAGCACGTCCTCTCGGTCCTCCATGCGAGTCCTGTGAGCGGTCTTCTCACCTGCCTGGTCGTCGGGCCAGAGGCCTCCCGGGGCGGTGGGTTTAAAGATATTGAGGCCTACCACATCGTCGGTTTTGAGGGGATTTCCCGGTCGGTGCGGCGCGAACCTACGTTCGGAATGCGGCAGCGGTTCCTGCCCGGCTACTGCATGATGAACCTCGCACACACGGGTGTCGTGAACATGGTGCTTGCAAAGTCCGCGGGTCTCCATGTGCGGGTGGAGGATATCAGGCTATGAAGACGGTTGCAGAGATCGATGAAAAGATCAGGAATGGTTCGGCGGTCGTCTACACCGCTGCAGAGTTCAAGCGCCTCATCCGCGAGGGTGCGGAGGTCTCGGCCGCCGACGTGGACGTGGTCACCACCGGGACCTGCGGGGTGATGTCGGGGACCGCGGCGATCCTCTCCGTCCCGGTCGCTGAGCCGGGAACCTTCGAGCGGGCTGAGCGTGCCTGGGCAAACGGCGTCCCCTGCATGCCCGGCCCCTGTCCGAACGAGCGCCTCGGGATTGTCGACCTGATCGTCTCCGGGACCGCCCGCGCCGGGGCCGGTTACGGGGGCGGGCATCTCTTCCGCGATATCGTCGAGGGCCGCGAGATCGAGGTGGTCGTGGAGGCCGCCGACCGCACGGTCGAGGCACGGGTGACCATCGAGGACTTCTCCTACGCCCGGCTCTTCACCACCCGGACCGCCTACCGGAACTACACCGCTTACGTCAACACCCAGCCGACCCGGGTGAAGACGATCTTCTCCCTTGAGGGGCTCACGGGGCCCTGCCGGGAGGTCTCGGTCAGCGGGTGCGGCGAGATCAACCCCCTCCAGAACGATCCGCTCGGGCTCGCGGTCAGTGCCGGGACGCCCGTCCTCCTGAACGGCTCGGTCGGTATGGTGACCGGTGAGGGGACCCGGAGCACCCCTGAGCGCCCCAACCTCACGGTCATCGCCGATATGGCCGGGATGCGGCCCCGCTACATGGGGGGTTTTAGGACCTCCGCCGGCCCTGAGTGCATCACAAGCCTCGGTGCCGCGATTCCGGTCCTCGACGACCGGCAGGTCGCGGGGCTCCGGGTCCTCGACGAGGAGATCTCTCTCCCGGTCGCCGACATCAACACCAGGGCTGTCCTCGGGGAGGCAACCTACGCTGATGTCTGGCAGCGGCCCGACCGGGAGGTGACCTACCTCCCCGAGTGGTGCGAGGAGTGCTCGACCTGTGTTGTGGCCACCGTCTGCCCGACGGGTGCATTCTCCCGCGAGACCGGGATCGACCCTGATCGCTGCCTTGGCTGCACCGCCTGTCTTGCCGCCTGCCCGAACGACGCATTCTCGGGGGATGGGGGCTCGCTCCGGGTCGGGGGTCGGCGGGTCCCGATCACCCTCCGCCAGTCTGGAAGGAGGCTTGCCGAAGACCTCTGCCAGGACTTCAAAGAGATGATCCTGGACGGCCGGTTCGCCTTCACCGGGGGTGGTGCTCGATGACGGGGAAATATCTCCTCAGGTGCCCGGGATGCGGCCGGTCCTTCCCCGATCGCTACACCCTCGACTGCCCCTCGGGGTGCGACACCCTCCTCCGGACTGTCTATGCTGAGCGCCGGCTCACCCTCCGGAACCTCCCCGGAATCTTCCGCTACAAGGACTGGCTCCCGGTTGAAGGGCACCTTAAGGTCGATGCCGGCCCGGTCTCCTATGAGAGCGAGCGTCTCGCCCGGGAACTCGGTCTTGCACGCCTCACCATCACCTTCTCCGGCTACTGGCCCGAACGGGGCGCCGGGATGGAGACCTGCTCCTTCAAGGAACTCGAAGCCCAGCCGACGGCCCTGCGCCTCAGGGAGAAGGGAGCCGGCGTTATCCAGGTCTCGTCGGCGGGGAACACCGGCCGGGCGTTCTGCCAGGTCTCAGGCCTGACCGGGGCCCCGGTTGTGGTGGTGGTCCCGACGGCCGCTGCCGGCCGGCTCTGGACGACGGTTCCGGCAGAGAACGTCTGCCTCATCACGGTGGACGGGGACTACTCAGATTCCATCGCCTTCGGGCGGGAGGTCTGCTCCCTCCCGGGAATCGTCTCTGAGGGCGGGGCGAAGAACGTCGCCCGCCGGGACGGGATGGGGACGGTGATGCTCGATGGGGCTCTCGCCGCCGGCAGGCTCCCCGACTACTACTTCCAGGCGGTCGGGAGCGGGACCGGGGGGATCGCCGCCTGGGAGGCCGCGGAACGTCTCGTCGCCGACGGCCGGTTCGGCCCCCGCCTCCCGGAGCTCCACCTCTCCCAGAACCTCCCCTTCGTCCCGATGGTCCGGGCCTGGGAGGCGGGGAGGGGGACGATCGTGGCCGAGGATATGCCCGACGCTGAAGCCTCGATAGCCCGGGTCTACGCCGACGTCCTCACGAACCGCCACCCACCCTGGGGAATCCGGGGCGGGGTCAGGGACGCATTTCTGGCCTCGGGAGGTCGGATGTATGCGGTCGCAAACGAGGATGCCCGGGACGCCGGGAGGCTTTTTGCCGAGACCGAGGAGATCGACCTCGATCCGGCAGCCGCGGTCGCGGTCGCGTCGCTCGCCCGGGCGGTGGAGGAGGGCCTCATCGACCCGGGGAAGCACATACTCCTGAACGTGACCGGTGGCGGCTACGAGCGTGCGGCCGAAGACCTCGACCGCGAGGTGGTCGAGCCATTCCTCAGCGTCGCGGCCGGGGCGACCCTCGACGGGGACATCAGAGACGATATCGGGTCGTGGCTTGCGGAGCTGGAGGTGGCGGTCCGTGCGTGAGAGTTGTGTCCTCGACCGTCTCGCGGCCCTCGGGGTCGATACCGTGGCGATGCTCCCCTGCGACCGGACGCAGGACCTCTGCGCCCTGATCCCGGAGCGGTTCCGTGCAGTGAACCTCACCCGGGAGGAGGACGGCGTCGGGGTCTGCGCCGGGCTCGCGATGGGTGGGGGGCGGCCGGTGCTCCATATGCAGAGTTCGGGGCTCGGGAACTCCCTGAATGCCATCATGTCGCTCACCGTCACCTTCGGCCTCCCCCTCCCCATCCTCGCGAGCTGGCGGGGGGTCTACCGGGAGGCGATCCCGGCCCAGGTGCCGTTCAACCGGGCGGTCCCGGAGGTGCTCGCGGCGCTCGGGATACCCTTCACGATCATCCGCGATCCCGGGGATGAGGAATTGATCGACGCGGTCGTCTCCGACGCCTACGATGCCATGCGGCCGCACGTGGGGCTGATCCTCCCCTCGTTCTGGGAAGGGGCTGAGGAGGCCTGCCTGCCGGAACAGGTCTTCCCGACCCGGGCCCGGGAGTCGGCGCTTGCCTACCGGCGGACGTTCCGCGACCCGGTGATGACCAGGAACGACGCAATCGGCGTGATCGCTGCTGCCCTCGACGACGAGGCGGTCGTCGCAAACATCGGGGTCCCCTCAAAGGAGCTCTACGCGGCGAACGATCGGGACCTCAACTTCTACATGCTCGGGAGCTACACCCAGGCGACCCCGATCGGGCTCGGGCTCTCGCTTGGGACCGATAGGGACGTCGTGATCCTCGACGGCGACGGGAGCCTGCTCGGGACTGCCGTTCTCCCGGTGGTGGCGGCACAGGCCCCGGAGAACCTCACGATCGTCTGCCTGGACAACGGGGCCTTCGGGAGCACGGGAAACCAGCCCACCCCGGCCTCCGGGCTGGTGGACATGGAACTCCTCGCCCGTGCCGCCGGGATCCGGAATACGTGCAAGGTGCAGGATGAGCGGGAACTCAGTGAGGCCTGGGAGAGCCGGGGCCGGGGGCCGACCTTCATCCACGTCGTCCTCAAACCCGGGAATGCCAGGGTTCCGAATATCCCCCTCGCCCCGGGGGAGATCCGGGAGCGGTTTGTGCGGGCGCTTGGGAGGTAGGTGTTCGGCTCGTTCCTGTGGCGGAGCGAAAGCACCCTCTCTTCTTTGCACATATCAACTCTGGACGCCCGATTCTCTGCCTGGTGTGTCCCGGAGCATGTTTTCTGAGATAGAAATCAGTGTTTTTTCTGTGAGAAATGGGTTATCTCCAGCACTTTTCTTTTCGACTGAGGGATCAATCTCTTCATTTTCGGGAACGACCCCTGGACGTGTAAAGAAAGGGGACAGAATCTATAAGTGAACTACCCCGCCCTGAAGGGCGGGGCTTCCTGCTTCATTCTCCTCCCTATCGGGAGCGAGTCCACAAGCTCAACGGTGCGTTCCACACCTGATACCCCAACAAGATTCTGATCTTGTAAGGCAAATTTC
>CZCB01001157.1_pt1 | contig 21493 bp, 16 predicted proteins | sample 591991 | NCBI WGS metagenome assembly CZCB01 (sample SAMEA3556809, study PRJEB10932) | anaerobic digester metagenome
TTTTAATCATTTCTTTTGTTTTTATTTGTTTTTTTATCTTGACATATTACCAGATTGCTTAATAATTACTTTCCTTCCCTCTATTTCAATTTTTCCTTCACAATAGTATTTAATTGCTAAAGGAAGTATTTCATGTTCGATTTTTAGTATTTTCTGCTGCAATGTTTCAGCTGTATCCTGGGGGCTGACCCTTACTGCTTCTTGAATAATAATGGGACCTGTATCTGCTCCCTCATCAACAAAATGAACAGTTGCACCACTTATTTTAACTCCGTATTCAATTGCAGCCTGGTGGACCTTTATACCATAATATCCTTTACCGCAAAAACTTGGAATTAAAGACGGATGTACATTTATTATTTTATTACTGAATTTTTCTATAAACTTTTTGGATAAAATTTTAAGGTATCCTGCTAAAACTACTAATTCTACATGGTATTTTTCCAACTCTTCAATTATTGCATCGTTGAATTTTTCATAATCTTCATAGTCTTTATGATTAATATACACAGCTGGTATGTTGGTCTTACGTGCCCTTTCTAAGCCGTAAGCCTCTTTATTATTGGAGATTACTACAACTATTTTTCCATTAATATTTCCCTTATTTATATTGTCTATTATGGACTGTAAATTACTACCAGAGCCTGAGACTAATACTCCTATTTTTGTTTGTGGCATATTTTAATACCGCCTTCCCCTCTTACTGTTTGCCCGATTAATACTGGAGCTTCACCCTGGTTTTTCAAGTATTCTAATACTGAATTAGCTATGTCCTTACCTACACATAGAACCATCCCTATTCCCATGTTGAATGTGGAATACATTTCATCTATATCAATATTTCCTTCTCTTTGTATTAGGTTAAATATGGGCAGGACATTTACATTTTCCGTAGTAATTTCTCCAGCTATTCCCTTAGGAAACATTCGAGGAATATTTTCGTAAAATCCTCCTCCGGTAATATTTGATATACCCTTTATTTCAAATTTTGATATTAAATCCAAAATTAACTTGACATATATTTTAGTGGGAGTTAATAGTTCATCTCCCAAAGTAGAGGATAATTCCTCCACATACTGGTCAATAGAATAATTTTTATGCTGGAAGAATACCTTCCTTACCAGTGAATAGCCGTTACTGTGTATGCCACTGGAAGGCAGACCAATAAGTACATCTCCTTCCACTATCTTGGAACCGTCTATTATTTTCTTTTTATCCACAATTCCAACACAAAATCCTGCAATATCGTACTCTCCTTCTCCGTAGAGTCCCGGCATTTCTGCAGTTTCTCCTCCTATTAATGCAGCCCCCGCCTTAATGCACCCTTGGGAAACCCCTTTTACTATGCTTGCAGCTTTTTCAGGCTCTAACTTTCCTGTTGCTATATAATCCAAGAAAAACAAGGGCCTTGCCCCGGCACATATAACGTCATTTACACACATGGCAACGGCATCTTCTCCTATGGTGCTATGTTTGTCCGCCATAAATGCAATCATAATTTTCGTTCCAACACCATCTGTTCCCGATACTAAGACAGGTTCTTCAAATTCGTCCTTGTTAAGGGCAAACATTCCTCCGAAGCCACCAATATCTGATATTACGCCCTTAGTATATGTTTTTTTCACATAATCCTTAATAAGTTTTACCGTTTCGTATCCTGAATTTATATCCACACCTGAATCTTTATAGGTTAATGACATACTGGCCTCCTTATATCCCGTTATTAGGTACTTCCATGGGGTAATCACCATTTAAACACGCTTTGCAGTATCCTGCCTTAGAACCCGTCGCTTTAATTAAATTTTCCAAACTTAAATATTGTATACTGTCAGCATTTACAAATTCCCTTATTTCCTCTAAGGTTTTATTGGCACCTATTAATTTGCTTCTATCTGGTGTATTAATTCCAAAGAAACAGGAATATATAACAGGAGGTGATGCTATCCGTACATGAACTTCCTTTGCTCCCGCTTCCTTTACCATACTTACTATTTGTTTCAGAGTTGTACCCCTTACAACACTATCATCAACCATCACCACAATTTTATCCCTTACTATTTCATCCAAAACACTTAGCTTTGTCTTTACTCCCTGCTCTCTTAACTTTTCTTTAGGCTCTATAAATGTTCTTTTTGCATACCTGTTTTTAATAAGCCCCAAGCCATAAGGAATGTTTAATTCTGCTGCATATCCCAAAGCAGCAGGTGTTCCTGAGTCAGGTACAGAAAAAACCAAGTCCGCTTTCACGGGAGCTTCCTTTGCCAGCAACCTGCCTGAATTATATCGGGTTTCATATACGTTAACTCCATCAAGGTTGCTGTCCGGCCTTGCAAAATATACATGTTCAAATATACACAAACTTTCTTTGGCATATTTTGTAGATTTAATACTTCTTACCCCTTCTTCGTTAATAATAACAATTTCTCCAGGTTCAATATCCCTTATGAATTTTCCTCCCATGGCAGTTATGCCGCAGCTTTCAGATGCCAACAAGTAACCATCTTCCCTTTTTCCTAAGCAAAGAGGTCTAAGGCCATAATTATCCCTTATTCCAATTAACTCTTTTTCCGTCATTAATACGAAAGCATAGGCTCCCTTTACAATTTCCATGGTATTTTGAATAGATTTAACTATATCTCCCTTGTAATTACGGGCAATCATATTTGCAACAACTTCCGTATCAATAGATGTTTGAAATATTACCCCATCATCTTCTAGTAATTCCCTTAAAGAATCTGCATTTACCAAGTTGCCGTTATGGGCCAATGCTAGGGAACCTTCCTTGTACCTTACTACCAAGGGCTGGGCATTTTGTTTTTCACTTTCTCCTGATGTGGAATACCTGTCATGGCCAATGGCAATTTTACCCTGTAATTTGTCTATTACTTCCTGGGTCATAACATCTGCCACCAAGCCCATATCCTTATGGAATACAATTCTTTGTCCTGTATGAATGGCAATTCCTGCACTTTCCTGGCCTCGGTGCTGAAGGGCAAACAATCCGTAATATATTAGCTGGCTTGTAATGTCTGGATTTTCGCAGTAAACTCCCACTACACCGCATTCTTCATGTAGTTTATCTTCATCTAAATACATACTATCTCCTCTAATCTTGTACCTATTTCTATTTTAACTTGTCATTTAACTTTTTATCTTTCTCAAATACTTTTGCTGCCATATTTTTCTTATAATCTGCAAACTTTTTTCTTAATTCCTCATATTTTACTGACAGTATTTGAAGTGCCAACAAAGCTGCATTTTCTGCTCCATTTATGGCAACGGTGGCCACAGGTACTCCCGGTGGCATCTGAACGATGGATAAAAGGGCATCCATTCCCTCCAACTCAGAAGACTTTATAGGCAAGCCTATTACAGGAAGGTTGGTACATCCTGCCAATACTCCTGGTAGGTGGGCAGCTTTTCCAGCTGCCCCTATTAATACTTCGTAACCATTCTCCTCAGCATTCTTTGCAAACTCCATGGCCTCAAAGGGAGTTCTGTGGGCTGAGAGAACTCTTACTGTAACACTTACTCCGTAATCCTTCAATATATTGTATCCTTTTTCTACAACGGGAAAATCAGAATCACTTCCCATAATAATTGCAACTTTCATACTTCCTCCTCATCCTATAAAGTAATTTACTCCTGAAGCAAAGATTGGCTGTTCCTTGATTCCCGGTATGTTTTTGTATAAATCCTTGTCAATTCTTTCTGGGTGAGCCATCTTACCAAGTACTCTGCCATCAGGACTTGTAATACCTTCTATTGCTTCCAAAGAACCATTTGGATTGTAATATCCTTTGTAAGTAGGGTTATTATCCTCATCCACGTACTGAGTAGCTATTTGCCCTCTTTCTTTTAAAAGTTCAATCCATTTCCCGCTGGCTACAAATTTTCCTTCTCCGTGGGATATTGGCAAATAATGAGTATCCCCAACTTTACATAAGTTCATCCAGGGTGATAGGTTACTTACAACCTTTGTTTTAACGAAGGTAGAAATATTTTTACCCATGTTATTGTAAGCTAAACTAGGAAAGTCATCTTCAATATCCCTTATTTCTCCAAAGGGAAGTAAACCTAATTTCATAAGAGCCTGGAATCCATTGCTTATACCTAGTATCAGGCCATCCCTCTTATAAAGATGTTCCATAACAGCTTCTTTTAACAATTCATTTCGGAATACCGCCGCAATAAATTTTCCTGAACCATCTGGTTCATCACCGGCACTTAATCCACCTGCCAATACAAGGATCTGTGATTGCCTTATTCGCCTGTTCATTTCTTCAATAGAGTCTTCAATATCCTTAGGAGTCAAATTTTTGAATACGAATATATCTGTTTCTGCTCCTTCTCTTTCAAAAGCTCTCTTAGTTTCATATTCACTGCTGGTTCCAGGAAATACGGGAATAAAGACTCTTGGTTTACTAATGGACAGAGATGATTTTATTATATTTCCTTTATTGTAGCTGTAAGTTTCAATTTTTCCTTCATAGTCTTTTACGGAAGGATAAATAGAGCTTAAAGGTTTTAACCATCTTTCTTTTATTTCTTTTAATGTTATTTTGAAGGAATCAAATTCTATTTCTTCTTCATTTATAGTAATTCCTATTTCCATGAAGTCCTCTATATTTCCATGGGTTTCCAATAGTATATCTCCATAACTGCTTTCAAACCATGTATCGTCTAGGGGTAATTTCGACTTAAATCCAATATTGTTACCCAAGGACATTTTGCTTATGGCTGCAGCTATACCGCCATATCCCACAGTATAGGCACTTAGAATCTTTCCAGCTTTTACTGCCTCATAAATAGCTTGGTACTTTCTTTTTAAATCTTCAAAATCAGGTACCTTATATTCGTCTTTATTAATTTTGACTAATAATACTTTACTGCCAGATTTCTTGAATTCAGGTGATACTATATTTTTAACATTTTCTGTAGTTACAGCAAAACTAATAAGGGTGGGAGGTACATCCATATTTTCAAAGGTCCCGGACATGCTGTCCTTACCTCCAATGGAAGGTATACGTAATTCTTTTTGTACCCTGTAAGCTCCCAAAAGTGCACTTAAGGGTTTACCCCAACGTTCAGGTTCCTTGTATAACTTCTCAAAATATTCCTGAAAAGTTAGCCGAATATTTTTATAACTACCTCCCATGGCAACAATCTTAGCCACAGAATGTACCACTGCATACATGGCTCCGTGATAGGGACTTTTCTCTGACAAATAAGGATCGAATCCATAGGCCATCATAGAACATGTACTTGTAGTTCCATTTTCTAGAGGAATTTTAGCTACCATTCCTTCTGTAGGAGTAAGCTGTGTCTTGCCACCAAAAGGCATTAAAACAGTGGCTACTCCTGCGGTAGAATCGAATTTTTCTACCATTGCCTTTTGACTGCAAACATTGAGATCTTCCAAGTTTTCCAGCCATTTTTCCCTTAAATTCTCACTCTCTAAATTCCCTTTAAAACTTATTGTTACAGGCTCCTTGACATAGGCTCTTACTTTTTGCCTTACTCCGTTTGTATCCAAGAAGTCTCTGCTTATATCCAATATAGTCTTTCCTCTCCAGGTCATTTTAAGCCTTCGGTTATCTGTTACTTCCGCCACAACTGTAGATTCAAGATTCTCTTCCCGAGCATACTTGTTAAACTTTTCCAAGTCCTCTTTGCTAATAACCACTGCCATTCTTTCCTGAGATTCAGAAAGAGCTAATTCTGTACCATCCAAACCTTCGTACTTTGTAGGTACCAAATCCAAATTTATATTCAGTCCCTCAGCTAATTCTCCTATAGCTACTGACACACCACCAGCTCCAAAATCATTACATTTCTTTATAAGAGTGCTTACTTCTTTTTTTCTGAAAAGTCTCACTATTTTTCTTTCAGTAGGTGCATCGCCTTTTTGTACTTCAGCACCGCTTTTTATAATTGATTCTTCCGAATGCTCTTTAGAGGAACCTGTAGCTCCTCCTACCCCGTCTCTACCAGTTCTTCCTCCTAAAAGAATAACTAAATCTCCTTCTTGAGGAGTTTCCCTTTTAACATTCTCCTTAGGTGCAGCAGCAATTAATGCTCCTACTTCCATCCTCTTTGCAATGTAACCAGGATGGTATATTTCATTTACATAGCCTGTAGCTAAACCTATTTGATTACCATAGGAGCTGTATCCCTCAGCAGCTTCTGTAGAAATCTTTCTTTGAGGAAGTTTTCCCGGCAAAGTATCCTCTATTTTTTGCCTTGGGTCACCACTTCCTGTAATTCTCATTGCCTGGTACACATAGGAACGACCTGATAAGGGATCTCTTATAGCTCCCCCTAAACATGTGGAAGCTCCACCGAAAGGTTCTATTTCCGTAGGATGATTGTGAGTTTCATTTTTAAACATTAACAGCCATTCTTCATTTTTACCATCTACATCCACATCTATAATTATGCTACATGCATTTACTTCTTCAGATATTTCTAAATCGTTCAGCATTCCAACTTTTCTTAATTCTTTTGCATTGATGGTAGCCAAATCCATTAAAGTAACAGGTTTTTCCTTATTAGTATGAACAAATTGCCTGGATTTTAAATATTCTTCAAAAGTTTTCTTTATTTCTTTTGTAATTCTACCTTCTTCAAAATCCACATTTTCTATTATGGTGTTGAATGTAGTATGCCTGCAATGGTCTGACCAATAAGTATCTATTACCTTTATTTCTGTTATAGTAGGGTTTCTTTTTTCCGTATTTTTAAAATACTCCTGACAAAAAAGCAAATCTTCAAAACTCATGGCAAGACCTTCTTTAACTAAGAATTCTTCCAATTGTTTTTCAGATTTGTCTATAAAGCCATCTATTATTTCTACTTCTTCAGGTTCTTGGTATACTTCAACAAGGGTTTCAGGCTTAACTAATGAAGCCTCTCTTGAATCAACAGGATTAATATAGTTTTTCTTAACTTTTTCTAAATCTTCTCCAGAGATTTTTCCTTCAAGAATAATTACTTTGGCATACTTAACCAAGGGTCTTTCTTTACCCGTTACTACCTGTATACACTGGGCAGCAGAATCAGCCCTCTGGTCGTATTGTCCCGGAAGGTATTCAACAGCAAATATATTTCCAGTCAAGTCTATTTCTTCATAAACATTGTCCTGATTTGGTTGTGAGAGAACTTCCTTTACAACTCTTGCAAAATCTTTCTCCTCTACCCCCAACACATCGTATCTATTTAGAATTCTTAAATTGTCCAAATTACTTAGCTGTAAGTTATCGCGGAAATAATCCCTTAAAAGCAATGCTTCTGTGTTAAAGCCCTGCTTTTTTTCCACATAAATTCTTCTTACTACGTTCATAACAACCATCCTTATATGTTATTTGTATAGCTACATAATAGCAAATATGAAACTAGGTGTCAATATAAATCTTATTGTTTTTTTATTATTTGTAATTTTTGTTCGCTATGTTGCGAATGTTATACAGCAATAGATTGTTATCTATCGCTATTTGTTCCCGAATAATAGTAGGGCTCCACTCAACGATAGAAGCAAAAAGGACCCTTCCTCAGAAGAGTCCTTATATATTAAGTTATGCCGTGAGAAAATTCTCTTTCCTCATATTGTCTCGCCACCTCTTGCCCTCTTAATACTCTTAATGCTCCAAGGGCTAGGGCTTCCATTTCATTTTCTCCGGGAAATATTTCAACAGGTGCTATGAAACTGATTCTTTTTACTATCCAGTCCGTAAGCATCCTTGAATGAGCAATTCCCCCAGTCAATACTATTACGTCCACCTTTCCTTCTACTACCGTTGCTAGTTCTCCTATTCCTTTGGCAATCTGATAAGCCATGGCTTCATAGATAATCCTTGCCTCTTGGTTTCCCTTTTCAATCATATCCTCGACTTCTCTTGCATCTATGGTATTTAAGTATGCTCTTAAGCCGCCATTACCCCTTAGTTTTCTATGCATGGTTTTTTTGTCATACTTTCCTGAATAACATAGATTTATTAAATCCCGGCAAGGTACTCTGCCGGCCCTTTCAGGAGAAAAAGGACCTTCATCATCAGAAACCAAATCCACTATTCTTCCCTTTTCATGAACATTTATAGATATTCCACCACCTAAATGGGCTACTATAATATTTAGTTCATTGTATTTCTTACCTCTTTTTCTGGCAGCTTTAATAGCCATAGCCCTGGTATTTAGTACATGGGAAGAACTGGTTCTAGGAATATCAGGCATTCCTGATATTCGTGCAATATCCGTCAGTTCATCAGTCATAACTGAGTCGTAAATATATGAGGGTACCCCTGCTTCCTTTGCTATTTCATAGGCAATGGGAGCTGCTAAGTTTGAAGCATGTTCCATAATAGGGCGGTTTAAAACTCTGTCTATCATTAGTTCATTGATTTCATAGGCTCCAGACTTAACAGGAGGAAGCATACCGCCTCTTGCTACAACTACTGATAAATCCTTAATGTCAAAATTCTTTTCCTTTAAAATTTTTAGCACCAAATCTTTACGCATGTGTAATTGGTCTTCTACATTTTCGAATTTTTCTATTATTTCAAGGGGGTGATCCAGCTTCTCAGTAAATAATTCTTTTTCATTTTCATACAAGGAAACTTTAGTTGAAGTGGAACCCGGGTTAATCACCAGTATTTTGTAAATCATAGATACCTCTTTTTTTTTATGATTTTACTTCCTCATATGCTACACTTTCCACACCTGCACGGAAAGCTTTTATATTCATATCAACAAATTCCTCTTTAACAGAAGCTTTTATAACTTCTTCCCAGTCTATATCCATAAGGTTCATTGATTTTACCAATGCTCCTAAAAGTACAACGTTCATTACTTTAGGATTTCCGATTTCTTCTGCTATATCTCCAGCCTTGATTACTCTAGTTTCAGCTTTTTCCTGAATCATTTCGATTATTCCTTCCGGATATTCAACCTTGCCCATTAAAATAGGGGCGGAAGGTATTTCATAATCATTGATTACAACAATTCCTTCAGGTTTTAAATGATCTAACCATCTCAAGGTTTCCATTGTCTCAAAAGATACGAGGATATCAGCTTCTCCCAAACCTATTATTGGGGAATACACTTTTTCTCCATACCTTACCTGAGTAGAAACACTGCCTCCTCTTTGTGCCATACCGTGTATTTCTGACATCTTTACATCGTATCCTGCTTCAACAAGACCTGTGGACAATATTTTACTCACTAAAATAGTTCCCTGGCCGCCTACACCTACCAATAAAATATTCTTAGTGTTTTTCATATTACTCACCTACCTTTATTGCCTTTACAGGGCATACCTGTAAGCATAGTTCACAACCAACACACTGAACTTTATTAATAGAAGACTTTTTGATAGGTTTAAGGAAATGTATTGCAGGACAACCTGTACTTACACATTTCTTGCAACCGATGCAAAGGTCCTGGTCTACATAACAATATCCTTCAAGAGGTCCAAATTCTTCAAGATCGTACTTTGTATACTTCTTAAGGGCACAGGGATATCTGGAAATTATTACGGAAGGTTCGTCCAGACTGTAAGCCCAATCTAATGCTTCCTTTGTTTCTTTTTGGTTCAAAGGATTTATAGTTCTTACATGTTTTATACCCAATGCCTTTACTATAGGCTCTATTTCAACGATCTTTGCATCTTCTCCCTGAAGGGTGTATCCTGTTCCAGGATTATCCTGATGACCGGTCATAGCGGTGATTCTATTGTCTAAAATACAGGTGATGGTATTTCCATTATTGAAAACCACATCCAGCAAACTTGTCATGCCAGAATGGAAGAAGGTTGAATCTCCTATGGTTGCTACTACTCTTTTCTTGTCATTATTCATTTCAAATACTTTTTTTGCTCCATGAGCCATACTTACACTAGCTCCCATACAAACTACTGTATCCATGGCATTTAAAGGCGGAGCTCCTCCCAAGGTGTAACAACCAATATCTCCCGTAATCATTGTGTCTTTTTTCTTTGACAATTGGTAATAAAAAGCACGGTGAGGACATCCAGCACACAAAGTAGGTGGTCTTCCTGCTACCAGTGATCTATCATATTCAATTGTATCATTCTCAGTACCAAAAATTGCTCTCTTTACAATGTCCGGATTCAATTCCCAGGTAATAGGGATTCTTTCTTTTCCTATACAACTAATTCCTGCCGCTTTTATTTGTTCTTCCATAAAGGGCTCTAATTCTTCAATTACATAGAGAGTTTCAACTTCCTGGGCAAACTTTCTTATTTTTTCGATAGGTAAAGGAAAGGTAAAACCTACTTTAAAATAAGACGCATTTTCACCGAATACTTCTTTTGCATATTGATAGGCTACACCAGCAGAAATAACTCCAATTTTTTTGTCGTTCCATTCAATATAATTTAAGTCCGTTTCGTTAGAAAACTTCCTCAATTCATCTAATTTTTTCTCCACAACCAAGTGTAATTGCTTGGCATTAGCTGGGGAAACGTTATACTTAGGTTGATTTTTTACATAGGGCTTAATGGGGACTTCTTTTCTCTCTCCCTCTTCTACTAAGGATTTACTATGACAAAGCCGTGTAGTCATTCTGATCATAACTAACACGTCGTACTTCTCGCTTATTTCCATGGCCTTAATAACCATGTCCTTACATTCTTGTGAATTGCTGGGCTCTAACATGGCTACTTTTGCCATTTTAGCATAATATCTGTTATCTTGTTCATTTTGTGAAGAGTGTAAGCCCGGGTCATCAGCACTTATTAGAACCATTCCTCCATTAACTCCCGTATAACCCATTGTAAAGAATGGATCTGCTGCAACATTAAGGCCTACGTGTTTCATTGCCGCTAAGGTTCTGGCTCCCGCATAACATGCACCTACAGCTGATTCTACAGCTACCTTCTCATTAGGAGCCCATTCTGCAATAATTTCTTTGAAACGGGCAATGTTTTCTAATATTTCTGTGCTGGGTGTGCCTGGATATGCAGCAGCATAATGAATGCCTGCTTCAAAAGCACCCCTGGCAATTGCTTCATTGCCTGTCATTAACTTTTTCATTATTATCCTCCCTCTTTAATTAATATGAATGATAATTCTCTTACCACTGACTTACTTGAATTTAATCACCCCACATATCAATATTTCGCTCTATATCCAAGGTTGTCCCCCCTAAGTGTCCTAAATTAAGCATTAAAGATTACCCTTAATAATTATATTTCCCTGCATAATAAGTATGACAAATAATACCTTCTGTGTCAATGGAATAATTTTAAAATAGTCCCTACTAAAAGGCTATAAAAAATCCTTTTATATCCAAAAACTTTGTTTACACATAAATAAAAAGGTGTCTTTCCTATAGAAAACACCTTAATATCCCTGCAGCAATAACTTAATTTTCCATTTGTCTTGATAAAAATATACTTGCTGTTCTTATTAATTTTTCTTCAACCTCAGTCATCTTTGAGCCTTTTTCCTTGGATAAAAGCATAACTGCACCTATGGGATCACCATGTACGATTATGGGTGAAATTATCTGGCTAACATAATTATCTGGATTAAACTCATTTGCCGTAATTCTGATTGGTTTTGTAGTTGCATTGGTAATATATATTTCTCTGTTTTCAATGATTTTTTCAAGTTCGGGACTTAACCTTTTTTCCGAATAGTCCTTTTTCGAACTTCCTGAAACAGCTATTACGCCATCTCTATCAGTAATTATAGCAATATGCCTGGTAGTTTCAAACAATGATTCCACATACTCACCTGCGAATTCAGTTAATTCACCTATAGGAGAATATTTCTTTAAAATAATTTCTCCTTCCCTATCAGTAAATATTTCTAAAGGATCCCCTTCTCTGATTCTTAGGGTTCTTCTAATTTCTTTAGGAATAACAACTCTGCCTAAATCATCAATTCTTCTGACAATTCCTGTTGCTTTCATTACTTATGTTCCTCCAATTGCATTTTTATAGTTTAATGACATTTCTTTTAATATTTTCTATTATTTACACTTTAATAGATTTTATCCTTAATTGTTTTCGGATATATATGGAAATATCATTATGGTTGTAGATTACTGTTTAGTAAACCATACATATTATATAGGAAGATATTATAATAAGCAACAATTTTTTACTAAAATTAACAATTATTTACCTTTTAACTATTTCTGCCTCTTTTTCTAATTTTTCCAAAAGTTCTTCATACTTATAGGTTTTATAATATTCTGTTAGAATATCCTTTTCTGTTTCAACGGTTTTTTCTTCATTAACAATCTTGTCTGTTACTTTAATAATATGGTAACCGAAATCTGACTTAACTGGCTGACTTACTTCTCCTACTTCCATTGAAAAGGCAGCTTCTGAAAAAGGCTGAACCATTTTTGCATAGTTAAAGTAATCTAAGTCTCCTCCATTTGCTCCGCTTACCGTATCTATAGACAATTCCTTAGCTACTTCTGCAAAGTCTTCACCATTATTGATTCTTTCCAAAGCTTTTAAAGCTTCTTCTTCCGTATTAAGAAGAATATGGCTTGCCCTGACTTGAACGTTCATTTTCAGGTCATTAAATAATGTTTTTAGTTCCTCCTCTGTAGGAACCAAACTTTCTATCTTTGATAATACATAATGATTTACCATTATATCATAGGATAATTCTTTCTTAATAGATTCTTCTGTCATACCGCTTTGTTGTAAATAATTTTCGTAATCTTGATCGCTTTGGAAAAACACTTTAAAATTATCTAATTGGGCCTGTACTTCTTCTTCTGTAGCAGTTATTCCCTCTTTTTCTGCAGCATCAAGAAGAAGGAGCCTGTATGTCATTGTATCCATTACATAGTCTTCATAATACTCTCTGTAGGTTAACCCCGGTCTTGCTTCTGATTCCCATGCTTCTTCTCCGTATTGATACTCTACATAGTCTTTGTAGTAGGCTAAAGCCTTATCGTATTCTTCCTTTGAAATTATTTTGCCATTTACTGTAGCTAAAATATCTTCTTCATTTACATCCCCATGGTCTGCATCTTCTTTTGAACAAGCGGTAATAGTTAATAATACGCATAATAAAATTAAAAATAATGATTTTTTTTGTTTATTCATTCTTTTCCTCCACAGCAGATTTCTGCTTAAAATTATTTAATGTTTCTAAAAAATCTTCCAATTCCTTGAGTATTTTTACTTGCTCAAGAGAATTTAATTTATACTTAATGATAGGTTCCTTTGTTCCTACAAAACTTACTTTCTCATGGTAGTTTTTAACAAGGAAAGCTATCATTTCCTGACTGAGATTTTTCCCGTCGTTAATTTCAATATTCAGTATATTTCCTGTTTGAGTAATAGTTTTAATATATAGCTTTTTACTTAATGACTTAATATAAGATATTCTCATCAAATTATCCACTTGTTCAGGTGGATCGCCGAATCTGTCTATAATCTCCTCTGTAACATCCCTAATATCATCTTTATTTTCTGCAGAAGCAATTTTTTTGTAGATTTCTATTTTTTGTTCTTCATTTTCTATATAAGTAGAAGGAATATATCCATCCACATTTAAATCTACTGTAGTTTCAATTTCTTCTTCCTGGATTTTTCCCTGAAGGTTTTTCACTGCCCTGTCTAAGAATTTCACATATAAATCATAACCTATAGCTATCATATGACCATGTTGCTCAGGTCCTAATATATTGCCACAACCCCTTAATTCTAAGTCACGCATGGCTATTTTAAACCCTGAACCAAATTCTGTAAATTCTTTTATCGCTTTAAGTCTTTTTTCTGCTATCTCTGACAGCATCTTGTCTTTTTCATAAGTTAAGTAGGCGTAGGCAACCTTGTTGGACCTGCCTATTCTTCCTCTTAGCTGGTAGAGCTGGGAAAGACCTAAATGGTCAGCATTATCGATAATTAATGTATTAACATTAGGTATGTCCATACCTGTTTCAATTATGGTAGTACATACTAATATATCATATTCTTTATTAACAAATTGAAGCATTATATTTTCAAGATGTCGCTCGCTCATCTGTCCATGGGCGACGGCAATGCGGGCTTCTGGTAAAAGCTTCTGCAGTTTGGCTGCAGTACTGTCTATATCCACTACTCTGTTATGAACGTAGTAAACCTGCCCCCTTCTTTGAATTTCCTTTTCTATAGCATCTTTTATCAAACCTTCATTATACTCAATAACATAGGTTTGAACAGGTAGTCTGTCTCCTGGGGGTTCGGATATAATACTCATATCTCTTATGCCTATCATTGACATATGAAGAGTTCGTGGAATGGGAGTGGCTGAAAGGGTTAAAACATCAATACTTGATTTGAGCTGTTTTATAATCTCCTTATGTTTTACACCAAATCTTTGCTCTTCATCTATTATTAAAAGACCTAAATCTTTAAATTTTAACTCCTTGGATAAAAGTTTATGAGTTCCTACTACTATATCAATTAATCCCTTATTTAAATCATTAATAATTTTTTTCTGTTGGTAAGGAGTTCTGAATCGGCTTAACATTTCAATTTTAATAGGGTAGCCTCGGAATCGATCCTTAATATTGGTATAATGTTGCTGAGCCAATATTGTTGTAGGTACTAAAATAGCCACCTGCTTTGAATCCATAACCGCTTTAAAAGCAGCCCTCATGGCTACTTCAGTTTTCCCAAAGCCTACATCCCCGCACAGGAGTCTGTCCATACAAATAGGCTTTTCCATATCTCTTTTTATTTCTTCTATACAGCGGAGCTGGTCATCTGTTTCTTCAAAAGGAAATTTATATTCAAATTCTTTCTGCCATTCCGTATCTTTTGAAAAAGCAAATCCCTTTACTACTTTTCTTTCTGCATATAGCTTTATTAATTCACTGGCCATATTCTCTATGGCAGCTCTCGTACGCTCCTTAGTCTTGGTCCACTCTGTTCCTCCCATTTTATTAAGCTTAGGTTTTTCTGAGTCTGAACCAATATATTTTTGTATAAGGGACATTTGGTCAACAGGAACATACAGCTTATCTTCCGCCTTGTACTTAATGCATAAGTAATCCTTTATAACATTTTGTACTTCGATTTTTTCAATACCTATATATTGACCTATACCATGGTGTTCATGTACTACGTAATCGCCTACTTTTAAATCAGTGAAAACATCAATTACTGCGCCCTTAGGCTTCTTTTTCTTCTTAGCTTTATGTCTTACTGTTCCGAAAACTTCATTTTCCGTAAGAATTAGAATTTTATTTTCGTAGTATTCAAATCCTTTTTTTAATTCCCCCGGGCTAATTACCACTTGTCCGCTTTCTGTAACATTGGCATCCTTAGACAAGGAGGCACTGCATTCATAATCATTTAATATTTTATGAAGTTTTTGGCAACTCTCATAACTGCTTAGAATTATGTTTACTTTATATCCTTTATATTTCAAACGATTTAAGTCTTTTGACAATTCCTCCATCTTACCATAGTAAGAAGGAGCTTCCTTAAATGGCATATGAAGAGTTTCTTCTGCAATAATTTTTTTGTTTTTGCCGTTTATAGATATAAAGGGTCTTTTGGAAATTTCATATAGTAAATCTTCTTCCCTTAAATAAACATCACTTTGTTTGGAAAAAATTTCACCCTTCTCAAACAACTCACCAAATTTTAATTGGAAACTTTCATTAAATATTTTTACTTCTTCGAAAATTCTTTCTGGCTCGTCTAAAATCAGTATAAAATCATCATCAAAATAATTCAGAATACTGGAAAAGGATTCCTTGACAAAAGGCACTAATAAATCGGCATTTTCGATACTCATGCCGCTCATTAATTTATCCTCATAACTTTTATACAAAGTTTTAAGTTTTTTTGCAACTTCTATTTCATCCTTATTAAGACGTTTTCTATATTCCTTTTCTATTTCTGATAAAATTGTCTTTATTTCTTCCTTTTCAAACAAGATATCGCTGCATGGTACAATTTTAACAGATTTGGTATTTTTCACCGAACGCTGAGTTTTTAAATCAATGAGTCTTATGGAGTCAATTTCATCTCCAAAAAATTCAACTCTGCAGGGCTCAGTTTCAGAAGGAGAAAATATATCAATTATTCCTCCTCTTACGGAAAACTGTCCCACACCCTCAATTGCATCCACTCTTTCATATTTTAGCTTGATGAGATTACTTCTTAGTTCATTTAAGTCATATTCTTTACCATACTCTAATATTATAGTATTTTCCTTAAATCTATCTTTAGACATAACCCTTGTCATAATAGAATTTATGGAAGAAGTAATGATTGTCTTTTTAGAACTTATTATTTTATCCAATAAATTTACTCTTTTATAAAAGACATCCTTACTTAGAGCGTCCACATTGTATAAAATAAATTCCTTTGGATACAATCGGCCCGCCTCTGTATAGGATTTTATTATTTCTTCGTATTTTTTTGATTTTCCTTCATTGGAAGTGAGTATCAGTATTTTTTTTGATATATCTAACAAATTGCACGCAAAATAAGCCAATCCTTCTTCATTGATTCCCTGAATCAGCTGGCTTTTTCTTTTTCTATAATTTTCCAGAACCTTATTAAATTTTTCAGTCCTTTGAAATTGATTAAACAAAACTTTGTTCATAGACCTTCCTTTATGCAATGACTATTTTTCGTCACTTGTTTTTATGTTAAATTTTTGCATTGCACTGTCAATATTAGTTTCAATTACTTCAATCACGGCCTCTGCCGCCTTCTCAATAATGGATAAAATTTCATCTCTCTCCGATGAGGAAAATTTTTGTAATACGTAATCAGCTAAATCCATGTTGTCATTTCTGCCTATACCCACCCTTATACGGGGAAATTCTTCACTTCCTATACTTTTTATAATAGATTTCATCCCGTTATGGGTACCAGAACTTCCCTTTTGTCTTATTCTTAATGTACCCAAGGGTATATCAATATCGTCATAAATAACTATTAGTTTATCTATTGGTATTTTATAAAAGTTCATTATTTCAGATACTGCAATTCCGCTTCTATTCATATAAGTTACAGGCTTTACAAGCAAAACTTTTTCTCCGTTTATGAATGTTTCTCCATAAACGGAGTTAAATTTCAGTTTATTAAGCTTTACATTTAGCCTTTCCGCTAACAATTCAACAACTTCATAGCCTGCATTATGTCTAGTACCTGCATATTCCTTTCCTGGATTACCAAGTCCTACAATTAAATACATAGCAACCTCTAATCTTTGTTTTTAAATCCTTTCTTATTTACCTGCCTTGCTCGGGCAATTGCCAAACTACCTTGTTCCACATTTTCTGTTATGGTAGATCCGGCAGCTACAAAGCCTTCTTCCTCCACTATAACAGGTGCAACTAAGTTTGCGTTACTTCCTATGAAAGCTCCATCCTTAACAATGGTTTTATGTTTGTTTTTACCGTCATAATTTACAAACACAACACCACAACCGATATTTACATTTTTACCTATTTCCGCATCTCCTATGTATGCCAAATGAGATGATTTTGAATTATCTCCTATAGTGGATTTTTTTACTTCAACAAAATCTCCTATCTTTACCTTTTTTCCTATTTTACTACCAGGCCTTAAATTTGCGAAAGGTCCCACACTAGTTCCCTCATCAACAAATGATTCCACTACCTTGGAGCTTTCCACCGTTACATTATCTCTTATTACAGAATTAATTATACGGGTATTGGGTCCTATTGTACAGTTACATCCAATTACTGTACCTTCTTCCAAGTATGTGTTAGGATAAATAACTGTATCTCTGCCAATAGTAACGGAATCATCAATGTAAGTGTGGGAAGGATCAATTATTGTAACACCTGAGTACATGTGTTTTTGGTTTATTCTGTTTCGCATAATTTCAGTTACTTCTGCTAATTGTACTCTGTCGTTTACCGCTTTAACTTCATTTTCATCTTCAATAATATAACCACCAATTTTAAACCCTTCATGGTTTAAGACTTTTATTGTATCCGTTAAATAATATTCCCCCTGGGAATTATCAGTAGTTATTTTGCTTAAAGCATATTTAAGCAGGTTACCTTTAAAGCAAAAGATTCCTGTATTAATTTCATTTATATTCTTTATTTCTTCACTAGCATCCTTTTCTTCTACAATTTTATCAAGAGAATTATCTTCCTTTCTTATTATCCTTCCGTATCCCTTGGGGTTATTTAAATAGGCTGTCATAACTGTAGCTCCCCAATTGTTCTTCTTATGATAATTTAAAAATTCCATAAGCGTTTCTTTTCTTATTAAGGGGCCATCTCCACAGAGAATTAGCACAGTATCTTCATCATTTATGTACTTTTCTGCAACCATTACTGCATAGCCTGTACCATAGGGAACACCTTCACCTATAGGCTGCTCTACAGTTATAACATTCATGTCTTTAATATTCTGTCCAACTTTTTCTTTTCCATGACCTAGTACCACAACATTTTTTTCAATACCTGAATTTATGGAAGCTTCAATTATATATCTTATCATTTCTTTCCCGCAAACCTTGTGCAAAGTTTTCGGAATGTCTGATTTCATTCTCGTACCTTCGCCGGCTGCCAGAATAATTGACATATTCATAAAATTTCTCCTTAATTGTAATACTGAGTAATTATATATCATATTATTCAGTAAGTCAAAAAAATTTCATTGTCTGAACACAATAAAAGGGTCTTAATAAGACCCGAGCACTGGTGATGCAAATCATCAGTTGATTTACAGAAGAGCGGCTTCTTCCATTTTATCACTTTCTTCCATAAGCTTTTCTTCATATGCTTTAAATACAGCTTCAGAAACAAGGCTTCTCGTTTCAGAATTGATGGGATGGGCTATATCCTTAAACTCGCCATCCGGCATCTTTCTACTGGGCATAGCGATAAACAAACCTTCTTGACCTTCAATTATTTTAATATCATGTACTACGAAACAATCATCAAAGGTGACGGAAACGATTGCCTTCATCTTGCCCTCTGTGTTAATTTTCCTTACCCTAACATCTGATATTTTCATGTTGTCACCACCTTCCCCCTAAAAATTATGTCCAGTGAAAACATTATACTATATTTAGGCAAAAAATGCAAAAAAACATTTTCACATTTCAGTCAAAATATATGAAATTATTTTAACAATTTGGAATTTGGCTGAATTTCAATAATACCATCCTTCATATTGATATTGTTCAGTACCAACAGAGATATATAATCATCAACTAACTTTTTTTCCGGCTCTTTAGTTTCTATTACCACAGCAGTTCCAACCACATGGGCATTAAATTCTCTCATCATGTCTGCCATGCCCTTACAGGTTCCTCCTCCTTTCATAAAATCATCAACTATAAGGACCCTCGAGTTTTCTTTTAAAGATCTTCGTGATAAGGACATAGTCTGAATATTATTAGATGAACCGGAAACGTAGTTAATACTAACGGTGGCCCCTTCAGTAATCTTATTGTTTTTTCTGATAACTGCCACAGGTACATTTAATTGTTGACCAGTCATGATGGATACAGGAATACCCTTAGTTTCAACCGTCACTACATAATCGATCTCTACATGATTGAATTCCGAAGCTATAACCTTTGCAATATTAGAAACAATACTTGGGTTATTGAATATATCTGTCATATAAATAAATCCACCAGGTAAAATTCTGTTTTTTTGAGAAAAAAGGTCACATAAATCGGAAAGTATTTGATTTTTTTCTTCGACGCTTAATACGGGTATGTAAACAGCTCCTCCCGTTGCCCCTGAAATAGTTTCTATTTTACCAAATCCCAATTCTGATACCAGTTTTTTTACTATTGCCATATCTTCGCTTATGGTAGATTTTGCCGCATTGAAAATTTCACAAAAATAATTATATGAGAATACGTAGTTAGGTTTCTCCGTAAAAATTTTCATCAATGCTCCGATTCTTTGGTTTCTTTTATACTTTTTCATAATATCTCCGACGAATCTTTTTTTACAATTATATAATAAACGTTCGTATAATTCAAGTAGTTTTAAAATATTATTAAAGACAGCTTATGGCTGTCTTTAAGCAGAATTTTCAGCATAAATCTAAATAATTGACTCCGTCTTCAGGAAGGATTATTTTAATGCTGCCGTCTTCCTGCCTTCCTGTCAGAAAGAGGGTATAATGCATCTTGGGTGCAAAATCCATTTTCGACTCTAAAATACTATTCCCATCTAATGTTTTGAAAATCAGCTGGTATTTCCTTGAAGGTAGTGCCACATTACAGGATGCATTTCCATACTTAAGACAGTCAAAAATAACTGTTCCATCTGAGGTACTTACAAGGACTTCCGGAGTATCCACAGACAAGTTAGCTATTCTAAGGGCTGACATATTTCCTGTCATATGTTTTTCTTTTTCTTCAGGAACCATTAACAAGCAAATATCTTTAAAGTCTTTGTCATCTGCTGAAATAACCCCTGTGTATACCAGGTTGTTATCAATATCTATTTCCGACTCAAACAACACCTCATTTTCTCCCGACTTATAGATTAAAACATGGTATGAACCGGGAGCCAATTTTATGTACTTGGTAAATTCACCCATGTTTAAATCTTCTGCCATTATTATTTCATTAACCTGAACATCCAAAGGTACATCGAAAGTATTCAGCACTCTTAAATAAGATTTCTTACAAAAACAACTCTGCATCATCGGATTATAACCCATATAACCGTCATAACCCCAATATCCAAAATAATATGGATATGTATTGTAATATTTATTTATTGGAAACATCTTTTCACCCCTCTTTTATTATATGATAAGAATGGTGAAAAGTTCAGTATCTGTCTGTTCTATTTAAACTGCCTCCCTCAAGGAGCCATAATTTCTTCTATTGTAAATACTAAGTATTTCTTTCTCAGTTATTTCTCCCTTTCTTACATCAAGTATTATTTCTCCCCTGTCAAGCATTACTATTCTGTCGGAATATTTTACTGCATCCCTTACATTGTGAGATATCATCATAGTTGTAATCTTTTGGGTTTTTATTAGTTCCAAGGTTTTTTCCATTACTAACTTAGATGTTTTCGGGTCAAGAGCTGCCGTATGTTCATCTAACAGTAATAAGTCCGGTTTTTTCATAGTGGCCATTAGGAGGGACAGGGACTGTCTCTGACCTCCTGACAGGTATTTTACTTCTGTGTTTAATTTGTCTTCTAATCCTAAGTCTAAGGTTTTTAATATTTCTTTGTATTCTTCTATTTTATTTTTTCTTATTAATTTTCTTAAAGTGAATTTTTCGCATTTTTTATCGGACAGGCTTACATTTTCCAATATGGTTAATGAAGGTGATACTCCTGCGGAAGGATTTTGGTGTACTCTTCCTATATAGCGAGCTCTTTCGTTTTCTTTTAAATTATTTATTTTTTTTCCTTTTAAGGTTATTATTCCTTTTTCATGGGTAAGGGCTCCGCTTATTATGTTAAACAGGGTACTCTTCCCACAGCCATTGGCTCCCAATATCCCGGTACATTCACCTTCTTTTATCTG
>CZCB01002240.1_pt2 | contig 21448 bp, 20 predicted proteins | sample 591991 | NCBI WGS metagenome assembly CZCB01 (sample SAMEA3556809, study PRJEB10932) | anaerobic digester metagenome
ATCATACAAAAAGGCGATATTGTAAATATGAAGTTCCATAAAAGCAGCAAATTGAGCCCGGAGCTGCTCGTGGCAATCAACCTGGTGCTTAACAGGCAGGTCAATATTATAGGTGCAAGCACCCCGACAATCGCGGTAAAGACAAGGGGCAACAAAGGTACGAAGCTGCTCCTTCGCATACAGAAGATTTTGGAAGAAATAAGAGCTTTGCAGGAGTCCGGCGCTGTAGTATAATATTTTGTACAGGGCAAGCTTTCTACCGGGATGAGGAGGATAATATGAAGAGGGTAATTGTATTGTTGCTTTTGGCACTAATTGTAATCACAGCTTCCGCGTGTCAAAACATAGAAAAGGTGGAGCCTGAGGAAGGCAGGGTAATTGACGGGCAGGAGGTCATAGCCAAGGTCAATGATGAATTCATCCTGAAATCTGACTACGACCGCGAAGTTGCCAATGTTAAAAGTGTCCTAGAGGCCAACGGGATGGACTTTTCAACGGCAGAAGGCAAGAAGATACTAAGGGAAGTCAAAGAAAAGGTATTGGAATCCATGATAAATGACCGGTTGATACTGTGGCAGGCGAGAGAACACGACATCAGCCTGGATGACGAAGAATTCAATGAGGCTATTAAGCAACTGGAAAAGTACCACGGTGGAAAGGATGCTCTGGAAACCTATTTAAAGCAGCAGGGTTACGATAGAAAGACTTTCGAAGCCCAGGTCAGGGAGCAGCTCATAATAAATAAGTTTAAAGAAAAACTCACAGCGGATGTAAAAGTTACCGAAGAAGAAGTTAAGAAATACTACGATGAAAACAAGGAGATGTTCGAGCTTCCCTCGCCGGAAATCCGAGCAAGCCATATCTTGGTGGATACGGAGGAGGAAGCAAGGGAGATTTTGAGCAAAATAAGGGGTGGAGCCGACTTTGAGGAGCTGGCTAAGATGTATTCCAAGGACCCCGGCACCAAAGATTTGGGCGGGGACTTAGGATTCTTTGCCAAGGGCAAGATGGTTCCGGAATTTGAAGAAGCGGCTTTTGCCTTAAATCCCGGTGAAGTAAGTGATGTGGTTAAGACCGAATACGGATATCATGTCATCAAAGTTACCGGCAGGCGCAGTTCCCTGAGCTTTGAGGATGCCAAGGAGGATATCAGAAATAACCTGGAAAACGCAAAAAAAGACAAGGAGTTTGCTAAACACATAGAAGAGTGGGAAAAACAATCGAAAATTGAAAAATATTTATAGAATATCTCATCCTGCCTTCAATGAATAGAACCTCCATCAATGTTATATACTATATCTGAAGGATAATCCAGATTATAAGGAGGGAAATTAATTGAAGGCAACAGGAATTGTTCGACGCATAGATGATCTAGGACGTGTAGTGATACCCAAGGAGATTCGTCGGACCCTCAGAATTCGCGAAGGCGACCCTCTTGAGATATTTACTGATCGGGAAGGGGAAGTAATACTGAAAAAATATTCTCCGATAGGGGAGCTGGGGGACTTTGCCAGGGAATATGCAGATTCACTTCATGATTCCGTAAATCATATAACTTGTATTGCTGACAGAGACGCAATTATAGCCGTTGCCGGAGCACCTAAAAAGGAATACATGGACAAGTCCATAAGTTCCGCTCTTGAGAAGATCATGGATGAACGCAGAACCGTCCTCATAGCCAAGACCGGTGAAAAGGAATACGTACCTATTACTACGGATGAAGATGAAGGCAAAATCAAGTATTCAAGCCAGGTAATATGTCCGATTATTGCAGAAGGCGACCCAATAGGGGCCGTAATACTTCTCTCCAAGGATGCGGATGTAAGTATGGGAGATATGGAAGTAAAGGTAGCTGAAACTGCGGCAGGATTTCTGGCAAGGCAAATGGAGCAATAAAAAAATAGCAGCCTAGCTGCTATTTTTTTATTGAGAGGAGACGGGGCAAAGCCCCGCGTCAATCGGGTCGTCGGATAGCAGTTATTTGCCCGCTGCTGATTTCGGTCCGGCTGCTATAACTTCGGGAGCGATGCCGGAAAACTTGGCAATATTCTTGGCGAAGCTTTCTGCAAGACTTGCGGCCGCCTTGTCATAGGCATCCTTATCGCTCCAGGTGTTCCTGGGGTTTAACACTTGCGAGGGAACCTCGGGGCAGGATTTTGGAATCATTAAGCCGAAGATGGGATCTTCTTCATATTCTACCGAGTCCAGCTCACCGTCCAGGGCTGCCTTGATCATGGCCCTGGTGTATCCGAGGTCCATGCGCTTTCCAACACCGTAGGGGCCACCTGTCCATCCGGTGTTAACCAGGAATACGTTGACATCGTGTTTTTCGATTTTTTCGCCCAAGAGTTTGGCGTATACCATCGGTGAAAGGGGCAGGAAGGGAGCTCCGAAACAGGAAGAAAATGTGGCCTGGGGTTCGGTAATTCCCCTTTCTGTGCCGGCCAGTTTGCTGGTATAGCCGGAAATAAAGTAGTACATAGCCTGTTCCCTAGTGAGCTTGGCTATGGGGGGCAGCACGCCGAATGCGTCTGCGGTAAGGAATACCACGGTCTTGGGATGACCGCCCACACCGGGGATGACAGCGCCAGGAATAAACTCTACCGGGTAAGCGGCACGGGTATTTTCCGTAACTTCATCGCTGTCGTAATCCGGTATTCTCGTATCTTCATCTACGATGACATTTTCCAATACCGCACCGAACTTTATAGCGTCATAAATCTGGGGCTCTTTCTCCCTGCTAAGGTTGATACACTTGGCGTAGCAGCCGCCCTCAAAATTAAAGATGCCGTCATCGGACCAGCCGTGTTCATCGTCGCCGATGAGGAATCTATGCGGGTCGGCGGAAAGGGTGGTTTTGCCGGTGCCGGAAAGGCCGAAGAACAGGGCCGTAGAACCGTCCTTGCCCACGTTTGCTGAGCAGTGCATGGAAAGGACTCCCTGCTGGGGCATTATATAGTTTAGTACCGAAAATATGGATTTTTTCATTTCGCCGGCATATTGGCTGCCGCCGATGATGACCAGTTTCTTTTCAAAGCTGAGGATGATAAAGGCCTCGGAGTTGACTTTGTCCGTTTCGGGATCAGCTTTAAAGCCAGGAGCACATATGACCGTAAAGCCGGGCTCGTGATTTACGAGTTCGTCATCCGATGGGACGATAAACAGCTGGCGGCAGAACAGATTCTGGTACGCATATTCGTTAATGACGCGAATGGGCAAGCGGTACTTGGGATCAGCCCCTGCAAAACCGTCAAATATGAAAAGGTCCCTGTTTTGCAGGTATGCCATAAGCCGCTTTAAAAGGTTTTCAAAGTTTTCTGGCTCTATGGGCTTGTTGTTCCCCCACCATATTTTGTCGTGGACAGAAGGTTCGTCGACAATGAATTTATCGTTAGGCGAACGCCCTGTATATTTGCCTGTAAAAACATTCAGTGCGCCGCTATCGGTCAAAAAACCTTCCCCTCTCTTTAATGCCTCTTCAACAAGGCGGGGAACCGAAAGATTTTTGAAGATGTTTTTTGTGTTGTAAAGACCGATGGAAGCCAGTTTATCCATTGATTTCTACCTCCGCTTCTAAAAAAATTCAATTTAAAACCTATTATATAACATTTTTTGTGAGCTTACCAGAATTATTTTGCTCAAATTTATTAAATTTTTAACAAGAACTTTAAATAAGCGCTTTTTTGCGGCTATTTTACTTACTAGAACAGTATACCGTGATGCGAAACAAAGTGAGATTCTTTTCAATAAATATTGCTGCTGCCTATGGAATAGAATATAATAGATGAAGAATTTGAAAAGAAAGGCGGATATTTTTTTGGCAGACAGGAAGGATTCCTTTTTAAAGGGCGCACTAATCTTAACGGTTGCAGGATTTGTTGTAAAAGCCTTGGGAGCATTGTATAGAATTCCACTGGCCCTCTTGATAAAAGACGAGGGAATGGGCCTGTATCAGATGGCATACCCCATTTATTTGATACTTCTGTCCATTTCTACTGCGGGGCTGCCTACGGCAATATCCAAGATGGTATCCGAAGATGTTGCCCTGGGAAGGTACAGGAACGCCTACCGCATATTTTTAGTATCCCTCCTGGTACTGGCCTCGGTGGGGCTGTTTTTGACGATTATCTTAGTAGCCGGTGCGGAGATGCTGTCGGTTAGGGTCTATAAGAATCCAAAAGCATATTACTCTATTGTCAGTATCGCTCCTGCGATATTTTTCGTCTCGGTAATGTCGTGTTTCAGGGGTTTTTTCCAGGGCCTGCAGGATATGGTCCCCTCTGCCATCTCCCAGGTGGTGGAGCAGATAGGCCGCGTAGTAGCTGTATTCATTCTTGCCAATTTACTGCTGCCCCACGGCGTGGAATATGCTGCCGCCGGAGCTGCCTTTGGCCCTGTGGCGGGAGCAATAGCAGGTCTCCTGGTGCTGATTTTGGTGTACTATAACAGGAAAAAATACCTACTCGATCAAATGAGCCAGGACCTGGGCAGGGTCCTGGAGAGTTTTGCCCATATCATTTATCGCTTATTCTACTTTGCGATTCCCATAACCTTAGGCGGCCTCATTAGCCCCTTGATGAACATGGCGGATGCGGCCATTGTCAGCGGCAGATTGCAGGATGCCGGTTTTTCCGTAAAAAGGGCAACGGAGTTGTTCGGCCAGCTCACCGGCATGGCGGCACCCCTTGTAAATTTACCCGTTGTGGCAACAACGGCCCTTTCAGCTAGTTTAGTGCCGGCGATTGCCGAGTCCATGGCCTTAAACGACAGGGAAATGATCGCTTCCCGGGCAGAGACGGGCATGAGGCTCAGCATAATATTCGGCCTGCCGGCGGCAGTGGGCATGTTTGTCCTGGCAGAACCCATAACGGTCTTGCTTTACAAAAATGCCGAGGCAGGTGTATCCCTTGAGCTTCTATCCTGGGGCGTGGTCTTTTTAGCCCTTACCCAGACTACCACGGGAATCCTTCAAGGGATAGGCAAAACCATGATTCCCGTAAGAAATATGCTGGTGGGCGCCGTTATAAAGGTTGTAATAAACTACATACTCACCGGAATACCTTCCATCAACATAAAGGGCGCTGCCCTTGGAACCGTGGTCGGTTACCTGGTGCCTTCGCTCCTAAATGCTTCACAGGTTGTCAAGTGGACAAATCTAAAAGTCAATTTAAATTACATGCTATTTAAACCTGCCCTCGCAGCTGCTGTCATGGGAGCGGGAGTAAAACTTGTCCACGGGCAGTTCATGCTATTCGGCTTGTCGCAAAATAAGGCCACTATTTTTGCCATAGCCCTTGGTGTGATCATATATTCTCTTGTCTTGCTCTTAATCGGGGGCTTGAAGCAAAATGATTTGAGAGTTTTACCCGGTGGAAACAAGCTGGTACTTATCCTACAAAAATTTGGTGTCTTCAGGAGGTAATGTGATTGTCAAGAGGCAAGTTGGAGGATTTAATAGAAATAATGGCAAAACTCAGGGGTAATCCCGGCTGTCCTTGGGACAAGGCCCAGACCCATGAAAGCCTTAAACCTTACGTTATTGAAGAAGCCTATGAGATAGTAGATGCCATAGACAGAAACAGCACGGAGGATCTCATTGAGGAACTCGGGGACCTTTTGCTGCAGATAGTCTTTCACTGCCGCATAGCCGAGGAACGGGGCGTGTTTGACATGAGCGATGTCATCGAAGGAGTTTGCGAGAAGATGATAAGGCGCCATCCCCACATCTTCGGTGACCTGGCGGTGGATGGCACCGAGCAGGTGTTGAGAAACTGGGAAGAGATAAAACGGGAAGAAAAAGACATGAAATCGGAGTCCGAGAGCATGATGAACCTGCCCAAAGCCTTGCCGGCCCTGATGAAGGCTTTTAAGGTGCAGGAGAAGGCCGCCCGGATAGGTTTTGACTGGGATGACGTAAAGGGGGCCGTAGATAAGGTATATGAAGAGTTGGACGAGCTCCAAGAGGTATATAATGCAGGGAATAGTGACAAAATAAGAGAAGAAATGGGAGATTTGCTATTTGCCTGTGTGAATGTAGCCCGGTTTTTGGATGTCGAACCGGAGCTGGCCTTAAATGATGCTGTAAAAAAATTTATAACGAGGTTTAATTTTGTCGAGGAAGCTGCGGCCAAAAGCGACAAGGAATTAAAGGATATGAGCTTACAGGAAATGGAAAAACTGTGGCAGCAAAGTAAAAATCAAGAAAAAAAGTTGTAAATTTCCTTTTAAAAGAAGGATTTTGTCAATAAGTGGAGAATAGTCTATATGAATTAATTTTCATCAGGGAGGGAATCTTGTGAACAAAGCCGAACTTATTTCTGTGATGGCTGAAAAGAGCGGTCTGACAAAAAAGGATTCTGAAAAAGCGTTGAACTCCTTCATCGAAGCTGTAGAAGAAGCTCTCGTAAAGGGGGAAAAAGTTCAGTTAGTTGGTTTTGGCACCTTTGAAGTGAGAGAGAGAAGCGCTCGCAAAGGTCGTAACCCTCAAACCGGCGAAGAAATTGACATACCTGCAGCCAGTGTTCCGGCTTTCAAGGCGGGTAAAGCCCTTAGGGAAAGCATTAATAAATAGTGTGCAAGATACTACTAAAAGGCAGGTCTTAAATGGCCTGCTTTTGTTCTTTGTTGATCCATTGCCCCTGTGGGGGCTTTTTTATTTTAAAAACAAGAATTATTTATCGGCAAAAATCAATACTAAGTATATATGGTGAGCCCATTTGCAGTCAAAACCGTTATTAGTTTGCGGGTTCTAATTAAAAAACCTGTGGAAGTAAGGGGAGGAAGCAAAGGAACCGTCCCCTTGCTTACAAAAAGGTACTAATTTTGAGTCTCGAGGAGGATTTGCATGTACAAAAAACTAATTGTCGGAGCACTTGTTCTCACGCTTTTTACGGCAGGTATGCAAGGATGTGCCAGGAGGGCGCCGGAAAAGAAACCTGCCCCGCCTAAAATACCGGAAAAAATAAGTCGAGGGAGGTTCAGACCCATACGGTAAAGGAGATGAAGCTGGAAGATTACGTTGCTGGTGTGGTAGCGGGGGAAATGGAGAACGACTGGCCCGTGGAAGCCCTGGCCGCACAGGCCATATTAGCCAGAACTTACGTCCTGGAATTCATAACGGACAAGGGCGGTTCAAAGTACGGTGATGCTGACATATCCACGGATTTTGAAGAGGCCCAGGCCTGGAATCCTGACAACATCAACGATAGGATAAAAAAGGCGGTGGAGATGACCCGGGGTGAAGTAGTCACGTATAAGGGCAAATACATCAAGGCATGGTTCCACTCCCATGCAGGGGGAATGACCGCTACTGCTAAGGAAGGTTTGAATTTTAAGGAAGCAGAACCTCCATATATAAAAGTCACAAAATCCCCGGATGAAGATGCGGGGCCGGAAGGCAGGCGGACCTGGTCGGCGTCTTTTTCAAAAGATGAGATAAGCTCCGTAATAAGGGCCGAGTTTGGCCTGGAAACGGGTCCCATAGACAGCGTCAGCGTAGAGGAGCGGGGCCCTTCGGGCCGGGCGACGAAGCTTAAAATAGGAGATGCTGTTGTTTCGGCGCCGGAACTTCGCATAGCCCTAGGAAGCATGGAAATGAGGTCAACCCTGCTAACGAGTTTCAAAGTGGAGGGCGATAAGGTACTAATGGCGGGAAAGGGTTTCGGCCACGGTGTAGGTCTTTCCCAGTGGGGCGCCAATGTCATGGCCAAACAAAAAACTAAGCCCGAAGATATAATACGCCATTATTTCAAAGATGTAGACATAGTAAAGCTGTGGAAATAACATATTTTATACTCCTCCCGAATAAAATTAAAGGAAGGATTAATAAGGGGAGGGTTTGTCGTGGAAGAGAAGGGCGGTCACAAAATAACACTTACCAATCGGGAGTTGTTAGATGTAAGCGGCGTTCTCAACGTAGAAAAGTTCACCGATGAGGATGTGCTCCTGGAAACTGACCAGGGAATGCTCAACATCAAGGGCGAAAACATGCACATGAAACAACTGAATTTGGATGCCGGCATGATTGCCATTGAGGGTGCTTTTAAGGCGCTTAGCTACCAGGAAGGCTTGGCCTTGGGGCAAAAGAGGAAAAGCCTGCTCAGGCGCCTGCTCAAGTAGGCCGGAAGGAGGATGGTATGAGTGGGCCTTTGGCAGCTACAGCCTCAAATCATGCTCTTGACGGCATCCTTGGTAATAGGACTGCTTACGGGACTCCTATTTGACATATATCGGCGAATCAGGAACTTGGTCTCCCCGGGGCCTTACCTAACAGCTCTCGGGGATTTGTGTTTTTGGATTCTCATTTCCGCCATCACCTTTGCATCTCTCTTTAACATCAGTTCCGGGCAAGTCAGGGGGTATGTTTTTGCCAGCATTGCAGCTGGCTTAGCCTTTTATATGCATTTTATCAGCCGCTATGTAATATACTTCTTTGTCGTATTACACAATTATTTTGGAATTGGCTTTCTCAAGATATCAAAATCTATCGGCAGGGTAAAAAGGTTAAAGTCTGTACGTCTAATGCGGAGGCTCTGGCAGGATACCCGGCGAATATTATCAAAGATAAGGCGAAAGTAATGCAGGACTTTTAGACTTTGTATCGAAGATTAAATATAACAACAGTCGGAGGTCTGGATGAAATGGCTGAAAAAAGGAAGCTCAGAATCCGCCATCTATTGCTTTTATTTTTCTTAATTTACATAATGTTTACCTTAGTAAGCCAGCAGTTCAAAATCGCGGAACTTGCCCGGAAAGATGCGGAGCTGGAAGCCGAAAAAACTGCATTGCTGCAGGAAAGGGAGGAACTGAAAAAAGAGATAAGCCTCCTTCACACCGACGAATACATAGAGGGAATTGCCCGGGATGAATTGGGCCTTGTAAAGCCGGGAGAGTACATAATAAAAAGCTCGAGGAGCAGCAAAAGATAAAGGGGGAAAAATTAGCTCAAATGGTATTAGCAGCAAAAATAGCTAAAAAGCTTTTGTTTATTGACGAATTTTAAAAGTTAAAGTATAATTGACAATATCTATAGGAGATTTTAAAGGAGGAATTTTTTAAGTATGCCTGTTGAGGTAGGCCAAATTGTAGAGGGGAGAATAACAGGGATTACTAGATTTGGGGCTTTTATGGAGATTGCGCAGGGGGTTAACGGACTTATACACATTTCTGAAGTGGCTGACAGCTTTGTAAAGGATGTCAATGATTATCTAAAAGAAAATGACATTGTCAAGGCTAAAGTCATATCAATTTCCAAAGATGGAAAAATAAGTCTGTCTCTTCGCAAGGCCAACGAAAATGCTAAAACAAAACAAGTCGATCAGAGTTTTGAGGATAAGCTGGCCAAATTTTTAAAAGACAGTGAAGAGCGCATGTTGGACATTAAAAGGTATCATGAATCTAAACGAGGATCAGGGTCCTACGGCAGAAGGAAGGTTCTGTAGGGGATTCTGACTCATATACTATAAGAAAATATCCAGGGAAATTCCCTGGATTTTAAATTTGCGAGAGGGGCAAATTATGAGAGTTGCGGTCATTGACCTTGGTTCCAACTCCATTAGGCTATTAGTAAAAGACTTGTGGGCATCTTCCATGGCAACCGTGCACAAAGAGCTGGCGACCACGCGCTTGGGCCGAGGTGTTGTAAGAAGCTCGGAGCTTGACCGGCAGTCTATGGCAGATACCCTATCGGTTATTGCTGAGTTTATCAGCAGGGCAAATTCAATGGGAACCGAGCGGATCTTAGCCTTTGGCACCAGTGCCCTTCGGGAGGCCAAAAACAGCAGCGGTTTTATAAAGAAGGTAAATGAGCTGGGTCTTGATGTAGATATATTGTCAGGTGAAGAAGAGGCCCTCCTTAATTTTAAAGGGGCAAGGGCAGGGCTAGGCCTTTCGGAAACTACCCTGGCAATAGATATCGGTGGTGGTTCCACGGAGCTTATCTTGGGCAAGGAGCGGATACAAAAAAGCGCAAGCCTACCCGTAGGGGCGGTGCGCTTTACTGAGCTTTATTTTAATTCGGAGCCGCCAAACCCTAAGGATGTGAAGGCGGCTGGGGATGAAATCTTCCGACGCTGCCTTGACTTTGCAAGATTTTATAATCGGACAAAGAGCGGACACGCAATTGTTGCCGTTGGCGTAGGGGGCACCCTGACAACCCTGGCTGCCATGGACCAAGAACTTGTGATCTATGATCCGGAAAAAATACACGGCTACGCCCTAAAAAAGCTATCAATAGATGATATTTATACTAAACTATTAACCCTTACATTAGATGAAAAGCGGAAGCTCCCCGGCCTTATGCCGCAGCGGGCTGATATTATCACCGCAGGGACTTTTATCGCCAAGACCATCATGGAGCACCTTGAAATATCGGAAATCATTATAAGCGAAACGGACATAATGGAAGGCTACCTTCTCTACAAGTTAGCTTAAAAAAATCAGAAAGAAATTTAGCCTAAAATGTTGACTTAGTTGAAAAAATGTGGTACTATATTAAATTGCATAATCGTAAGCAAAAATCGTGCCACTTTTTTTCGTTTATAAGCCTGAAATACAGTTTTACCCTGTAAAAAGCGCTAGGATTAATCCTTTGATTTATATTTTACCATGATTATCATGATTTTAAAACATCCTAAATTGAATATTGTTTCCTATATTAGGAGATAGTATAATAGATATTCTTGTCCAAAAACCAAAAGTAAGGCAGCATGTCCGCTTTTGGCTATTTTTACTTATATTAAGGGGTGAGGGAAACGTGGTTCAACCTATTACCATAGGCAATCGCACCCGGTGGAATTTTTCCAAAATCGACGAAGTCATGGGTATGCCGAACCTAATCGAAATTCAGAAGGATTCGTACCAGTGGTTTTTGAACGAAGGCATCAGGGAAGTTTTCAATGACATCTCCCCAATTGAGGATTTTACCGGTAACTTGGTGTTGGAATTTATTGAGCATAAACTCGAATCAACGCCAAAGTACTCGGAAGATGAGGCCCGGGAGAGGGATGTGACTTACGCAGTTCCCCTAAAGGTCAAGGTTCGATTGATAAACAAGGAGACCGGAGAAGTGAAGGAACAGGAGGTCTTCATGGGAGACTTCCCGCTGATGACCGAAAACGGCACCTTTATAATTAACGGCGCCGAAAGGGTCATAGTAAGCCAGCTTGTACGCTCTCCGGGAGTTTATTTTGACAGCCATCGAGATAAAAACGGCCGGGAGCTTTTTTCCGGAACCGTAATCCCCAACAGGGGAGCCTGGCTGGAAATGGAGATGGACTCCAATGATGTCTTGTACGTCAGGATAGATAGAACCCGCAAGCTGCCCATAACAGTGCTGCTTCGAGCTTTAGGGTACGGGACAAATGCCCAGATCCTCGAACTCATGGGCGAAGATGAAAAGATTTTGCGCACCCTGGAAAAGGACAATACGGAAAATGAAAATGAAGCCCTCATAGAAATATACAAAAGACTTCGTCCAGGTGAACCGCCCACGGTTGAAAATGCAAGGTCGCTTTTGGAATCCCTGTTTTTTGATAACAAGAGGTACGATTTGGCCCATGTGGGCCGTTATAAGTTCAATAAAAAACTAAGGCTCAGGGACCGCATTGTCAGCAAAGTAAGTGCGGAAGATGTGGAAAATCCCGAGACGGGCGAGCTAGTCCTGAAAAAAGGCGAAAAAATCAGCCGCAAGACGGCAGAGCTCCTCGAATCCCTTAAGATAAAAGAGCTTAAAATCATCATGCCGGAAGACAGTCAGGAAGCAAGACTGCGTGCTGATTATAGCCCAAAGGTAGCAAAGGTTATAAGCAACGGATATTCCGAGGAACCCGGTCCTGAAGGCAACAGGACGGAAAAACACATTACAGTAGAAGATATTGTTGCAGCTGTTAACTACTTTGTTAACCTCCCCTATAAAATCGGCAAAATTGATGACATCGACCACCTCGGAAACCGGCGCCTTCGCTCGGTAGGTGAACTCCTGCAGAATCAATTTCGTATAGGCCTGGCCAGGATGGAACGGGTCATTAAAGAGCGGATGACCATTCAGGACGTGGATACGATTACCCCACAGGGCCTTATAAATATTCGGCCCGTCGTAGCAGCTGTCAAGGAATTTTTCGGCAGCAGCCAGCTCTCCCAGTTCATGGATCAGACCAACCCCTTGGCCGAGTTGACCCATAAAAGAAGACTCAGCGCCTTAGGCCCCGGCGGTTTGAGCCGCGACAGGGCAGGTTTTGAAGTCCGTGACGTCCACCATTCCCACTACGGCCGCATGTGTCCCATAGAAACACCTGAAGGTCCCAACATCGGCTTGATCGGGTCCTTGAGTACCTATGCGAGAGTAAACGAATACGGATTTATTGAGACTCCCTATCGCAAAGTGGATAAGGAGCGAGGCGTTGTTACCGATGAAATAGTGTATCTAACTGCCGACGAAGAGGACGAATACACCATAGCCCAGGCCAACGCACCTCTTGATGAAGAGGGAAGGTTCATACAAAAGAGGGTCGTTGCCCGCTATGCCGATGAAATTATAGTTGTCCCTATAGAAGATGTGGATTACATGGACGTATCACCGAAGCAGCTGGTGTCGGTAGCCGCTGCGCTTATCCCGTTTCTGGAGCACGACGATGCTAACCGTGCCCTGATGGGTGCCAACATGCAGCGCCAGGCGGTGCCCCTGATGGAAACGGAGGCGCCCTTGGTGGGAACCGGCATCGAGCACAAGGTGGCCAAGGATTCGGGCGTAATGATCATTGCCAAAAACAGCGGAGTCGTGGAAAGGGTAACTGCCCGGGAAATCGTGATCCGCAGGGACAGTGACAACAACCTGGATGTCTATAAAGTCCACAAGTTTTTAAGGTCAAACCAGGGTACCTGTATAAATCAGAAACCCATTGTTAAAAAAGGAGATAGGGTGGAAAAGGGTCAGCCCATAGCCGACGGTCCTTCCACCGACCACGGCGAACTGGCCTTAGGCCGCAACGTCCTGGTGGCCTTTATGCCCTGGGAAGGTTACAACTACGAAGACGCCATACTGATATCGGAACGCCTGGTCAAGGACGATGTTTTTACATCAATCCACATAGAACAGTATGAAGCCGAAGCCCGGGATACCAAGTTAGGCCCCGAAGAGATAACCCGCGATGTTCCCAATGTGGGCGAAGAAGCCTTAAAAGACCTGGATGAGCGTGGAATTATCAGGATCGGTGCCGAAGTCCGCGCAGGAGATATCCTGGTAGGAAAGGTGACTCCAAAGGGCGAAACCGAACTTACTGCTGAAGAACGACTGCTCAGGGCCATATTCGGTGAGAAGGCCCGGGAAGTTAGGGATACTTCTCTTAGAGTGCCTCACGGTGAATACGGAATCGTAGTAGATGTAAAGGTCTTTAGCAGGGAGAACGGTGATGAACTGCCTCCGGGCGTCAATGAGATGGTGAGGGTCTATATAGCGCAGAAACGAAAGATTTCCGAAGGCGATAAGATGGCAGGCCGTCACGGTAACAAGGGCGTTATTTCGAGGATACTGCCCGTTGAAGACATGCCCTTCTTACCCGACGGGACCCCGGTAGACATCGTGCTGAACCCACTCGGTGTGCCTTCACGTATGAACATCGGGCAGGTGATGGAGACTCACTTGGGATGGGCAGCCAAGGCCTTGGGCTGGCATGTGGCAACACCGGTATTTGACGGTGCCGAAGAACATGAGATCTTTGCCACATTAAAACAGGCCGGCCTCCCCGAAGACGGCAAGACGGTCCTAAGAGACGGTCGCACAGGTATTCCCTTTGACCAGGAAGTGACGGTAGGTTATATGTACATGCTCAAGCTTGCACACCTGGTTGATGACAAAATCCATGCCCGCTCAACGGGCCCCTACTCCCTCGTCACCCAGCAGCCATTGGGCGGCAAGGCCCAGTTTGGCGGTCAGCGCTTCGGCGAAATGGAAGTTTGGGCGCTGGAGGCTTACGGTGCAAGCTATACGCTGCAAGAGTTGCTTACCGTGAAATCTGACGATGTCATAGGTCGCGTGAAAACATACGAAGCCATAGTCAAAGGTGAAAATGTGCCTGAGCCGGGTATACCTGAATCATTTAAGGTTTTGATAAAGGAACTCCAGTCACTGGCCTTAGATGTAAAAATCTTGTCCGATGAAGCGGGAGAAGTACAGATTAAAGAAGATGACGATGACGACGATGAAGGTGTGCCGCTTGATGTAAATATGGAAGGCCTGGAAGTTGAGGAGAAGGAAGACGGTTCAGAAGCAGACGAGGATGAAGAGGCGGAAGATACCGAAGAACCCGACGATAATGACGTGATCTTAGACGACTATGATGACTATAAAGATGATGAAGATCTGGTATTAGATGAGGATTTCGCCTTTATCGGAAAAGACGAGGACTTGGATGATATTTAAACCTCAACCATGCAGCGAAGGGAGAGAAACATTTGTTGGAAAGCAGTTATTCTTTTGATTCCATTAGGATAGGTCTGGCCTCACCGGAACAGATCAGAGAATGGTCTAAAGGTGAGGTAAAAAAGCCTGAGACCATAAACTATAGAACCTTGAAACCTGAAAAACAGGGACTCTTTTGCGAGCGCATATTTGGCCCTGTAAAGGATTGGGAGTGCCATTGCGGTAAGTTCAAGAGGGTAAGGTACAAAGGTGTTGTTTGTGACCGCTGCGGTGTGGAAGTAACCAAATCCAAAGTCCGTCGTGAGAGAATGGGGCACATCGAATTGGCTGCCCCGGTTTCCCATATCTGGTTTTTAAAGGGGATCCCCAGCCGCATCGGTTTGATTCTTGATATGTCCCCTAGGTCTCTAGAAAAGGTCATATACTTTGCTTCTTACGTCGTGCTTGATCCCGGCAATACGAGCCTCATGAAAAAGCAGCTGATCAGCGAAAAGGAGTACCGGGAATACAGGGAGAAATACGGCAGCGCCTTTAGGGCCGGGATGGGAGCGGAAGCGATAAAGGAACTCCTGGCTGAAATAGATTGTGAAAAGCTGTCAAAGGAACTCCGGACGGAGCTCAAAAATGCAACCGGCCAAAAGCGGGTCAGGGTTTTAAGGCGCTTGGAAGTTGTAGAGGCTTTCAGAAAATCGGGCAACAAGCCTGAATGGATGATACTGGAAGTAATTCCCGTAATTCCCCCCGAACTGCGCCCCATGGTGCAGCTGGATGGCGGTCGCTTCGCTACATCGGACCTCAATGATTTATACAGGCGCGTTATCAATAGGAATAATCGCTTAAAGCGGCTTTTAGATTTAGGGGCACCTGACATCATCGTGCGCAACGAAAAGCGCATGCTCCAGGAAGCAGTAGACGCCCTGATAGACAACGGCCGCCGGGGCAGGCCCGTTACGGGACCGGGCAACAGGCCCCTAAAATCCTTAAGCGACATGCTCAAGGGTAAGCAGGGCCGCTTCCGCCAGAACTTGTTGGGGAAGCGCGTTGACTACTCGGGCCGTTCCGTTATCGTGGTAGGACCGGATCTCAAACTATATCAGTGCGGCCTGCCCAAGGAGATGGCACTGGAGCTGTTTAAACCATTTGTGATGAAAAAATTGGTATCAGATAATCTTGCCCATAACATCAAGAGTGCAAAGCGGATGGTTGAGCGGGTAAGGCCGGAAGTGTGGGACGTCCTGGAAGATGTCATAAAAGAGCATCCGGTGCTTTTAAACAGGGCACCTACCTTGCACCGTCTGGGCATACAGGCTTTCGAGCCCGTACTGGTAGAAGGCAGGGCGATTCAGATTCATCCATTGGTTTGTACAGCCTACAATGCTGACTTTGACGGTGACCAGATGGCCGTCCACCTACCTCTTTCAGCGGAAGCCCAAGCTGAGGCCAGGCTTTTGATGCTTTCAACGAACAACATATTAAAGCCCCAGGACGGCAAGCCCGTTACTACGCCAACACAGGACATGGTACTGGGTTGCTATTACCTGACAATTGATAGACCCGGTGCAAAAGGTGAAGACAGCTACTTCTCCTGTCCCGAAGAAGCGATAATGGCATATGAGGCGGGAGAAATTGAACTTCAAGCCATGGTGAATGTCAGGATAAGCAAAGAGATAAATGGAGAAAAGCGCTGTAAGACGGTAAAAACAACCGTAGGCCGCCTCATCTTTAATGAAGGTATACCGCAAGATTTGGGCTATGTTGACAGGTCTAAGGAAGAAAACTTGTTTGAGCTGGAACTCAATTGCCTGGTAGATAAAGGCAAGCTGGCTGATATAATAGATAGATGTTACAGGATCCACGGAACAACGGTAACTGCACAAGTATTAGATACAATGAAGCGCATAGGTTATAACTATGCTACCAAGGCCGGTATTACAATAGGTATAACGGACATAGAGATACCTGAAGAAAAAGAGAAGATCCTGTCCGAGGCAGATCAAAAAGTAGATCAGGTGGAACTCTTATTTAGAAGGGGTCTTATTTCGGAAGATGAAAGGTACGAAAACATTTTAGATATTTGGACTGACGCAACCGAGAGAATTACCGATGCCCTGATGAACTCCCTTGACCGCTTTAACTCTATATACATGATGGCCAACTCCGGGGCCAGGGGCAACAAGCAGCAGATAAGGCAGCTGGCAGGCATGCGCGGCCTCATGGCAGACCCCTCCGGCAGAATTATCGACCTGCCCATTAAGGCCAATTTTAGAGAGGGTCTGACCGTCTTGGAATACTTCATATCAACTCACGGAGCAAGAAAAGGCTTAGCGGATACGGCCCTGAGAACGGCTGACTCTGGCTACCTCACACGGCGCCTGGTAGATGTAAGCCAGGACGTCATAGTCAGGGAACTGGATTGCGGCGCGACGGATGGAATAACGGTAAGGGCCATCAGGGATGGCAGCGAAATCATTGAAGACCTTAAAGAACGCATCGAAGGCCGCTATGCCCAGGAAGATGTAAAAGATCCCGAAACGGGTGAGATAATAGTCCACGCCGATGAACTGATAACCGAAGACATGGCAAACCGGATTGTGAATGCAGGCATAGAGGAAGTCAATATCCGTTCTATTTTAACCTGCAGGACCAGGCACGGTGTATGTGCCCGCTGCTACGGCAAAAACCTGGCCACCGGAAAACCCGTCGATATCGGTGAAGCGGTCGGCATCATAGCAGCACAGTCCATCGGAGAACCCGGCACGCAGCTGACCATGAGGACCTTCCACACCGGAGGAGTAGCCGGGCAAGATATCACCCACGGTCTTCCAAGGGTTGAGGAGCTGTTTGAAGCGCGCAAGCCCAAAGGCCAGGCGGTTATTACCGAGGTGGGAGGAACCGTCAGAATCCTCGAAACCAAGAAGAAGAGAGAAGTTGAAATCACAACCCCTACCGGCGAAGCTAAAGTATACCAGGTGCCTTACGGTGCACGGCTGAAGGTAGAAAACGGTTCTGTCGTAGAGCCCGGCGACGAACTTTGCGAGGGTTCCGTAAATCCCCATGACATATTAAAGATCAAGGGCATACGGGGAGTCCAGACGTACCTGCTCCAAGAAGTGCTGCGGGTATACAGGCTTCAGGGTGTAGACATCAACGACAAGCACATAGAGGTAATAATTCGCCAGATGCTGAAAAAAGTAAAAGTAGAGGACCCCGGCGATACGGAACTGTTGCCGGGCGAACTGATAGACGTATTTGAATTCGAGGAACTGAACGAAGAAATGATAAGAGAGGGAAAGGAACCTGCCAAGGGAAGGAGAGTCCTCCTTGGTATCACAAAAGCGTCCCTTGCTACGGATTCATTCTTGTCTGCGGCTTCTTTCCAAGAGACCACAAGGGTCCTCACGGATGCAGCGATAAAAGGCAAGATAGATCCTTTGCTTGGCCTTAAAGAAAACGTCATCATCGGCAAGCTCATACCGGCAGGAACTGGAATGAACCGTTACAGGAACATAAAGATCGAAGTGCCTGCCGAACAAGGAAGTGAGAATGCAAGTACTGATGCAAGTAATCAAGCGCAACTTGTTGACAGCTAAAATCTATGATGGTAGAATATATGAGTGTGTCTTGTAGCTCTCTTTATTATCAAAAGGGGAGGGCGTAGAGAATGCTTGAAAAGTTAAAAGAGGCCCCCAAAAAAATCATAGGTACGAAGCAGACCTTGAAAGCAGTTGACAAAGATCAGGTTCAGCTAGTATTCATCGCCCAGGATGCGGAAGAGCATGTGGTTTTACCCCTTAAGGAAATCTGTCTCGAAAAAGGCATTGAAGTTGTGCCTGTAAGTACCATGAAAGAATTGGGGGAGGCTTGCGGAATTGAGGTAGGGGCAGCATCAGCTGCAATCTTAAAAGCATAATCCGTTTGTAAGATGCCCCTATTTGCGGGCATCTTTTTTTTTGTTATACTTACCCTATGGAAGGAGGTGCCAGAGTGCCAACCTTAAATCAATTAGTAAGAAAGGGAAGAAAGAAAGTTGGACACAAATCCGACGCTCCCGCTCTTAAAGGTTCACCCCAGAAGCGAGGAGTTTGCACTGTAGTAAAGACCACCACTCCCAAAAAGCCCAATTCAGCCTTGAGGAAGATTGCCAGGGTAAGACTTACCAATGGTATTGAGGTGACCGCCTATATCCCGGGCATAGGTCATAATCTGCAGGAACACTCGGTGGTACTTATCCGAGGCGGCAGAGTCAAAGACTTACCCGGTGTCAGGTACCACATCATAAGAGGGGCATTGGATGCTGCCGGTGTTGCAGACCGCAAACAGGCAAGGTCTCTTTACGGTGCCAAAAAACCTAAAAAACAATAGTAAAGGAGGGATATGATGCCTAGACGAGGTCATGTGGGGAGAAGGCCAGTTCATGAAGATCCCATTTATCAAGATAAACTGGTAACAAAGCTTATAAACAAGATAATGTATGATGGCAAAAAAGGCACTGCCCAAAAGATATGCTATAGTGCTTTTGACATTGTGGCACAGAAGACCGGCAAGGACCCCTTGGAAGTTTTCCAGGAAGCCATGAAAAACGTAATGCCGGTAGTTGAAGTCAGACCTCGAAGGGTAGGCGGTGCCACCTATCAGGTGCCTTCAGATGTAAGGCAGGAAAGAAGGCTTACCCTTGGGATTAGATGGATAGTAGATTTTGCCAGGAAACGCGGTGAAAGGACCATGGCAGAGAGATTAGCTGGCGAGATTCTCGATGCGGCTAACAACATGGGTGGAGCAGTTAAGAAAAGAGAGGAAACCCATAAGATGGCTGAGGCCAACAAAGCCTTTGCACATTACAGATGGTAAACCACCGTTGAACAGTAAAGACTTGGCGGAAGAAAGGAGTGTAGATTGTGCCTAGGCAAGTTGAACTGGAAAAGATAAGGAATATAGGCATCATGGCACACATAGACGCCGGGAAGACGACTACAACAGAGAGAATACTCTTTTACACGGGCAAAGTTCATAGGATGGGAGAAACGCACGAGGGTTCAGCTGTAATGGACTGGATGGAGCAAGAGCAGGAAAGGGGAATCACCATTACATCGGCTGCTACTACCTGTTACTGGAAGGATCATCGCATAAATATTATCGATACGCCAGGGCACGTGGACTTTACGGTGGAAGTTGAAAGGTCTTTGCGCGTTCTCGACGGTGCAGTTGCTGTGTTTTGTGCTAAAGGGGGAGTTGAGCCTCAATCGGAGACGGTATGGCGTCAGGCGGACAAGTACAGCGTTCCGAGAATTGCCTACATCAACAAAATGGATATCGTCGGAGCAGACTTCGATAATGTCATATCCATGATGAAGGAAAGGCTGGGTGCCAATCCGGTTCCGATTCAGATACCTATAGGCAGTGAAGCGACTTTCAAAGGTATTGTGGATTTAGTCCACCAAAAGGCTTATATATACAATAACGATCTAGGTACAGATATAAGCGAAGAAGACATACCGGAAGATTTGATGGATGAAGCCCAGAAATACCGTGAAAAAATGCTGGAAGCGTTGGCTGATATCGATGAAGAAATAATGATGAAGTACCTGGAAGGTGAGGAAATTTCCGAGGAAGAAATACGAAGGGCTATTAGAAAAGGATGTGTAGAAGTCAAGATCACACCGGTTCTGTGCGGCTCTTCTTACAGGAATAAAGGTGTACAGCTATTATTGGATGCCATAATCTATTATATGCCCTCACCTTTAGACATACCGCCTATTAAGGGCATTAGCACCGAAACCGGTGAAGAAACCGAAAGACATACAAGTGATGATGAGCCATTTTCTGCCTTGGCTTTTAAAATAGTAACCGACCCTTATGTCGGAAAGCTCACATACTTTAGAGTTTACTCCGGGAAGCTAAAATCCGGCTCTTACGTCTACAACTCTACGAAGCATAAAAAAGAACGCATAGGCCGAATCCTTTACATGCACGCGAACCACCGCCAGGAAATCGATGAAGTGATGACCGGCGATATCGTTGCGGCAGTAGGCTTAAAGGATACGGCAACCGGTGATACTCTATCCAGCGAAGAGCATCCCGTTATATTAGAATCCATGCAGTTTCCTGAACCGGTAATTCGCGTGGCAATTGAGCCTAAAACCAAGGCCGACCAGGATAAAATGAGCATTGCCATGCAAAAACTTGCAGAAGAAGACCCGACCTTTAAAACCTATACGGAGCAGGAAACGGGTCAAACCATTATTGCCGGAATGGGAGAATTGCACTTAGAGATAATTGTTGACAGAATGCTGAGAGAGTTTAAAGTAGACGCCAATGTGGGCAAGCCGCAAGTGGCATATAAGGAAACCATACGTAAGAAGGTAAAGGCAGAAGGCAAATTTGTCAGGCAGTCAGGTGGTAGAGGCCAGTACGGCCATGTTTGGCTGGAAATTGAGCCTTTGGAAGCCGGTAAAGGATACGAATTCGAAAATAAAATAGTAGGTGGCGTAGTGCCCAAGGAATTTATACCGGCAGTAGATGCCGGAGTGCGTGAGGCCTTAACCAGTGGCGTCTTAGCCGGATATCCGGTTATCGATGTGAAGGTCACTTTATACGATGGTTCATACCACGAAGTTGACTCTTCCGAGATGGCCTTTAAAGTGGCGGCATCTATAGCCTTCAAGGAAGGCATGAGAAAGGCGTCGCCGGTGCTACTGGAGCCTATCATGAAGGTCGAAACAGTCGTGCCTGAAGAATACCTAGGCGACGTAATTGGAGACATGAATGCCCGCCGCGGGCAGATAGAGGGAATGGAACCTCGCGGAGCGGTCCAGGTAGTTAGAGGCTTTGTGCCGCTGTCAGAAATGTTCGGTTATGCCACCGATTTAAGGTCTAAGACCCAAGGGCGCGGCATTTATACGATGCAGTTTTCTCACTACGCCGAAGTTCCCAAGAATATAGCTGATTCAATAATCAATATGTAAGAAATCAACAAGGAGGATAATCATGGCAAAACAAAAATTTGAGAGGACAAAACCCCATGTAAACATAGGA
>CZCB01003420.1_pt1 | contig 21352 bp, 17 predicted proteins | sample 591991 | NCBI WGS metagenome assembly CZCB01 (sample SAMEA3556809, study PRJEB10932) | anaerobic digester metagenome
CGCCTTAGTCTCGTGGGCTCGGAGATGTGTATAAGAGACAGGACCTGTCACGCTGGCGTGACAGGTCACCGTCCCCTGTCACACCCTGTCACACCCTCATTCACGAAAATTGACTTCGGTCAATTTTTTTATTTCCAAAACGTGTTAGACTACAGATGAAGAGGTTACGGAAGCAGGTGATGACATGCAGCGGTGGATCCTGAGGAGCAAAAACAAAATCGTCGCGCTGAACGGCGTCTTGATTGCCGCGGCTTTTGCCGGCAAGTGGCTTGTTGACAGCCATACTATGTTTCACTGGGGCTTGGCGCTTGCCGCTGTGTTTGGAGCGGCGCCCATCGCCATTCAAGCATATCAGGCCTTGAGAGTCAAAGTGGTAAGCATAGACCTTCTCGTCACCATCGCCGTGACCGGTGCGTTTGTCATTCGGAATTTTGAAGAAGCGGCCATTGTCACTTTCCTGTTTTTGTTTGGAGCATTCTTGGAGCAGCGGACGCTGAACAAAACCCGTTCAGCCATCAAAGAGCTTGTGGAAATGGCGCCTGAGACAGCCGTAAAGCAAATTGGCGACGGCCAATTCGTCGAAGTGAGCGTGGACGAGGTTGATGTCGGCGATGTGCTTTTGGTAAAGACCGGAGCCAAAGTGCCTGTCGACGGACAAGTCATGTCTGGCGAAGGAAGTGTCAATGAAGCCAGCATCACAGGAGAATCGATGCCGGCATCCAAAGAACCCGGCTCCTATGTGTATGCCGGGACAATCCTCGACAACGGCACCTTGTATATCAAAGCCGATCGTGTTGGCGAAGACACCACATTCAGCAGAATAATCGAGCTCGTGGAGGAAGCCCAGGATTCGAAGTCCGCGGCGGAAAGATTCATCGACCGCTTTGCCAGGTATTATACACCAGCAGTGCTTTTGATTGGCCTCATCGTCTGGTTGGTGTCCAGGGATCTGGAACTGGCAATCACCATTCTCGTTTTGGGATGCCCAGGCGCACTGGTGATCGGCGTTCCTGTATCGCATGTCGCCGGGATCGGCAACGGCGCCCGCCACGGCATTCTCATGAAAGGAAGCGAAGTAATCAGCGACTTTAGCCGCCTCGACACTATAGTCTTTGACAAGACCGGAACTCTGACCATGGGCGCTCCTTCAGTGGTGGAGATTGAACACTACGGCGATCAAACCAAGCAAGCCTTGGCCTATCTGGCCAGCGTCGAGCGGGAATCGGATCATCCGCTGGCCAAAGCAGTCCTGGCGGCGATCAAGGATGTTGAATACTACGAGGTTTCTGACACAGAAGTGATCAAAGGCGAAGGAATTGTCGCCACCGTGGACGGACACCGGGTAGCTGTCGGCAGCCGGGCGTTGATGGAGAGGGAAAAGGTACCCCTCAGCGGCAAAGCGCTGGCGGATCTTGAGCGAGTGGCGGAAAACGGCGGCTCTCTTGTGCTCGCTGCTGTGGACGGAGAGCTCAAGATTCTTATGGGTGTGCGGGATCAAATCCGGTCTGGAGTCGAAGAGGATTTGCGCAAACTCAAGCGGCTCGGTGTGAAAAACCTGATTATGCTTTCCGGCGACAACCAGCGGACGGTTGACGCCGTCAGCCGCCGGCTCGGATTGACCCAGGCGCACGGAAACATGCTCCCCGAAGATAAATCGAGGTACATTAGAGACTTGATGGAAAGGGGTGAGATTGTCGCTTTTGTGGGCGACGGCGTCAACGACAGCCCGTCGCTGGCCCTGGCCCAAATCGGGATCGCCATGGGCGGCGGCACCGATGTGGCCATCGAGACATCCGATGTGGTGCTGGCCAATTCAGACTTTCACCGGCTCCCCCACGCGCTGGGGTTGGCCAAAGCCATCGTGCGGAACATGAAGCAGAATATCGCTATTGCCGTGGGTGTGGTGTTGTTCTTGCTGGCAGGAGTCTTGTTCAGCGACTGGATGAACATGTCGATCGGGATGTTGGTCCACGAGGGCAGTATCCTGGTGGTGATCTTGAACGGAATGAGACTGCTCCGCTTCAAGCTTAAGCATTAAGCAAAAAAGCCAAAAGCATAAAAGCATTACAAGAAAGGAGTTTGCGAGATGAAAACAGCAACAATCCAACTGGAGACTTTGACTTGCCCATCATGCCTGCAGAAAATCGAAAACGCAGTGAAGGTCTTGGACGGGGTTGAGAAGGACTCGGTTCAGGTGTTGTTCAACTCCAGCAAAGTAAAAGTCAACTTCAACGACGACTTGATTGGAATTGGCGAGATCGAAAAGGCCATCACTCAGCTGGGTTACGAAGTGAAGAAATCCAGCGTGAAGTAGGTTGTACCGGTGAACCGGGGCTTTGCCAAAACTGGCGGGCCCCGGTTATTTATGACTGCGCTTCGGTATACAGTTTCCGCACAGTCCAGTAAGCTTGTTTGGGCTTGCGGTACTCATCGACAATCCCCTTGTTGTTGAAGCTGCGGGGCCGGCTCAGTTCCAGTTCCCTGGCTGTGCGGATATCGCAGTACTGCCAGATGTATGTGCCGACGACCTCCGGATCATTGAGGAAAAGCTTGAGAGTGTAGTCCAAGTACTTCGCCTGGAAATTCTCGCTCCACTTTTGCTCTTCAAACGTGTTCTCCCCATAGAGAGCCCCGGCGCCGAACTCAGAGACAATGATCGGCCTGCCTGACAGCCCCTCTTTTTCCAACTTGGCTTTGAATGTGTGGAGAAACTCCTGCCAGTCTTCCATCTTGCCTTGGTACCAGCCGAAATACTTGTTGATGCTGATCAGATCCACCAGAGACAGGCAAGTGTCTTCCAAGGGGTGCATAGTGGCGTAGGTAATAGGACGAGTGGCGTCCAGCCGCCGGACTGTCTCGGCAAAAGCCTTCGTTACTTTGTAAGCCGCCTGGGTGCGGGTGTCGATCTCATTGTGGAGCCCCCAGACAATAATCGAGGGATGATGGTAATCCCGCTTAATCATCTGTTCATGCATGGACAGCCCTCGTTCAAGAGTCAAAGGATCCTCCAGAGCATGCTCGGGAAAACCCCACATGGGGATCTCTTCCCAGAACAGGATCCCCTCCTGATCCAAAAGATCCAGGAACGCAGGGGAGTTTGGGTAGTGGGAACCGCGAACAGCGTTGCACCCCAGGTTTTTGATGATATCGATATCCTTTTTCATCAGCTTCAAGGGCACAGCGAAACCCCAATCAGGATGTTCCTCATGCCGGTTGACGCCTTTCAGCCTGATTACTTTGTTGTTCAGCAGCAGCTGACCGTGGCGCACCGTGATGGCGCGGAAACCAATGCGCTCTGCGATATCGTCGACTACGTCCTCGATGCCGCTTTCGGCACTGGCTTTGGCTAGTTCAAACCGGGCCAAGTACAAGTTGGGATCGCCCGGTTCCCAGAGTTTGACACCGGGCACAGACAAGCCAGCGAACCGGAGCGGAACTTCCGAGGATGAGCCGGTGCCAAATTCCACCGGTTGGGCGGCAAGCAGCCGATCATCCAAATACACCCTTAATTCGTGCGTGCCAGATGCGGAAAAGCTCTGTACTGTCACATTGATTTCCAAGGCCGCCGCAGCTTGATTAGGTGTGTCCAACCCGTCCAGCGTGTAGTCGATCCTGTAATCTTTAATCCAAGCGGCGTCCAACTCCATCAGTTCGACACTGCGGAACAGGCCCCCATAATGAAACCAGTCCACCCTGGAGAGGGGAATCGTGTTGGTGTCGTTGTGGGTGTTGTCGGTGACCACCACCAAGCTGTGTCCGCCTGGGGCCAGGCCATCGACGAGGCATTGATAACCGGCAAAGCCGCCGTAGTGGCTCCCCACCTCTTTGCCGTCGACGTAGACTTTGATCGAGCCGTAAAAGCCGTGGAACACCAGGATTATCTCGCTCTTCTCTGTCTCAAACTCCCGTCGGTACCAGGCGGCACCTTCATAGTGATAGAGTCCAAGCTCGTTATTCCAGCATCCGGGTACGAGAATCAGCTGACTGTCTTTGGGAAAATCCTGATACCACTTTTCCTTTTCACCGACTTGGCCAGGATCGGTTTTGAACTGCCAAAAACCATCCAGGTTTGTGACTTTCCTGTGCTTGTGGCGTTGATACAGCCGGTTCATGCCGACGCTCCTCTCTGGTCTGCGCTGCTGGTGGATAAATGCTCCACGGCTAAATTATACCATATTGGCTCATGCTTTATTGCTTAACTTGGGCAGAGACACAAGAATTAGCACTTGATATCTTTGCCAGGTGCGAAGGAAATCCATCCCAGACAATCGAAAATACTGGTAACTATGCTGAGGGGGTCTGTCGAAGTGAAAAGCTGCATTTTCCGATCTCTTGGCCTACTGGGGATCATCCTTGCCTTGACACTTGCCTTTTCATGCCTGACGGCTGCTCAGAACCAAGCTGAAGCGGTGGTGGAGCAGGCAAACGCGCTTTTGGCAACCAAACAACTGCCCAATATCCAGCAGGCGATTGAACTTTTGGAAACGGCCTTGGCCGATGAACCGCAAAACGGCGACGTGTTATGGGTATTGGCGAAAGCCTACCTGTACCTGGCGGATCGGACAACCGATCAGAAGCTCGCCCTCTATGAAAAGGGCAAAGCATATGCGGATCAAGCTGTGGAAGTCGCTCCAAACAATCCCCACTGCCATTACTGGCAGGGCGCATTGATGGGCAGAATCGGCCAAACACGGGGGGTGCTCAACAGCCTGTTCATGGTCAAGCCTTTGCAGGAAACCATGGAACTAGTGCTGGAGCTCGACAGCAATTACGCCGACGCTCACTATGCATTGAGCAACCTCTATGATCAAGCTCCTGGATGGCCGCTGAGCATCGGTAACAAGAACAAAGCGCTGGAGCATATTGAGAAGGCACTGGCAATCGATCCTGACAACCCCGAGTACAAAGTACAGTACGCGACAGTGCTCTTGAGCCATAAACGGCGGGATGAAGCGCGGACCGTCCTAATGGAAGCCTTTGAGTCGCCGGAGATGGAAATAGACGAAATCCTGCGGAATGATGCGGAAGCACTGTTGGAGAAACTGAAATAACCACAACTCCACATAGGGTCCCTGATCTAAGGCGAGAGATAACGAACTGCTTCGTTATCTCTCGCCTTTTTTCACCGTTTGTGAATTTTTGCGCGGTCTCGGGAAAGGAAATAACCCGGGCGAAGGGAATATATTTAGGCGACAGTACCGAAAGGAGCGGATTCCATGGGTGCGTTCTTCCCCAAAGCAACTCCGGAGCAGGTGGGGATCAGTTCACAACACGTGATCGATTTCCTTGACGAGTTGGAAAGAGCAGATGTCTGCATGCACAGTGTGCTTTTGATCCGGCACGGGAAACTGGCGGCGGAAGCATATTACGCGCCATATACCGCCGACACGCCGCACCGCATGTTCTCAGTCACCAAGAGCTTCACTTCTTTGGCTATTGGCCTGCTGGCCGCCGAAGGCCGGCTCTCTTTGGATGATCGGATCGTGGATCATTTTCCGGAAAAGCTCCCCGAAGCGGGCGCCCATCCGTATATTAACCAGATTACCATCAGAGACATGCTGAAGATGGCCACTGCCCATGCCTCCACCACCTACAAGCGCACCTCGGATCCGGACTGGGTCAAGAGCTTTTTTACAGTGGAACCGACGCATCTGCCGGGGACTCTTTTCTATTATGACACATCAGCCAGCCACACTTTGGCAGGCCTGGTGGAGAAACTTGCCGGAATGCCGATGCTCGATTATTTGCGCAGTAAATTTCTGGACGAAATCGGGTTTTCCAAAGCAGCCTACATCCTCACCGATCCCATGGGTGTTTCCATGGGCGGTTCAGGACTTGTGGCGCAGCCGATGGATGTGGCCAAGGTTGCCTGGGTTGTGATGCAGGGAGGATGTTGGCAGGGCAGGCAGTTCCTGCCGCAGGATTATCTTAAAGAAGCCGTGAGCAAGCAAATCGCCACGGTAACCACGGCGAATGATCTAGTGGATGATTCCGGTTACGGCTATCAATTCTGGCAGGTGAAAAACAACGGGTACGGCATGTTCGGCATGGGTGGCCAGCTTGCCATCTGTTTCCCAGAAAAAGACCTGCTGCTGGTGACCACTGCCGACACACAGGATGACCGCCGGGGTGATGGGATCATTCTCGATCTTTTCTTCAAGACCATCTTTGCCAACTTAAGCGGCATCCCCTTGGCTGAAAACCCCGAAAAACAGCGGGAGCTCGCAGAACGGTTGGCCCGCTGTGCCATTAAACCGCTGAAGGGCATCGACCAGGCTGAAGCGAAAACAGGTTTCGCCGGGGCACTTCTGGGCGGCGGCCGGACTGGTGAGTACATCTTTGCTGAAAACTCCATGGGGCTGCGCAGCCTGAGCCTACATATCGACGAAGAAGACACAGGGACTTTGTTTTTCACCAATAAATCGGGGAACCATGCCTTGAGATTCGGCCTGGGCCATCTGGAAGTGAGCCGGTTTCCCAAGCACAATTACCGCTGCGCTGCATCGGGCGCTTGGGCGGCGCCTGATACGTTTGTGCTGAAATGCCACATCATCGATTACGCACTGGGCAAAGTCCTAATCCAGATGGCCTTCACGGCTGACGCGGTCACCGTGGGCATGAGGAAAGTGATGGAAACAGGCCTCGCCGAGTTTTCCGGGATTGCCAGCGGCACACTTGCGGAGAAAGTATAAGCCAAACAAAATCGAGCCAGTAAGCATAGAGGAAGGTAGGGAACGGATTGATGGAACGCAATGATAGAGACTTGTTTCGCCAGCCTGATCAACCGCTGGAAGCTAGAATCGATGACCTGGTCAGCCGCCTGACCCTTGAGGAAAAGGTGAGCCAAATGGTTTTCGCTTCATCGGCTATTGGGCGTCTAGGGATTTTCGAGTACAATTGGTGGAATGAAGCACTCCACGGTGTGGCCCGCGCCGGTGTGGCGACCGTCTTTCCCCAGGCGATCGGTATGGCGGCAGCCTTTAACCGGCAGCTTATGCATGAAGTGGCTTCAGCGATCGCCACAGAGGGCAGGGCCAAATACAACGCCGCCCGCAGGCATGAAGATCGAGGGATCTACAAGGGCCTGACATTCTGGTCGCCCAACATCAACATCTTCAGAGATCCCCGCTGGGGCCGGGGACAGGAAACCTACGGCGAAGACCCGTATTTGACCGGAAGGTTGGGCGTGGAGTTCATCAAAGGCCTGCAGGGTGATGATCCCCAGTACTTGAAAGCGGCAGCCTGCGCCAAGCACTATGCTGTCCACAGCGGGCCGGAACTGAAGCGCCACGAGTTCAATGCCAAGGTCAGCCCCAAGGATCTGCGGGAAACTTATCTGCCGGCTTTCCGCGATGCGGTGAAGGAGGCTAAAGTGGAAGCGGTCATGGGTGCCTACAACCGGGTCAACGGAGAACCAGCCTGCGCCAGCCGGGAACTGCTGATCAGGATTCTGCGGGAAGAGTGGGGCTTCGAGGGCCATGTGGTTTCTGACTGCGGCGCTATCCTAGACATCTATGAAAACCACAAGGTAGTGGAAACACCGGCACAAGCGGCAGCTTTGGCGGTGAACAACGGCTGCGACCTCAACTGCGGCTGGGTATTCGAGCATTTGGTGGAAGCGGTAAAGCTGGGGCTGGTTTCGGAAGAAACGATTGACCAAGCAGTGAGGCGGCTATTCAGGGCAAGGTTCAAGCTCGGTATGTTCGATCCGGAAAATATGGTGCCGTTCAACCAGATCCCGTATGAAGTTAACGACTGTGCCGAACACCGGAAGTTGGCCCGGCAGATGGCGCGGGAAAGCATAGTTCTGCTGAAAAATCAAAACAGGCTTTTGCCGCTGGACAAAAACAAGATCAAAACCATCGCTGTCATCGGCCCCAACGCCGACAGCCGCGATGTCTTGATCGGCAACTATTTCGGCACAGCGTCGAAGTATGTGCCGCTTCTGGAGGGGATTCAGCAGGCGGTCAACGAAGGCACGCGTGTTTACTACGCCCAAGGCTGCGATTTGAGAACCACCAAGGTTTCCAGCTGGGGCAGAAAGCCGACCAGCGGCTTCGCGGAAGCCTTGACCGCAGCCGAGCTTGCGGATGTGGTGATTATGGCGATGGGAATCTCGCCAAAACTTGAAGGCGAACAAGGAGCATCGGCGGATTCTGACGGCGGCGGCGACCGGCTGAGCCTTGATCTCCCCGGCATGCAGGAAGAGCTGTTGAAGGCCATCCATGCCCTGGGCAAGCCGATCGTGCTTGTGCTGTTCAACGGCAGCCCGCTGACGATTAATTGGGCTCATGAGCACATTCCGGCCATCATTGAAGCCTGGTATCCCGGCCAGGAGGGAGGAAACGCCATTGCTGACGTTATTTTCGGCGACTACAACCCCAGCGGGCGCCTGCCGGTCACTTTCGTGAAGTCCATGGATCAACTGCCGGCCTTTGAGGATTACAGCATGGAAAACCGTACTTACCGGTATATGAAGGACGCGCCGCTGTATCCCTTCGGCTACGGCCTCAGCTACACCACATTCGAATATGCCGATCTGACACTCGATCAATCCAAAGTGGACGCTGAGTCTGATTTCACCGTGAAAGTGTCAGTGTCAGTGACAAACACAGGAGAGCTGTCTGGAGCCGAGGTTGTCCAACTCTATGTCAAGGATCAGGAAGCGAGTGTCCGTGTGCCCAACTGGGAGCTGCGGGGCTTTGAGAAGATCACCCTGAGACCGGGCGAATCGAAGCGTGTGGAGTTCACCTTGCCCCGCAGGCATCTGGCTCTGATCGACAATGACGGCAGATGCGTCCTGGAACCGGGCAAATTCACCATCTACGTTGGCGGCCGGCAGCCGGACGCCCGCAGCGCCGAGCTCACGGGCAGCCAGGTTCTGCAGGCGGAACTTACGGTCACAGGGAATCAGGTGGAACTGGAATATTAAAGGGGCCTCGACAAGGCCCCTTATTTCTTTCGCCGCTCTTCCAGCATCTCCCACAGCTTGGCGGTTTCCATGTAGTTCAAGCTCCACTGGGAGATGCCGTTGGTGTTGGCGAATTTCACTTCCCTAATGGGGCGAACATAGTGGATATCTTCCACATCGGTGTAAACCAGGCGCTCGTCGGGATCGAACAAGGCCGGCGGGTTGGCCTCCCAATCCGGCTTTACCTCCAAGAGCTCCAGGGCCTGGCGCATGCGGTCCGGATCTTGCCGCCAATAACCTGCATAGGCCACCATGCGGATGGCAAAGCGAATCCCGCGCCAGGCGTGGTCGTTGCTTTCGTTGAAAAGCCCGTTGGATTTCCGCTTCCGCTCTTCCGGGGTCAAGGCGTAGTACTCCCCGAATTCCGCCAGCATATCCCGGAGCTCATCGTCCTGAAGAAGATCCGCGAGTTCGAACCAGATCTCCGGGCCGCCAAAGCAGATTACCATGTGGTACTGGTAGTTGCCTTCTCCCAGATAGCGCATGACGTTGTCCTCGGGGCTGTACAGGAATGTTGAACCAGAGGCCAGCCGGTTCGGCGCTTTTTTGATGCTGTCCAGGCCGGCAAGGATCTTGTCGCGGTAGGTAGTGTCGTTGAAGCGCTCCCATCTGGTCATCCAGTTGGAGACAAACGAAGACCAGTCGGGGCCGGTGCGGATATGGGCAAAACCCGGCCGGTGCTCGAAGTAGTTCCTCATGGGATCCCGGACCAGAGTTGCGAAGTCAGCGTCTTTGACAAAATCCATCACATCGCCGATCCGCTCGTCCCCAGTGAGGTAGTAGAAAAAGCGGTGATGGCCGGCCATGGAGATCCGCGGTTCTTTGGCACCGCAGCCCCAATGCCTGACGTTGTGCCTGGTTCCCAGCATGGCGTATTTTCCGGAATGGTAGATATCCACTTCGCTGGTATGGCGGGCCATAGCCCGGGCAAAGCGGTAGATCCGGTAGTCCCCGGTGCGTAAAAACGCAAGCCAGTTGACATAAGTGGGGCAGAGCTCCGTATTCTGCCAGGCGTACCCGCCCACATCATAGCGCCAGCAGTGGCGGACAGGATCATAAGTGTGCATCACGTCGCCGTAGTCCCAAAAGCCGTACCAGCGGCGCTGCTCCACTTCATTGATGTAAAAATCGATAAATACGAGAAGAGCCCGTTCGTAAGCGGGGATTTGATACTTGGGATCCGGCGGGCACCAGTAGGTGCCGAACACCTTTGTCCTTTGATATGTCTCCGGATCGGCGACCAAAAGAGCGTCGGCCTGCACATCAAGGGCGAAATCAAAGATCTGCCGCTTGCCCGGCATGCGATCGAAAAGCTTCACAGTGATCTCGTTTGTATTGGCGATTCCCTCCGGGTGGTTGTCGATACCTCCATATGAATACTTGTGGGAAACCGTGTCGTAGGCGCGGAAGTCAAAAGCTTCACTGTATTTGCTCCACAGCCAGACAGTGATCCGGGGATCGTCTTGAGCAGCCCTGTCAACCTCCAGCGCCATCGGGTATTTCTGCCAGAAATCCCGGACACCGACGGCCAGGATCGCGCCGGGATCCCCAAAGAACACAGCCCCCTGCGACCGGTTTCCGAAAGCGGCCGGTATTAATGCGCATTGGGGCTTGGTGCGCTTGACGATACTGTAGTGATCGCATGCGTGCTGCAGCAGGCGGAAAGTGCTCCAGAAGGCGTTGTCATTGACGACTTCCCAGAATCTGGGATCCGTTTCTTGGTCAAGGTCAACGAACTCGCCATCCAGCTGCTGCTTTACGTAGAGCGACTGGTCGCCCCAACGGCCGTACATGGGCTGGACAGCCTCGTAGAACATGCCCGTGTCCCCGGCAAAGCCCACATGACGGTTCCAGAGATTGCCCTCCGCCTGCAGCTGGAACTGGACAGCGACGCCTTTGAGGAAATCCTGGTGTTGATCGCCGTCGTAAACGAAGCTGTGGACGAGCTTGACCTGATCGCTTTGCGCATAAAAGTACAGCCTCACCACAAAGGGGAAAAGCTGCCTGCCGCCGCTGCACTGATGGCGGCCTTCAAGCTTGACAACCACACGGAGCGGCCCGTTTTCTTCCAATACAATCCGCTCAGTCCAGCCGGTTAATTGGCGGATGGTGACTGTCTCCAAATCTTCCTGTTCACCGCGGTTTTCAACGTAAGCCAAAAGCCTGGCGGAGATGGGGTTTTGCCCGGTGTTTCTGCGGATTAGCGTTGAAATCAGCGAGCCGCCTGGAGCCAGCGCACACTGAAGCAAACCGCTTTCGATCGCAACTGAACCGTCATCGGCCTGTTCTGCTGTGATTGTGTTCGCAGCCGCTGCCGGCACTCCTTTGCTGACGGTGTATTGGCGCTGTGTGTCCAAAACGGCGCTGTGCAGCAGCCATTTCACCGAGCCGTCGGGCCAATAGGCGTTGATCTTGGTTTGAACAGGCAGGGACTGGCCTTTGTCATCAGTCAGAGCCACTGTGTCTTCCGGGCGCAGGCAGCCTTGTGCCCAAGGTGTGCCGAAGCTGACGGGCGTATAAACGGCTTTCAGCGGAGCGAGCCAGCGCAGTTTTACGGATGCTGTCATTTTTCTATTCCTTTCTGCCGCGTTTTGTGTATTCAAAGAAAAACACCGCCCCATTGCGAAGCGGTGTTTTCGACTGCCAAAGGTTGCTTACTCGACGAACTTCAGCGGGCTGTATGTTCCGGCGTCGACAAAGCCGCCCAGGATGCGGGTGCGGGTCTCGCCGTCAGCCGAGTCGTTGACCTGCACAGCCATCTGCAGTTCCACGCCGGGGCCGATTTTGAACTCAGCCAGATTGGCTTGGTTCTGGCTCAGGATTACCTGGCCGCGGTAGCCGAAGTCTGTTTCAACGATCAATACATCATGGTACTCGTTCGGCGCCACGAAGTACAGTCTGTCAGGATAACGGATAACGACCTCATAGCCCTTGGCCTCGGTGAGGGCGATCATCCATTTCTGCCGTGTGCCGGCTGCGTTTTTGATTTCCCACTCAAGGCTGTCGGCTTCAAAGATATACCGCTCAGTCTTCTTGTTGCCAAGCGGGAATTCGGTGTAGACATCATACTGGATGTACACATTCTCGTCATCCCAGAACACCCACAGTTTCCAGCCAGCGCCGTCGTTGGTGAAAGCGCTGTAGGCATTCTCTTCCACAACAGGCCACTCTTCGCCCAGCACCAAAGGTTTGGCGACTTTCGGCGCGTCATAAGCCAACGCGGTGGCTCCAAACACAAACAAGAGGCACAGCAGGCCTATGAGCACTACGGACAATCTTTTCATCTACAATCCTCCCTTTGTATATGTAAAGTTTATCTATTGTTTTAATACTAGATTTACATTCAGACTCCTGCTAACGAGGATCATTTTCCCGTAAATCGAGTGTGTGAAGATCAAAAAGCCGAGCAGCTGGTCCTTCAGGTGGCGCTCGGGCGAACGGCTCGTGCATTTCAGCTTGGGATCGTACAATAAAGATTGACAGCATGACTGAGGAGATGGGTTCGGATGTACAAGATCATGATCGTTGAGGACGATCCGACAATAGGGGAGATCATTGACCAAAGACTGCAAAAATGGGGTTACCAGACTTATCGTGCGCAGGATTATCAAAATATTGTGGCGGAATTTACCCGGTATAGCCCTCATCTTATCCTGCTGGACCTCAATCTGCCGTACTTCGATGGTTTTTATTGGTGCGGTAGAATACGGCAGTTGTCTCATGTGCCGATTATTGTCATCTCCTCTCGTGATTCCGACAGCGACAAGATTCGAGCTATTGTCCAGGGCGGTGACGATTACCTCGAGAAACCCTTTTCGCTGGATTTACTGATCGCCAAAGTGCAGGCAAGCTTGCGCCGAGCCTACTCCTATCAGGATCATTCCCTGAATGTGCTGCAGTACAAGGATCAGATCCTCGATCCCGAGCGGCTATTGATCGTCTGCGGCAGATGTCGAGTGGAACTCACCCCTAATGAGGCAAAGATCCTGGCTGTGCTGATCCGCAATCAGGAACGGACAGTCAGCAGAGCATATCTGATCAAGTCTCTGTGGGATGATGAAAGCTTTGTTGATGACAACACCTTGACAGTCAATGTGAACAGGCTGCGCAAGAAACTGAGCGAGGTAGGCTGCGAACAGTATTTGAAGACCGTCAAAGGGGAAGGGTATGTTTTGAAATGAGAATTAGGAGCTATCTGCACGAACGCTGGCTGGTTTATTGCGCTTTACTCACAGTGATTGGGTTCGCGTGGCTGGTCTACAGGCTTGAGCTAGGCCTTTATCTCACCGAATCCAATGCAGCCTATATTGGGGCAGGGTGGGCGTTAATCTTGTTGTTTTTCGCAGTGTTTGATTATTGCTCTCTGAGAGCACGGTTGAACAAACTCGTAAATTATATTGAAAACAACCCCCACAGTGATTCCGTTCACTTCTCCTATCCGGTGGACCAGGTATTGGCAGATTCGGTCCGCGGTTTGGCCGGAGAATTTGCGGATTTGAAATCAGAGATCAGCGCCAAGGCGGCCGAGCAGTTGGATTTCGTCACTAAGTGGCTGCACGATGTCAAAAGCCCGATTACGGCGGCGCGGCTGATCCTGGGCGAGTTGGAGGGTCATGGCGAGCATGAGACTGAGTGCTATCATCAGCTTGACCAGGAACTAGTGGCTATCGAAGAAGCCGTAGCCAAGGTGTTTTTCATGATTAAATCCGCAAGTTTCCACGAAGACTACAAGATTACCCGGGCCAGCACACGCAGGCTGATCGCCGCTGCCCTTAAAGGGTATTCGCATGCGGTTAGTTACAAGAAACTCAATTTGGTGATCCGTGGGAAGGACTGTCAGGTGCTGACTGATTCCAAATGGAGCAGCTATATTCTTACACAGCTTGTATCAAACGCTGTCAAATATACGCCGGTTGGCGGGAAAATAACCATTGATACTGAGAATGCGCCCAATCAGGTGACGATTTCGGTGATCAACACAGGCAAAGGGATTCTGCCTCAGGATTTGGAGCAGGTTTTCAATAGAGGGTATACTGCTTCAGAAGAACGGGCCGGGGCAAACTCAACAGGATATGGGCTTTTTCTCGCCAAGAAGCTGGCAGATCTCCTCGGCCACGGGTTGACGGTTGAATCCAAGTACGGTGAGTATGCAGCTTTTCGCTTAACCTTTTATGAAAACGCAACACTGCATGATGTGATCTACAAGGTATGAGGGACCATACCGAAGCCACCTTTGTTTCTTGTGACAAAAATGTAAGCGCAAGCGTCTAAATTGTAAGTTTGATCGATTTTGGCACAGGTTGCAAGCAGATATAATAAACTCATCCAAAGTGATGAGGGGGTATCATTTGATGGAACTGCTGCAGGTGAGAAATATCAGCAAGGTTTATCGGACTTCCAGGTCGGCAGCGGAGTTCCGTGCTTTGAATAATATCAGCTTTTCTGTCCGGGAAGGCGAGTTCGTGGGGGTGATGGGAGCTTCAGGCTCGGGCAAGACTACCCTGCTGAACATCATCGGCGGAATTGACAAGCCCACAACGGGGAAGTGCGTCATCGCCGGGCAGGACATTACAGTACTTGACAAAAGCCGCTTGGCGCAGTTCCGCATCAAAAATATCGGTTTCATCTTTCAGGACTTCAATTTGCTGGAAACTATGACTCTGAAGGAAAACATCCTTTTACCGCTGGCTTTGAACGGTTACAGCGCTGCGGAAATGGAGCGCCGGCTGAACCAATTGAGCGCTGATCTGGGGATCGGGAGGGTGCTGGCCAAATACCCGTATGAAGTCTCCGGCGGCGAGCAGCAGCGGGCGGCTGCCTGCCGGGCGCTGATCACCAATCCCAAGATCATTTTGGCCGATGAACCTACCGGCAATCTTGACTCCAACTCGGGTAAAGCCCTGCTGGATTTGTTGAGCATGATCAACAAGAAATACAGCGCTGCGATACTGATGGTGACTCATGATGTTTTCGCCGCCAGCTACTGCCATAGGATCATGTTCATCCGCGACGGCGAGATCTATAATGAACTCTATGCCGGCGAGAGCCGGAAGCATTTCTTCGATGCCATAATCGATGTTGTGGGCGTGTTGGGGGGTGAAGCATATGAACCTGGCTTTCCTGGCTGTGCGAAACATTAAGCGCAGTTTCTCCAAGTATATGATGTACTTTTTTACCCTGAGTTTCAGCGTGTTTACAGTCCATTCGTTTCTGGCGCTGGTTTTTAACGAGCAGGTAATGGAAAAACTTACCTACAGCCGCAGATACCAGTCGATGCTAGTCGCCTTCGGCGTTGTGATTTTTGTCTTTGTCTCTTTCTTTCTCATCAGTTCCAATGTTAACTTCATTAAAGCCAGGAAAAAGGAAATCGCAATGTACTCCTTGTTTGGCATGACGAATGCCAAGATTGGCCGGCTTTTGTTCACCGAAACGCTGATTATCGGCACTGCCGCCCTGGTGGCCGGCATTTGTTCAGGTGTTTTTTGTTCAAAATTGACAGCAATGATTCTGCTCAATTTCACCCTTGCCTACTTTGTGGGAGACATTCCTTTTGTCGTTGCCCCACAGGCTGTCTGGTTCACCGCTGTTCCCTTTGCCTTTGTTTTTATGCTGATGGGAACAGCAGGCAGGAGGGTGATCGCCAAGTTCGAGTTAGTGGAGTTGTTCAAAGGCAGCAAACTTCCAGAAGCCAATATTCGTGGTTCAGCGCTGCATCTGATTGTTTCTTTCGCCTTGATCGGCACAGGGTATTATTGGGCCGCCATCAAAGAGCCGGCGAAGCTGCTTTTGCTTGCAGTACCGATTCTGCTTGTTGTGATTGCAGGCACGTTCCTGCTTTTCTGGGGAGGCCTGCCTCAGGTTTTCAGGTGGCTTCGGAAAAACCCGCACCGCTATTTCTCCGGCGAAAATATGATCGCCCTTTCCATTTTTACGCATCGGATACGCTCGATTGGTTCAGTGATGGCAGCGATCGCCGTCATGTCGGCGGTGGGAGTGACAGCGATTGCTACCGGCTACACACTCTACGGCAGTATGGAGGTCAGCACATATGATCAGCTCAGCTATGACTTGTTTTTCTATGGTGGCCGGGATGTACGGGATGAGGTGCATGACGTTTTTACCAAGTATGGTGTCGGGATATTGGGAGAATATACGGTCAACCGGTATCAGGTGAAAGCGGTTCAAATCGATCCGCAGCAAACGGTGGAGCGAGTGTTCCGGATCTATTCAGAATCGGATTATAACCGCTTGATCGAGGTCTCCCGCAAAATCTACCAGCCTATTGAGGTCAAACCAGGCCAGGGTTTGCAGGCAGGTCGGGACATCGCAGCCTATGCGGAAATAGATGAACCATATAACGATGGCCGGCAGTCAAAACTCGTTTTGTCCGACCTTGAGCTTGCGGTTGTCACTCGTGCAGACATGGCGAACGTTCACTTTGGTGCTTATCAGATGCTTGTTGTCAGTGACGAGGATTTCGACCACCTGGTGCAGACAGGAACTTTTGCATCTGTGGACGCTTTCGGCGAGCCGCTTGATGAAGTGACAGTAATTAAGTATGAGAATCCTTTGCGGGCGCATCAACTCAACAGCGAGTTGAATCAAATTCTTGATGCCCGATCGAGTGGTTATGTCATGGCATACAACTATTATGTCGAAGCAATGGAGGTTTTTGGACTGGTGTGCTTCATAGGATCCTTCATGAGTGTCGTGTTCATATTGATGACTGCAAGCCTACTGTACTTCAAGCAGATCACAGCCGCTGAGGAAGAGCGCCATCTGTACCAGATACTGCGCAGAATCGGCCTCGATCCCAAAGCGGAATCCAGAGTGATCGCTAAACGTTTGTTGCCGGTGTTTTTCGCGCCGCTGCTGGTAGGTATCGTTCACGGCATCTTTGCTATGAAGAGCGCGGATACCATGGTGTTTAGACATATGCTTGATGTGGACAACACATTCATGGTGGTAATGAGGTTTTCAGCAGTGATGTACAGCATATATGCGCTGGTATACTCAGCGTTTTATCTAATAACCAAGCGCCAATACACCAGCACTGTCCGCTAGTGCGAAATCCTGCCTGCAAAGCAGGATTCCCCACCGGCCCGTGTCGAATTCATAAGCGAAACGGTAAAGAACCCGTGGCGCATGATGTCAAATGCGAGGAGGATCAAGGTGGAACAGTTCACTGTGAGGACAACCGGCCGCTGTCAGCTGATTCCAATTACGGCTCAGATTCGGAGCATCGTCCACAACTCAGGGATTACGAGCGGGGTCTGTGTGGTGTTTTGCCCCCATACCACAGCTGGTTTGACCATCAACGAGAACGCCGATCCGGATGTTGCCCGGGACATGGTCTACCAACTGCAGAGACTGGTGCCGGCGGACGACCCGGAGTACAAGCATGTGGAAGGAAACTCTGCAGCCCATATTCTTGCGTCGCTTACAGGATCCAGCGTACACTTGCTGATTGAGAACGGCGCGCTGCAGCTCGGCACATGGCAGGGCATTTACCTGGCTGAGTTTGACGGGCCCAGGGAAAGAAAAGTCTGGGTCCAGATCGTTGGTTCATGACTTGGAAAGGTGGGATGCCGAAGATGATGTGGAAGGAGAAATACAGGATTGGTGTAGAGGCAGTCGACAATCAGCACAAGGAATTGTTTCACAGAGTCTCGGATTTCCTGCGCGCAGTACAGCGCAAGGGTGATTGGAGCGAGAAGATTCCCAAGGTAAAAGAAACGCTGGCCTTCATGCAGGAGTATGTAATCGTGCACTTCCGGGATGAAGAGGATTACCAGCTGCAGATCGGCTTTCCGGAATACGAGGAGCACAAGGCTGTCCACGCCCGGTTCCGGGAGATGATCAACCAATATGCTGTCCGGTTCGCAGATGAGGGGTTCACGCAAAACCTCGTGCAGGAATTCGGCGGAAAATTGATGACGTGGCTGATCGTGCATGTGGCAGACATGGATCAAAGAATCGGGGCTTATGTCCGGGAACAAGGGGGCAGGGTCTGATGAAAGTCGAATTCGTTGAACCGTTCGTGAAGGCAGCCAGAGACGTGTTTCAGCTGATGATGGATTTGGATGTCCGCCGGGGCGGACTAAGAGCCAGCGAGGAGCTTATTCCAAGCAAGGACGCGAGTGTAGCCATTGCGGTTACCGGCGATCTGCTCGGCTCAATCCTCTATAGTTTTCCCAAGCAGATGACCTTGGACATGGTGGAGATCATGGCCGGAATGCCAGTGGAAGAAATGGACAGTTTTGTCGTTTCCGCACTTGGGGAGGTCGCCAATATCATCAGCGGCAATGCCGTGACTTATTTGAACTCGGCCAACTACCGGTGCAATATCTTCCCACCTCAGATTGTGCTCGGCAGGGACACAGCCCTTGACATGGTCACCCCCAAGGCACTGATCGTGCCTTTCCAGACCAGGATTGGAGAGTTTGACATCATGATCACCTTGAAAGAAGCAAACGAGCGGGTCGAAGCATTGCTTTAGCTGCCGGTGCTTTGGTAGTGCCGGACACCGACGCGCCAAATCAGAGCGGCGAACAAAGAAAACGCGAGCCCGGCAGGGAAAGCCAGCAGCCCTTTCCAATACGGCTGGCCCCATCCGCACACCGCAGCGGCGGGATAATAACTGATCACCAGCATCGGCATGAAAAAGGTGAACATATGGCGCAGTGCCCGGGGCAGATAGTCCACAGGGCATTTGGCCACTTGGTAGCTGGCATTGGTAAAGATATAGATCCAGTCCAAGCTGCGGATGGTGAAGAAAGCCAATCCGGAAGTGAGGATAAAAACACCTGTGTAGGTTAGGAAGCCGCCCGTCAAAGCCAGGACGATCACCAGGACATTCAACCCTGTCGCCTTAAACTCCAAAGCGTAAAGACACCAGATTACGGCCACCAGGCCTCCAAATGGCCTGTTCAAGCGGTGAATATGGAAAAAAGAACCGGCAGCCTGCACCAGCAGGGAGCGAGGCCTTAAAAGCAGCCTGTCAAAATCTCCCGAACGAATCATCCGCCAGGGGAAGTAGTCCAAGCCCCTGGCGAAGCTTTCTGCCAGCCCGAAGCTTGTCAATGCCAAGGCATAGACCAAAAACACCTTTTCAGCGGACCAGGCACCGATCCGGCCGAACCTGGAAAACAGCAGGATTATGCCGAGAGGATCGGTGATCACCGTAAAGAGCACCTGGACAGTCATTAAGAACCACCCTTTGTACTGAAGCCCGCTTAGAAAATGAATCCTAAGATACTTGGCATATAACCGCAGTGACTTCATTCTATTCCCTCACCCCCCCTGCACAACGATCCGCGCCAACTGCCTGGCCATCAGTAATCTTCCCACGATGACAAAAACCACAATCCACAGCCACTGCAGCGCGATCGCCGCTGCCGCCTGTTCCAGCGGCATCGAGCCCAGGTACATCCGGCAGGGAATGTCCAGATACCCAGCGAAGGGCTGCAGGAAGAGCCACCGCTGCCAGGCTTTCGGCCACAGCTGCAGCGGCAGATGAGAACCGGACAGCACTTGGCTGACAAGGATCAGCATAAAGACCGGCCCGCTGCCCCAGTCAACGCTCAACCTCACTGAGGACAGTAAACAGCCGAAAGCTGCAGCCAGAAACAAAGCACTGGCAGCCGCCGCCAACGTCCACAGCAGATTAGCCCATGACGCCGGCGGCCCGAGGCGGTATCCGGCGGGCATGACTATCCCGGCTGCCAGTACAGCCAGTCCGCGCCAGCACAAAGGGGTCAGGCGCCCGGCAGCGATTTTTGCGAACCAATAGGCATAGAGATCCATGGGACGGGCCAAATCCAGGCTGACATTGCCGTTCTCGATCTTTGCCTGGATCTCACTGTCCAGAGCCAGCGGCTGGATCGAGAACAAACACTGCGCCAACCAGACGTAAGTGACCACCTGGTTCAAGGATAGGCCGGCCGGAATCCCGGCGCCGGCCCGCTCTGAGTAGGTGTAGAACACAGTGAAGATCACAATCTCAACCAGACCCCAGAAAATGCTTGTGGTGGCTCCTGCGAGGGCTGCCAGGCGGTACTGCAGGTCCGCAAGAGCTTGAACGCGGAACAAGGATAGATAAGCTTTTACCCTCATAGGCGCAGCTCCTTGTACATCTTGGCAACCATTGCTTCGATGTCTTGTTCTTCGATCACCAGATCATTCAGGGCCATGTGCTGAGACAGGTGCCCGATCAGGACATGGGCGGGGATTTTCCCGGGATCGAACAGGACCTCAAGAGTGTTGCCGCGGAAGTTGACCTGCTCCGCGCCGGGAATGGGAAAGGGGTCTATCTGCTCCGGGATCTGGGCTTTCAGGCGGCGGAGCGGGGCGTAAAGCTGTTTCAGACTGCTCAACGCGCCGTCGAAAAGGATCCTGCCGCGGCCGATGACCAGCACCCTTGGGCACAAAGCTTCAATGTCCGCCATGTCGTGGTTGGTGAGGATCATGGTGATGCCCTTGGTTTTGTTTTCCAGCTTGAGAAATTCCCGCAGTGCCAGCTTGGAAACAGCGTCCAAACCAATCGTCGGCTCGTCCAGAAAGAGGATTTGGGGGCTGTGCAGCAGGGAAGCGGCAATTTCACAACGCACTCTTTGGCCGAGGGAGAGCTGGCGGACCGGTATCGGCAGCAGAACGCCGATCTGCAGCGCATCGGCCAATTCCCGCAGACGTTGGGCATATACATGCAGGGGGATATTATAGATCTCCTTCAGCAGATCAAAAGAGTCTTTGACCGGGACATCCCACCACAGCTGACTGCGTTGGCCGAAGACGACACCGATGTTGGCCACGTGCTTCACCCGCTCCTGCCAGGGCACGCGGCCGAGAATCCGGCACTCGCCCGAGTCCGGTGTCAGTATGCCGCTCATGATTTTCACAGTCGTCGATTTGCCGGCTCCGTTGGGCCCGATGTAACCAATGAGTTCACCTTGGTTGATGGTGAATGATACATTGTCCAAAGCCTGAACAATCTTTGTGTTGCGGACAAACGCGCCCCGGAGCGCTGCGAATCTGCCCTGGGGGCGCTGCGCCACTTTGAACGTTTTGCAGATGCTGTGTAAAACAATCTGTTCCACCGTTTCACCTTTCTTTTTCTTGGTTCTGGCAATGATTTTCCATTTTAACTTACACAGGGTCGAAAGTCAATTGTTCAAAATATGTGGAGAAAAAATGAAAATTTATGATTAAATAGGAGGAATAAATAAAGATACGACGAATGAAAAACGTAAACTGTTTGTGGTCATCTGCCACAAACAGTGCCGGTTTACCTTTTAAGCCCAATGATGATGCGAGACTTGCCAAAAAAACGCAGAGAAAGGAGTATTGCCGGCTTGGTAAAGCGGTTTTGCCATGCATGTGGGC
>CZCB01004836.1_pt1 | contig 21340 bp, 23 predicted proteins | sample 591991 | NCBI WGS metagenome assembly CZCB01 (sample SAMEA3556809, study PRJEB10932) | anaerobic digester metagenome
GGGCAACCATTTCCGGCTGGGTATAGTACTGGACGGCCACCGATAAAACCCCGTAATCCTTACTCCCTGGCGCCGCCGTCAGCCGCCGGGCCACCTCCCGCTGGACCATCAGCACCAGCCGCTCCAGGGGCAGGGGGCCGGTGAGGAGGGCCATAATGACCGGGGAAGTAATGTAATAGGGGAGATTGGCCACCACCTTGAGGGGAGTGGTGGCAGCGGCCAGCAATTCTCCCTGTTCCACCTTGAGAATGTCTCCCCAGATGATCTTTACATTGGCATAGGCGGCCAGATTTTCCTCCAGGACCGGGATCAGGCCCTTGTCGATCTCTACGGCAATGACCTGCCGGGCCACCTCGGCCAGGGGGCCGGTCAAGACCCCGATGCCGGGGCCGATCTCCAGGACCGTGTCCTCGGGCCCCAGCTCGGCGGCAGCAATTATCTTCTTGAGAATATTTTCGTCGACGAGGAAATTCTGGCCCAGCTGTTTGTTGGGCCTGAGGCCGTGCCGGGCCAAGATTTCCTGCACTACCCGGGGTGAAGTCAGGGGCTGGTGGGACATCCCGGCTCCTCCTTGTCCTTAGTATTCTCTCCTCTTCCCCTATTGTACACCTTCCTGGAGGGTAAAAAAAGGGCAGGGTCTCCCCTGCCTTTACTCCAGTATATAGACCTTAACCTGGCGCCGTCCGAAACGGATGGCCTCTTCGTAGGTGTCAAAACAGAGATCGATTTTCTTGCCCTTAATGGCCCCGCCGGTATCGGCGGCCAGGGCCTTGCCATACCCTTCCACATAGAGGCGGGGGGCCCCCCCTAAAGGCCCCCGCCGGTATCGGCGGCCAGGGCCTTGCCATACCCTTCCACATAGAGGCGGGTGCCCAGGGGTATCACCCGGGGATCCACAGCCACCACGCCCCGCTGGGCCTTGCGGCCCGTGGCTGTGTATTTATAACCTCCGTTGCAACGGGGGTCGGGGGTATAGGCCGTCGCCTCCATGACCAGCATCTCTTTAAAGCGCAGGTTTTCCCCACCCCGGGAGGCCAGAAGGGTGCGGGTTCCCACCGCTACCAGCTGGGGCACCGGTTCCTCGATGACCGTTTCCCCAACTACCTCCTCGGACACCTTCTCTCCATTCTCGTAGAAATAGCGAACAAGCCTTTCGGCTCGGCCTTCCCGGCCTTCCTGGATAATCTCAGTCTGTCCCCGCGGCAGGCTGTCGTCATTCTGCCGCTGGACCTGGAAAGGTATGGGAACCTCGATGGTTTCGAACTCTTCTCTGCCCCTGATTACTTCAACCTCCATTCCGGGGGTGAGGGGGGTGTTCCGCGGCGGAACTGTCCGGTCCAGGGGGCCCAGAAGCACTCCGGCCTCGGCCAGGGCCTCGCCCACCCTATCCCGGGCACTGGCAATTGTCCTGGTTTCTCCATCGACCTTGAGGACAAAGGGTTGTGCCCTTTTGATGACGATCTCCATCCCCCTCTCCAGGGGGGTCTTGGGATCCGGTTCCACTAGATCGGCTTCAGCCAGTACAATACCCTCCTCCGCCAATAAACCACCTACATCCCGCTCCAGTGTCTGGACAACTCTAGTCTGACCGTCGACACTGATAGTCACTTCCTTACGGGCCCACGCATAACCTCCGGCTAGAAGGGAGCACACTACCGAGAGGGCAATAAGCGCTCTCAGCAGTCCCTTTCCCGGCGAAAGACCGGGAGCCCCTTCCCCAGGCCGAAGGTGTGCGGGCATTTCGTCCATCACTAAACCCTCCTTTGTTGGAGTCGGGGCATTCTCTTTTCTCTTAAAAGTATGCGGCACTATTCTATATTATTTCCCAAAGGGTGTCAACTAAACCATTTCTGGTAATTTTTTTAGATAGTGCCAGCATTAGCCAGGAAGGCAGCCCAGGCCTACTATCAGCCTATTCACGGGGCTGGATTGGTCCCTATTCCCGCCACTATTTTCCAAGGCAGGAAAAACCACTGGCATCTTCTATTTTTCCACGGGCAGGCCAAAGAGTTTAATGGCATTGGCGGTGGTCTGCTCCTCCACCTCTTCCACCGCTATTCCCTTAATCCGGGCTATGGCCTCGGCCACATGGCGGACATAGGCCGGTTCATTGCGCTTGCCCCGGTGAGGTACCGGCGTCAGATAAGGGGCATCGGTTTCCACCAGCAGGTGTTCCAGGGGCAGGTTCTCCACCACCTGCACCAGCTTTTTGGCATTGGCAAAGGTCACCGGCCCGGCAATGGAGATGTAAAAGCCCATCTTGATGCACTCCCGGGCCATCTCCCAGCTGCCGGAATAGCAGTGGAGCACCCCCCCTACCTCTTCCGCCTTCTCCTCCTTCAGGATGGCCATGGTGTCGGCATGGGCCTCCCGGTCGTGGATGACGATGGGCAGGCCCAGCTCCCGGGCCAGGCCAATCTGGTAGCGGAAGACCCGCTGCTGGATCTTCCGGGGGGAAAAATCGTAGTGGTAGTCCAGGCCCATTTCCCCCAGGGCCACCACCCGCTCCTGGGCGGCCAGTTTCCGGATCTCATCAAAGGTGGCCCTGTCGGCATCTTTGCTGTCGTGGGGGTGGACCCCCACAATGGCAAAGAGCTGGGGATATTTTTGGGCAAGCTCGCAGGCCTCCCGGGAGGTGGCCAGATCGCTCCCAACAACCAGGACGTAGGCCACCCCCGCCTCCTGGGCCCGGTCTAAAACGGCCTCCAGGTCGCCGGCGAATCTTTTGTCCTGCAGATGGCAGTGGGTATCGATGAGCATCTTTCTCTGCCCCCTGCCTAGCTTATTTTCGCGCCGCTGGCGATATCCCGGTCCACGGTAAGGAGGGATAGATTATCCTCCTCGTCGCTGGCCGCCAGGATCATGCCGTTGGACTCGATCCCCATCAGCTTGGCCGGCTTGAGATTGGCCACCAGAATCAGCTTTTTCCCCACCAGTTCCTCGGGCTCCACATACTTGGCGATGCCGGCCACCACCTGCCGTTTTTCTTCACCCATGGCCACCTGGAGCTTTAACAGCTTGTTGGACTTCTCTATCCTCTCCGCCGCCAGCACTTCCACAACCCGCAGGTCTACCCGGGCAAATTCGTCGATACTGATCCTTTCTTCCTTGGCACAGGCCTTTTCTGTCACTTTCTCTTCCTCCTCTTCGGTTTTTAATGCTTCCTCGGGATCAATCCGGGGGAAGATGGGTTCACCCCGCTGCACCCTGGTACCAGGGGCCAGGCCCCCCCACTTCTCCGCTTCCTGCCAGGGAACCTCCCTCACCCCCTGCCCCAGCCCCAGCTGTCCCCAGATCTTTTCCGGGACGGTGGGTAGGTAGGGCACCAGGAGGATGGCAATAATCCGCAAAGCCTCGGCCAGATTGTAGAGGACCGTCTGGAGCCGGGGGCGGCTGGCCTCTTCCCGGGCCAGGATCCAGGGCGTGGTCTCGTCGATATACTTGTTGGCCCGGCCCACCAGCTTCCAGATGGCGGCCAGGGCGTTGGAGAGTTCCAGCTTCTCCATGACCTCCTGAACCTCCCGGGGCACCGCCGCCACCACCGCCTGGAGGTCCTTATCTATTTCCTCTGCAGGACCCGGCTCCGGCACCACCCCGCCGAAGTACTTCTCGATCATGGTCAGGGTCCGGTGGAGGAGATTCCCCAGGTCATTGGCCAGGTCGGCGTTGATCCGCCGGATCAGGGCCTCCTCGGAGTAAAAGCCGTCGGCGCCGAAGGAAATCTCCCGGAGAAGGTAATAGCGGATGGCATCCACCCCGTACTTGTCTATCAGGACCACCGGGTCTACCACATTGCCCTTGGATTTGGACATTTTGCCGCTTTCCAAAATCAGCCAGCCGTGGCCGAAGACCTTCTTGGGGATGGGTAAGTCTAAGGCCATAAGCATGATGGGCCAGATGATGGTGTGGAAGCGGACAATTTCCTTGCCCACCAGGTGCAGGTCCGCCGGCCAGTAGCGCTGGTACTTGCTATCATCCTCGGACCCGTAGCCCAGGGCAGTGATGTAGTTGGCCAGGGCATCGATCCAGACATAGATGACGTGTTTGGGGTCCATGGGAACCTGGATCCCCCAGTTAAAAGTCGTGCGGGATACGCAGAGATCCTCCAGCCCGCTCTTGACAAAGCTGATCATCTCATTGCGCCGGGAAGCCGGCTGGATAAAATCGGGGTTCTCCTCGATAAACTGCAGCCAGCGGTCTTCATACTTGGAAAGGCGGAAGAAATAGCTCTCTTCCTTGACCAGTTCCACAGGCCGGCCGCAGTCGGGACAGGTACTGCCCTCTGCCACCTGCCGCTCGGTCCAGAAGGTCTCACAGGGGACACAATACCAGCCCTCGTACTCCGACTTGTAGATATCGCCCCGGTCGTACAGCTCCTGGAAGATCTTCTGGACACTTTTGGTGTGGCGCTCCTCTGTGGTCCGGATAAAATCGTCGTTGGTAATGTGGAGAAGCTTCCAGAGCTTCTTGAAACCGACCACAATCTTATCCACATACTCTTTGGGAGTGACGCCATTTTCCTCGGCAATCCGCTGGATCTTCTGGCCGTGCTCATCGGACCCGGTCAGGAACATGACATCGTAGCCCGTCTGCCGCTTGTAGCGGGCGATGGCATCGGCCGCCACCGTGGTATAGGCATGGCCGATGTGCAACTTGTCGCTGGGGTAATAGATGGGGGTCGTGATGTAAAAGGTAGGTTTACCCACAGTCATCCACTCCTTTCAACTGATAGCAGAATTCCCTTCTAATGCTTACAGAACTTTCAACTTCATTCCGGCCAAAAATATATCCCCTCCCCCTTGTCAATTGTCTCCAAGGGGCGAGGGGAATATATCCACGCGGTACCACCCTTTTTTACCCCTGCCTCGCGGCTGGGGCCTCTTCAGGTACGGGGCACACTGAAGGTACCCGATACCCGGGCAAGATAACGGTTGCCCTTCCCCAGACAGCGGGGACCCGGCCCAGTGTACTGGAAGCCCTGTAAGGGGCCCGTTCCACCTGCAGTTCAGAGGCCATCTTCGGCAGTTCCCCAGGCACCGGCTTGCACCTACCCCGGCTCTCTGTCGCCTGCTTTCCTGCTTACTCGCCCTCGTCATTACCTTTCGCAGAGTATGCTGTTAGTAAATAATATACTGGAGGTGGGTGAGAATGTCAAGGAAAACCAGGCCTCACCCCACAATGCGGTTTCCTCCCGTCCTTTTGGCCACATACAACCTTTCGTCGGCCCTCTTGATCATGCCCACGAAGGTATCTCCCGGCCGTCTCGTTGCCACTCCCAAACTGACGGTGATGGGCAGGTAGACACCGGTCTTGACATTGAACTTGTTGCCCGCCACATTTTGTTTGATACGGGCCGCAATCTCCAGGGCCCGGGCCTTGCCGCAGTTGAGGAAGACAATAAACTCTTCCCCCCCATAACGGCCGATGAGATCCGTATGCTTGAGGGAATTGGCCAACCGCTTCCCGAGGATTTCCAGGACCTGGTCCCCGATGAGGTGGCCGTAGGTGTCATTGACCCGCTTAAATTTATCTACGTCTATCATTATGACGGAAAAAACCCTGTCCAGCTTGACAGAATCCCGGAAGGCCTGCTCCCCCAAGAGGAGGACATGCTGCCGGTTGTACAGGCCCGTCATGCCGTCCCTGATGGCAATCTCCCGCAATTTTACCACCGTTTCCTCCAGTTCCCTGGTCCGCTCCCTTACCTTGTCTTCCAGTTCCTTGTTGAGGCTGCTGATCTTTTTGAGCATGGCCTTGTTTTCCTCAAGGACCTTCTCCATTTCCAAATTGGCCTTGCGCAGGGAATCTTCCGCTGCTTTTCGCAGGGCTATTTCCTGCAGGGCCCTTTCATAATAGGCACAGCCCCTGATGACAAACTGGAACTTTTTCACCAGGGTCTCCAGCTGCCTGACATCTTTGTCCCTTAGGCCGCTGCTGCTGTAGAACTTGAGGAAACCTTCCGGATCGGTCAAGGGAAAAACAGCCAGGGAACCCCGGTCAATATCCTTCTCCTGCAGGATGTCAGCAAAGCCGGGCTCCCCAAAGTCTGCCTTAAAGGGCAGCCCCTCCTTCAAGCGCTGGACGATCTCCTCCCCCTCATCTACAACAACCCTTTCAGCCCTGGTAATGGGATTGGCAAACTTCAGCCTGTACAGGCCGTCCTCCTTTAACCACAGGGCCACATAGTCGTAGCCCATCCTGTGAATCAATAGTTCAGAAAAATTGTTGTATTCCCGCTCCAGGGCCAGGGTTTCCCCCATTTTCAGGGCTATTTCAAACATTACCGAAAGTTCAGCCAAATAGTTGTCGGCCACTAGACAACACCTACCACCACAGTCTTATTTAAGAAGCTGATCCCCCCATAACCCGAAGAGGATATTTCCCCCAGAGTCAGGGCTCCCTCGACTGTCAGATTGGCCAGGGCTTCAGAAATGGCGCCCAGTTCTTCCCGGAAGGCATCTTCCAAATACTGCGCCCGGGAAATGCAGTTGAAAACCAGGCAGCCGGTAGGAGTTTTCATGCCCTTTACACAGTTTCTGGCCACCTGCCGGGCACTGCTGATCAGGCCCTCCTTGCTCCCCTCGAGGATATAGAAGAGGGCATTCTCCGGCACTTCCCCGACACAGAAAATCCTGGAACCGTCGGTTTTGAAAGGATCCCTGACGATATCCTCATGCCCCCTCTTGTAGAGGCCCAGGGGATATTTTTTGGCCACGGCAAAGAAGTTCTCAGGCGTAATCTCCTCCCCGCTGTAGCGCAAAACCCGCTGGTAGAAGGGGAAGGCCTCTTCCCAGTTGATCTCCTCGATGACATTGCCCGCAGACTTGGTGACAATAAAGGGTCCCTTGCATTTGCGCCAACCGTGTTTAACGGCCAGGGACAGGGGATAGTCGAAAAAGGCCACTACCGCCCCGCCCCCGAAGAAGCCCTCATTGCTAAAGAGGCAGTTGTCTGGTTCAAAATCGCTGAACCCAACCCCACCCCCCATGTAGTTGGCATCGCCGCAAAGGGAAAACAAATCGGCCAGGAAACTGCAAATACCAGGGGCAGTGCCGTCGACCAGAATCATGGCCGACCTGCACCTCTGGCCTTCCCCCAGGGCGGCCAAGCCCTTTGCCGAGTTTAAATCGTGGGTTATATACAGCCTGTGGAAGGCAGGCACCCTTTTCACAATGTACCCTGTCTTTTTTATTGTGTCTCCCCAGATCAGGCCGGGAAAGACACCGCCAAAAAACCGGATCCCCTCCCAATTCAGGGCATCTATCAGATCATCTACCTCAGACACCGACTCTTCCCCTACCAAAATGGCCAGGGCCTCATCCTCCCCAGGGGGCCCCTGGCGCAAAGTAGCGGTAAGGGCAGTCAGCTCCGGAAAAAACATGTGTATCACCTCGAGCAACAGCCGTCCCATCCAGACGATACACTCCACTCCCAGCACGGGAAAAGTTCCACCGTCCCCCCCTTCGCCTCCAGGAACTTTCCCCTAAAACAAGTTGCCCATATTAATCGTAAAACAAAGCCCCGCCATATAATGACGGGGTAAAATAATTCCCCCTCATAAAAATATTTCTACAAATTTTTCCTCAAACCTCCCTGGCCCAATTTTTTACCTGCCAGCGGCCCTCCCCCGGCAAAATTGCCCTTTATACAAATGCTAAATTTCATATTGGTCTAATTATAATAGACATTCTTTAGTTTTGCAAGGGGTTGATATGTGTGGTCGTGTCAAATAGTTGAAGGACATTCATTTGCCTTTTATCGTCCTTTTGGTTTGTCCACTAGAGTCTGATGATGTTACCGTTTTGAATGCCAAATAAAAATTGTCGTCGAGCCTCGGGGGTTTTTGCATTACCGGAGGTCGACGACAATTTTGTGGCTTCTGTTTTAGTGCATTAACATTCCGCCAGAGACGTCGATGGTAGCGCCGGTGATGTAGGAGGCCGGTTCCGAGACCAGGAAGACGGCCACGGCGGCCACTTCTTCGGGGGTTGCTATCCGGCCCAGGGGAATGCGGTCCAGGTATCTCTGCCGGTTCTTTTCCAGGGCTGGTTTGATGAGGTCTGTCTCAACAATTCCCGGGGCCATGGTATTGACGTTGATACCATGCCGGGCCACTTCCCTGGCCAGGGAACGGGTAAAGGTGACCAGGCCGGCCTTGCTGGCGGCATAGTCGGCATGGCCGCTGGTGGAGCCGTGGAAGGCGGCCTGGGAGGTTATGTTGAGGATCTTGCCTCCCACGCCCCTCTGGAGGAGGTGGTTGACCATATCCCGGCAGAAGATGAAGGGGGCCGTGAGGTTGACATCGATGGTCCGCCGCCAGTGGTCTTCTTCCATATCCTTGACCCAGGAGGTGGGCCAGATGGCGGCATTGTTGACCAGGATATCGAGCTGGCCAAAGGCTTCTATGGCCCGGGGCAGCAGTGTCCGCACCGCTTCCCTGTCGGCCAGATCCGCCTGCAGGCTCACCGCCTCGGAACCCAGGGCCTTAATTTTCTCCACCACTTCTTCTGCCGCCTCCCGGTTGCGCCCGTAGTGGACTATTACCCTGGCTCCTTCGGCAGCCAGGCCTAAACAGATGGCCCGGCCCAACCCCCGGGAGCCGCCGGTAACCAGTGCTACCTTACCCTTTAAGCCCAAGTCCATCGCGAACCCTCCCTCTGACAGGTACTATTCTTAACATTTTTCGCCCTTGGGAAAAGTTTATCCTTCGACCTTCAGAAATAAAATGTCAGGGAAAAGACCGGCTTGGAAACTGACCCACGGGTTTGGTAATTTCTACAGAAAACTTACAGCAAGTTCCTTTGTCCCTCTTGACTTAATTTGGTAATTCTGGTATAGTTTACTTGCAGAACCTTGTCGAAAAAAGTGGGGGGGAGGAGAACAATGCTCAAATCTACCGGGATTGTCCGTAAAGTTGATGAACTAGGTCGAGTAGTTATCCCCATCGAGCTACGGCGGACCCTCTCTATTGAAGAAAAGGATGCCCTGGAAATCTACGTGGATGCCGATAAAATCATCCTCAAGAAGTATGAGCCGGCTTGCGTGTTCTGCGGCAATGCCGACGAAGTGATTTCCTTCCGGGGCAAAAACATCTGCCGCCACTGCGTCGAAGCCATGCGGGAGCAGGCGGGATAAATACTTGAGCTAGCAAGGTTTTGCTGGGCACCTGTCTTTTTGATGGGTGTCCTAGTTTTTTGTCCTTCATTGGGCACCCAAAGGGAATGGGTGTCCTATTCTTTTCTGTCTAACAGGGCGGCATAGAGGGCGTTTTTGGAGAGGTCCCTCTCCCTGGCCGCTATCCGGATGGCTTCTTTTTTTGCCACCCCCAGGGCCACCAGTTCCTGCACCAGTTCCACCCCTTCTTCGAGCCGGCCGGGGGTCAGGTTTCCTTCTTCCTCGGCCGGGGCGCCGGCCAAAACGAGGCAGAATTCGCCCCGGGGTGTGTGCTTGCGGAAGTGTTCAAGGTGCTGGCTGATGGGGCCCCGGCGGATTTCTTCATACTGCTTGGTTAGCTCCCTGGCCACCACCAGCCAGCGATCCCCGGCCGCCTTTTCTAGGTCGGCCAGGGTTTCCAGCAGGCGGTGGGGGGCTTCGTAAAGGACGGCTGTCCGCCCTTCGGCGGCCAGGGTGTTGAAGAAGGCCGCCCTTTCCCGGCCTTTGCGGGGAGGGAAGCCGGCGAAGACAAAGCTGTCGGTGGGCAAACCCGACACCACCAGGGCCGTGATCAAGGCCGTGGGCCCCGGCAGGGCCACCAGGGGAATGCCGCAGGCGACGGCATCCTGCACCAGCTCGGTGCCGGGGTCAGCAATGCCGGGCATGCCGGCATCGGAGACCAGGGCAATGTCTTCCCCTCCCCGGAGGCGCCGGATGAGCTCCTCCCCCCGGGATTTGCGGTTGTGTTCATGGTAGCTCACCAGGGGGGTGGTAATATTGTAATGGTTGAGGAGCTTTTTGGTCCGCCGGGTGTCCTCGGCGGCAATCAGGTGGACTTCCTGGAGCACCCGCAAGACCCGCAAGGTAATATCCTCCAGGTTGCCGATGGGCGTGGCACAGAGGTACAGGGTGCCGGGGCCAGTTGTGGTCGAGGCCATGGTTCAACCCTCCTCCCCGTAGATATCCAGGATCTCCTGGGTATAGTCCCCCTCCTGGTCGTAAATGGCCAGGGGCGGCAGGATGTTCAGGTGGGGGCGGGCCCCCTTGACGCCCAGGACCAGGACCATGGTAGGCCCCTGTACCAGAGTCGGCTGGACAAAGCGCAAGATTTTCGGTTCTACATTCTCGGCCCGCATGGCTGTTAAGAGATCCACCAGCCGGCCCGCCCGGTAGATGAGGGCGAGCTTGCCCCGCTGCCGCAGCATCCGCGCCCCGGTCCGGAGGACATCGGCCAGGGTACATTTGACCTCATGGCGGGCTATGGCCACCTCAGGCTTCAGGTTGAGCTTTCCCCCGGCGGCCAGGTAGGGGGGATTGCTGACCACCAGGTCGTAGCTTCCCGGGACCAGGGCCTCGGGCGGGGAACAGAGGTCCCCCTCTATGATGGTGATGAGGTCGGTCAGGCCGTTTAAGGCCACGCTTCTTTTGGCCATATCCACCAGGCGGGGCTGGATTTCCAGGCCGTGGATCAGGCCGGGCTCCCGCTTCCCCGCCAAAAGGAGGGGGATGACACCGTTTCCCGTCCCCAGATCCAGGACCCTGTCTCCTTTCCGGACCGGGGCATAGTCAGCCAGGAGGACGGAGTCGATCCCAAAGCGAAAGGTGTCGGTACTCTGGATTATTTTCAGATTGCACCGCTGCAGGTCCTCCAGCTGTTCCGTGGGACCCAGGCTAATCTCTTTCCCTTGCCAATCCTGCACCTTTTCTCCCCCTAGTTTTCCGTCTCCCGCTTCTTCAGGAGGGCGATGCAAAAAAGACACTCACCGCCATCCTGCCGCGGGGTCCCGAAGTGGACGTTGCATATATGGTAGCCCTCCTGGTAGAGGCGGGCCAAATTGTCGTAGCCTTCCCCGGGGAGGTTTCCCCTCCTGGCCTCTGCCCCTGCACCGGCGGTGCCAGGGGGGTCCTGCCCTTTTCCTTCTCCCTTGACCAGGGCCCTCAGTTCCCTCACCTCATCTCTGAGGGCCTCCAAATATTTCTCCAAACGGGCGAGGCGCCCTTCCAAATCGGTCACTCTGCCACCCTCCCGTCCCTATCTCATTGCCAGCACTAGTTTCTCCGGCAGGCCCTGTCCTCCAGAGGTCGCCAACGAAGGACAAAACGCCGTTATAATCCTCGGAAACTCCCTATGAAAAGGGGGAGACACCAGTCTCCCCCAAGTTGGTCTGCTATTGGGCTCCCGCCAGGGCATCGGCCACTGCATCTATGATACCCCTGCTGGTGAAGGTGGCTCCCGTTACCACATCTACCTCCACCTGCTGTTCCTCTATGATCCGCTCCGGAATCCTGTCTATGGCAGCATCACTCACCCCGGGGGAATCGTTGTGGCTCAGGACCTTGATCTCAGTGATCTGGCCTCCCGCCACCGTCACTTCCACTTCTATGGGACCGCCAAAGCCCATTCCCGTTCCGGTGTAAGTGCCATCGGCCACAGAACCGGGATCGGCCCCTCCACCTTCAGCCGGGCCGGCAAACTCCTGCAGGGCGTTGTTGACCGCCTCTATAATACCCTGGCTGGAGAAGGTGGCACCGCCCACGGTATCCACATCAACCGACTGTTCTTCTACCATCTTTTGAGGAATACGTTCCATGGCCACATCGGAAATACCGGCGGTATCGTTGTGTTCCACAATCCTCACTTCCACCAGGCGGCCGTCCTTGACTTCGACTTCCACTCGGGTCTTGCCGCCAAAGCCTTGGCCTTCACCCTGGTAGGTTCCATCGGGGATCTTGGCAAAGTCGATACCAGGCCCCCCGCCTCCCAGGAATTCATTCTTAATTTCGCCGGCTACCAGCTTAACCCCGCCGGCCACCGAGCGGGCGGAAATGGTGGCCCCGGCAATGGCGTCCAGATCCTGGCCGATGGCCAGGGGATCGTTCACACTTTTATCGACAAACTGGGAGATAAACCAATCTTCGGTAATCCTGGCCCCCAGGCCGGGGGTTTCCGAATGATCCAGGACCCGCAGGCCGGTAATTGTGCCCTTCTTATCGACACCAAGCATCATCCGGATATCGCCGCCATAGCCTCCCTGGTTAAAGAGGGCGACGACACCCACCTCTTCCTTCCCCTTGTAGCCTTTATAGAAGACCTTGTCTTCCCCTTCCCCCTGGGCTTCGAAGCTTTCCGCCGCAGGAAGCAGGGTCTGCAGGTTTTCTTGCAAAGCCTGGGCTTCCCGCTCTTCGATAATGGGGCGGGTTTGGGCATAGGTCACGGCCAGGGCTGCACCGGTAAGGGCGCATATCACCGTTAAAATTAAGCTTAGGCGAATTGTTTCACGCACATCAATCTCCTCCTAGGCGGCAGTCTAAACCTTATTAGTGCATTAACCAATGTAGTATTCTACTTCGCTCCCCAAAGTCCTTCTTTAACAGGCAAATAATCTACTTTTCCAGCTGAATATCTTCTACGGGAAATTCCAGGGGCATTCCCCCTTCATGGAGTTTTACTGTAACGGTGTTTTTCAGGACATTCACTGCAATTATCTTGCCCTTTCCCTCGGGGGTTATAACCCGGCTGCCTTCCTTGGGCAGGGCCGCCCGGGCCGCTTCATAGAATTCGGACTCGTATTTCAGGCAGCACATCAACCGGCCGCAGAGGCCCGAGATCTTGGCCGGATTGAGGGAAAGGTTTTGTTCCTTGGCCATCCGGATGGATACCGGTTCAAATTCCCCCAGGAAGGACCTGCAGCAGAGGACCCGGCCGCAGGGGCCCAGGCCCCCCAGCATCTTGGCCTCATCCCGGACGCCAATCTGGCGGAGCTCAATGCGGGTCCGGAAGACGGCTGCCAAATCCCGGACCAGTTCCCGGAAATCTACCCGCCCGTCGGCTGTGAAATAGAAGATTATTTTGCTGTTATCAAAACTGTATTCCACATCGATGAGCTTCATGGGCAGTTTGTGGGCAGCAATTTTATCCAGGCAGATCTGGAAGGCTTCCTTTTCCTTTTTTTTGTTTAGATCCACTTGTTTTTTATCTTCCCCGGTCGCCACCCGGACCACCGGCTTTAGAGGGCTCACAATTTCTTCTTCCTCCACTTCCCTGATGCCCACCACTACTTCTCCATATTCCAGGCCCCGGGTCGTCTCCACAATGACATCCTGGCCCGGCTGCAGGTCCAGGTCCCCCGGATCAAAGTAGTATATCTTGCCCGCCGATTTAAATCTAATTCCCACAACTTTCGCCATATCTTTCACCTCCTCCACTGCTGCTAAAGGATTAGCGAGGCCGGTCGGGCTCCAGCTTTCCAAAGAGAACGTCCAGGACAAGGCGGGTATTGGCACTCCCCGTCAGTAACCTCTGGGCTTCTCCGAGGGCCTCCAGGGCGGCAACCAGCCTCCCGGTAGAGTAGTCCTCCGCCATTTCCCCCAGGCGCCCAAGCTGATCCTGGTTGACCAAAAGCTCCCCCTGGCCGGTGAGCTTCCAGACCAGCAGGTCCCGGAACCAGAGGCGGAGCTGTTCCAATATCCGGGGAAGTTCTGCGTCCTTTTCCAGCTCTTCCCCCGCCAGCCAGCGGGCAGCCTGATCCCCGTCCCAGAGGAGGGAGACCAGATCTAAAAGCCTGTGCCGGAGGCTTCCCGCCTCCTCTGAACTGGCCAGCTCCCGGGCCCGCTCCCAGGAGCCCCCCGCCAGGGCCGCCACCAGCCCGGCCCGTTCCCGGCTGAGGCCCAGTTCCCCCTCCAGTTTGTCCCTGATCAGGCCAGGGGGCAGGGGGGAAAAGGGCACCAGCTGGCAGCGGGAGAGAATGGTGGGCAAAAGGCTGTCGGGCTGGGATGTGAGTAAAATAAAAAGGGCGTAGGGGGGCGGTTCTTCCAAGAGGCGCAGGAAACTGTTGGCCGCCTCTTCCGTCATCCTGTGGGCTTCGGTAATAATAAACACCTTCCGGCGCCCCTCCAGGGGCCGGAAATAGGCCTCCTGCTGAAGGGTCCGGATCTGATCAATTTTAATATTGTTACCGGCCGGGGCCACCCGCTGGACATCGGGATAAAGGCCATCCTCGATGCGGCGGCAGGTGGAACAGCTGCCGCAGGGAGCGGGGGAGGCGGCCGGGCAGTTTAAGGCCTGGGCCAGGACCAGGGCCGCCTCTTCCTTTCCCACCCCCTCGGGGCCGGCAAAGAGATAGGCATGGGCTATCCTCCCCCGGCCCAGGCTCCTTTCCAGGCAGCTTACGGCCAGCTCCTGGCCCACTATATCTGCAAAGGGCATGGTCTATTATACCCCCTAAACCCGGATAAACTGCTCCACATCAATGACAAAGATGGCCGCCCCGCCTACCGTTACCTTAACGGGATAGGGAACAAAGGGTTCCCCCGTCCCTCCCAGGGGCGGCACGGGAGCGACGGCCTGCTGCCGCTTCCGGCAGATCCCCTTAATTATGCCTACCACAGCATCCAGCTGATCATCCTCAATACCCACCAAGAGGGTGGTGTTGCCCGCCTGGAGGAAGCCCCCCGTACTGGCCAGCTTCGTTACCCGGTAATTCTCCTTAATCAGTGCCTCCAGCAAGGGAGGGGCATCCTGATCCTGGACCACTGTCAGGAGCAATTTCATCCCGGAACACCTCCCACCATTCTATAGGATTCTGGTGATATGTTCCAGTACCTGCCGGTGGACCTCCTCGATGGGCTGCCGGGCAGGTATCACCTTGATCCGGTCCCTGTTTTCCCGGGCCAGGGCCAGATAGCCTTCCCGCACCCGGGTGTAGAAGGCCCCGGTCTCGGCCTCCAACCGGTCCCGGGCCTGCCTCCCCTCCCCGTCCAGGCGCTCTTCCCGCAAGTTCGGCTCCAGATCCAAAAGGATGGTCAGCTGGGGCTGGAGCCCCCCGGTGGCCTGCCGGTTGATCTCCTCGACAAAGGCCCGGGGCAGCCCCCGGCCGTAGGCCTGGTAGGCAATGCTGGAATCCACAAAGCGGTCGCAGACCACCAGGCGGCCCTGGTCCAGGGCCGGCCTGATAACCTCGGCCACCAGCTGGGCCCGGGAGGCGGCATACAGCAGGGCTTCGGCCACGGGAACCAGGCCGGTGTATTCCCGGCTGAGGAGGAGGTTCCTGATGGCATCCCCCACCCTGGTTCCCCCCGGCTCCCGGGTGAAGAGGGGGTCGTAACCCTCCTTGCGAAACCACTCCTGGAGGAGCTTCACCTGGGTTGTTTTCCCGGCCCCGTCCACTCCTTCTATAGTAAGAAAAATTCCCTTCATGTCTTCACTTCCCCTAGAGCTTCAAGACGGCAATCTCGGCCCCTTCCGGGTCCGCCAGGCCCTGAAATTCCACCCCTGCCGCCCGCATTTCCGCAAAAGCGGCAAGGACCTCGAGGGTTATCTCCTCCCCCGGGTTTAAGAGGGGGATGCCCGGCGGGTAGGGAATCAGGGCTTCCCCGGCAATCCGGTTTTGGGCCCGGGCCAGGGGCACCCTTTCCCGGGGGGCAAAGACCGCCTCCCGGGGCGGTAGCCTAAGGGGCGGCAGGGGCAGGGCTTCCAGCACCTGCCGGCCCTCCCGCGGGGGCTTCCGGGCGGCTGCCAGGGCGGCCAGGGCCCTGGTGAGGCCTTCTGCCGTTGTAGTATCGTCGGCCACCGTCATAATAAAGACCACATTGGCCGGGTCGGCCATTTCCGGCTGCACCCCCTGCTCCGCCAGGAAGGCGGCCGCCTCGGGTCCACTAAAACCGGCCCCCTGGACATTCACCGTCAGCCTGGTAGGGTCCAGGGCAAAGCCCCGGGGCAAATCCTCCGGATCCAGCAGCTGGAGGCCTGGCAGGGTACCGATCCTCTCCCGCACCTCCTGGGCCAGGCCCAAGAGCCCGTCCAAAAGTTCCCGGCCCCGGAGGGCCAGCTGCCGGCGGCAGGCATCGAGGGAGGCCATGAGAAGATAGGAGGGGCTGCTGGTCTGCACCAGCCGGAGCATGTGGGCCAGCCGCTCCCGATCTATGCGCCCTCCCTGCCGGTGGAGCAGGGAACTCTGGGTCAGGGAAGTCAGCACCTTGTGGGTGCTGTGCACCACCAGATCGGCCCCGGCGGCCAGGGCGGCTTCCGGCAGGTCTGGGTGAAAGCCCAGGTGGGGGCCGTGGGCCCCGTCCACCAGCAGGGGGATGCCCCGGCTGTGGGCCGCGGCCGCTATGGGTGCCAAATCACTGCAGATGCCATAATAAGAAGGGGTGACGACCAAAACAGCCTTAGCCCGGGGGTGTTTTTCCAGGGCCTCTTCCACCTCTTCGGCCCTTATCCCCAGGGGGATGCCAAAGGGGGGCAAAACAGCCGGTGCCAGGTAGACCGGCACGGCCCCGCTCAGCACCAAACCGGCCGTCACCGAACGATGGCAGTTCCGGGGCAGGATTATTTCGTCGCCGGGATTGCAGACCGCCCCAAGCATGGCCATGACCCCGGCGCTGCTGCCGTTGACGAGAAAGAAGGTTTCTTCTGCCCCAAAGGCCCGGGCTGCCAGCTCCTGGGCCCTTTTGATGGCGCCCCGGGGAGTATGGAGGTCGTCCAGGCCGGGGACTTCCGTCAGATCCATCTGCCACAGGCCCGGACCCCAGAGGGTGTCCAGGGGGGGCGGGGCTGCCCGTCCCTGTTTGTGGCCCGGGGTATGAAAGGGCAGGAGCTCCCTCTCCCGGTAGGCGGCCAGGGCTGCCACCAGGGGGGCTTCCCTCTGGTCCATACCACCGGTCCCTCCCCTCATACTTTTCTATCTCAATTATAACCTCTACGGTGGGTAAAGTAAAACAGCTCTGGGCTGGTAGCTAACGGCTGAAAGAAAAAAGAGGGTCCTTAATCCCCCTTCCAGAAAAACTACCCCTTTTCACCTACTGGTACTGAACCAGGGCATTGGGGTCTGTCCAGATGAGCTTTACCCTCTCCTTGCAGTACTCGTAGAGGCTGTTGCCCATCGGCAGGGCAAGGAGCAGCTCTTCACAGCGGCTGCAGATGTGCTTTCCCCTTATATCCAGACCGGGGCCGTCTCCCTGGCAGATAAGGCAGGGGGTCGTCTCTGTACAGGTCATCTTCTCCACCATCTCCCTTGGCTTTTTCCCTTCCAGTTGTTTCTAGTTTTCCCCAGCAGTTCCTGCTCCAAACCAAAAATTCTTTACACCCGGAATATTATATGGGAAAGGAAACAGTTCTGTTCAGGCACCGGCAAAAGAAAACCCCGCCCGATAGAGGGCGGGGTTGTCTTTATCCTTAGGCTTCGCCGCAGCGCTTCAGGAGGGCTTCCCAATCCCGGTCTACCTGCTCCTGGAATTCCTGGATCATTTCCTCGGTCATGTGGCGGAAACGTCCCTGGGCCTTCAGGTAATCGGCTACGGGCCGCTTTTCCTTGGGCTTGTAGGTCAGCTTCCATTCGCCGTCCACGACCTCATAGAGGGGCCAGACGCAGGTCTCCACTGCCAGGCGGCACATTTCGATACCTTCGGCGGTATCGTAGCGCCAGCCCCGGGGGCAGGGAGCCAGGGCGTTGATGAAGGCCGGTGGCCTTTTTCCCTTTCGTTATAAAGTCCCGCCAGTGGCTGGGGGCAACCTGAGCCGCGTAGGGAATGTTGTGGGCAACCATGATGGCGGTCAGGTCCTTGCGCCACTGGGTTTTCCCCGGTACCACCTTTCCGGCCGGGCTGGTGGTGGTATCTGCGAATTTCGGGGTGGCACCGGAACGCTGGATACCGGTGTTCATGTAGGCACCGTTGTCGTAGCAGACATAGACAATGTCGTGCCCCCGTTCCATGGCGCCGGAGAGGGACTGGAGGCCGATGTCATAGGTCCCGCCGTCGCCGCCGAAGGCGATGAATTTATAGTCGTCCTTAATCTTGCCCTGCCGCTTCAGGGATTTATAGGCAGCTTCCACGCCACTGATGGTGGCCCCAGCGTTCTCAAAGGCATTATGGATCCAGGAGCACTTCCAGGCTGTATAGGGATAGATGGTGGTCGCCACTTCCAGACAGCCCGTGGCATTGGCGACGACCACATTGCGGTCCTTGGCGGCCATACTCATCATCCGCACCACTACCGGTGCCACACAGCCGGCGCACATCCTGTGTCCACTGCTGAGAAAGAGATCCTCCTTGCAAAGTTCCCGTAAGTTTGCCACTGTCTTCACCTCCTCCTATTCCCTGACACCCACGTAGTTCAACCGCTGATCCACCTTGCCGCTCTCGGCAATGCGGGCCAGGTGATTATAGACCGTTTCAACATCTTCAAGGCCGACATCACGGCCACCCAGACCGTAGATGTAGTTGATGAGCTTGGTTTGGGCCCCGCTGTCATACATGGCAGCGGCAACTTCGGCATAAACAGGTCCGGAAAAGGCGTTGAAGGAATCGGCCCGGTCCATCACTGCCAGGGCCTTGAGATGGCCGAGGGCAGCACTCAGTTCCTCTGCCGGGAAGGGCCTAAAGACCCGGAGCTTGAGGAGGCCGGCCTTTACGCCTTGAGCCCGGAGCTTGTCCACGACGTTCTTCGCCGTCCCTGCCGTTGAGCCGAGGACAACGATCCCGATTTCGGCATCTTCCAGCTTATAGGCTTCAAAGAGGCCGTATTCGCGACCGGTTAACTTGGCATATTCCTTGGCCACGTCAAGGATATAGGGCTTGGCCTGGATCATGGCTTCGGACTGGGCCCGTTTGAATTCGAAGTAGGAGTCTGTAAAGGCTACCGGGCCCGCTGTAACCGGGTTGTCCTTATCCAGGATGGTTTTCTGGGGCACATACTCGCCGACGAATTCCTTGACCACTTCGTCGGGAAGTACCTGGGCGTTTTCCATGGCATGGCTGATGATGAAGCCATCGAGACATACCATGACCGGCAGCTGGACCTCGGGATGTTCAGCAATCCGCACGGCCTGAATCATGTTGTCATAGGCTTCCTGGGTATTTTCCGACCAGAGCTGGATCCAGCCCGAGTCCCTGGCACCCATGGCATCGCTGTGGTCGCAGTGGATGTTAATGGGCCCGCTGAGGGCTCTGTTTACCACCGGCATAACGATGGGCAGCCTGTTGGAAGCAGCAATGTAAACTACCTCCCACATCAGGGCCAGGCCGTTGGCCGATGTAGCCGTCATGGCCCGGGCGCCGGCGGATGCTGCGCCTACCGAGGCGCTCATGGCGCTGTGTTCACTCTCAACGGTGACAAATTCTGTGTCGACAAGACCGTTGCTGACATAGGTAGAAAAAATCTGGACGATTTCCGTCTGAGGCGTAATGGGATAAGCGGCAACGACGTCTGGGTTAATCTGCTTCATTGCCAGGGCTACCGCCTCATTACCAGTTATGGCAACCTTTTCCTGTACCATCCCCCATTCCTCCCTTCCTATCCTTCTTCTCCTTCACCCATCACGAGGGCCTTGTTCTTGGCCGGGCATTCCCGGGCACAGATCCCGCAGCCCTTGCAGTAGTCGTAATTGATGCCTACCATTTTGCCATCTTCAACTATGATGGCATCGTCTGGGCAGAAGGCCCAGCAGAACATGCAGTTGATGCAGTTTTCCGAAATGTAGACAGGGGCGATGGTACGCCAGTTACCCGTCTTGTATTCCAGGGCATTCCCTGCTTCTGTAATCCACCCGCCGGGGGTAGATTCCCGCCAACCCTTTAAGGTCATTCTCCCTTCACCTCCTGGTAGGCCTTTCTAATGGCATTGAGGTTTCCTTCTACAATCTCGGGTCGTCCGGCGAATTTCTTGCTGAGTCTCTTCTTGGTATCCTCCAACAAGGATTCAATTTCCAGGATGCCCGTTACCTTAATCAAAGCACCCAACATGGGGGTGTTGGGAATGGGCCTGCCGATGGTCTCCATGGCAATCTTAATGGCATCGACGGTAAATACCTTCCCCGTTTTAATGCCAAGCTTGGCTCTCATTTCCTGGGGAGTAGCATCGGTGTTGATTACATAGACACCATCCTCGGGTACTCCCGCTGTAACGTCGACTGGACCACCAATCAGGTTGGGTTCAAGTACAACGACGATTTTCGGATTGGTTACGTGGCAGTGCATGGTAATTGGTTCATCGGAAATACGGGTAAAGGCCTGTACCGGCGCACCCATCCGTTCCGGTCCGTACTCAGGAAAAGCCTGAATGAATTTACCTGCGTCAGAAGCAGATTCCGCCAACAGGAGGGCAGCCGTCTTGGCACCTTGTCCACCCCGTCCATGCCAGCGAACTTCTAACAAGCCTTCCATTTCTCTTCCTCCTTCCTTCTCCTCATCACCTGACCCCCCAAGATCCCACCTGCCCGGGGCCGATACACTTACCGCAGCGGGTTTCACCTCCTCCGGGCCCAGCTACTTTCCAGCAGGCATGCCGAAATAGGGAGTCTTGGACATATGTTGGATAAGCTCCCCTGATAATACAGTCCCCTTACGATAAATTTACAGCATATAAAAAATCAACAAAGGGCAAAACAGAGGGGCACACCCCCTGGTGTTTCCCTTTGTCAAGCCTCTGTTTTAGTATAACAAACTGTCAAAATTCCGTCAAGATAAGGGAAAACGAGGAGAAATCCTAAATTTTGCGCCTAAAGGAGGAGGTTTCGCAGGAGGAGAAGGAGGACCACCCCGGGAACGCCTAAAAACCCGGCAGCCAGGGCGGTGATGGGGTTGATGGGGATCGTGACACCAAAGAAACTGCCCACCAGGTTTACCAGCCAGAGGAGCAGGCCGCCAATGATGCCATTGTATAGGAGGCGCATCAAAATGCGCAAAGGGACAAAAAACAGGCGGGCAATGAGGTACAGGAGAAGAAGGCCGAAGGCATAGGATAGAAAGACAGTTAGATTTTCCATCATAACACCCTCCTACGAACAAGTCTTAATCACTACATCCTATGGAAGGGGAAAGGAAAATATAACCGTAAGTTGGCTAGGGACCCGCCTCGGCAAAAAAGAAAGGGCCCGGGCCCTTTCGAAACTTTAATTTCCCAACCACTCCCCTGTCCGGAGTCTCTCCTGTTTTGCCTGGCGTAAAAGGTAGGCATACCGCCTCTGGGCGGCTGCAATCCGGTAGATGGCATAATCGACCAGGTCCGGGTCGGTCACCGTGTCAAAGAAGGTTTTGGCTGCTTCCCATTCCCGGTGGGCCTGGGCAACCGCCTCCAGGAGTTCCGGACAGTCCCCCTCCCCTTCCCGGACCGAAGGGCCCGAAAGGATGCGGGCGGCTAAATTATTTATTCCCGCCTGAAAACTGTCTAGAAGGGTGTTCAGATTGATTT
>CZCB01000173.1_pt1 | contig 21296 bp, 22 predicted proteins | sample 591991 | NCBI WGS metagenome assembly CZCB01 (sample SAMEA3556809, study PRJEB10932) | anaerobic digester metagenome
TTGGTGGTGTAGTAGACCTTGCCTGTGGATGTTTGTTCTCTGGTTTTGCGATGATGCATCCCTAGGAAGTCAAAGCCTTCTTTTCCGTCCCACATTCCTACCAAGCGGCTTTTGGTAGGTGTAATGTCAGCTCCAGTCTTGCCATGATGGCCTTGATTATTCTTATTGCTCTCACGGCTTCTTTTCTGGTTTTACACACTATTACGAAGTCGTCTGCAAACCTGGTGAGTTCCCCTAGGCTCGCTCCATACTTCTGCCACAAGGTATCGAAGTAATTTAAGTAGATATTGGCTAGTAATGGCGATATTACTCCGCCTTGTGGGATTCCTAGCTCTGTGTGTCTGACTTTACCTTCTTCCATTACGCCGGCTTTGAGCCATTTACGTATGAGTTTTAATATACGCCTGGTCGCTTATTCTCACGGCTACTAGTTTCATGAGTTTCTCTTGGTTTATGTTGTCGAAATATCCTTGGATGTCAACATCAACCACCCAGTTACCTTTGCGATTACAGGCTTTACGTACTCTTTCCAGGGCTTGTTTGGTACTGCGTTGGGGACGAAATCCATATGAGCATTCCTTGAAGTTAGCCTCAAATATGGGCTCTATTACTATCTTGGTTGCCATCTGGATTACCCGGTCTCTGACTGTTGGTATTCCCAGGGGACGCATTCGTCCGTCTTTCTTAGGGATGTATTCTCGGCGTACTGGATGTGGACGGTAGCTTCCTTCTCTAAGGGCTTTTTGGCATGCTAACAGAAACTCCTGCACTCCCATTTCCTCTATGTCCTGCAAGGTTTGCTTGTCTATGCCTGCTGCCCCCTTTTTGCTGCGCACCTGTCTCCATGCTTCCTGCAATACATCCATCCGGTATACTTTGTCGTACAAGGCATGGAATTTCCTTTTCCGGTTTGTCTTGGCTGCATGACCTAGCTTCTCTTGGAGTTCTCGAACTTTTTCTTGTGGTGTCATTAGCCTCTTGGCATTCACTCGCTCTTACCTCCTCGATTAGCTTGAACAAAGTAGAGGCCCTTCCCTCCAGCAGGTTATGTTGTCCTGCTGTTCCTGAGTACTATGGCCTCCTCCGACTCCCTTCCTGCAGGATTACCACTTCACCGGTCGGGCTTATAGGTATCCTCTCTACAGGTTCCCCTGTGCAGGGGAGGGTCTCCCCAGTTCACTGCACTATCTGTGTTACCATGCCGCTCCCTCTACGCCGGAAGGTTCTTCGCTGCTGTATTCCAAGTTCTGCACAGCTTCCATGGCCTTCGTCTAAATGCCCGAGACTCGGCTCCTTCTTTTTCCCAGATTAGGGCCATCATAACGACGCGGCAGGATTCACTTCATGTTACGGCCTAGTACCTTGCTCGCCCTCCTCCCAGGAGGTACTTTCGTCGATACGCTTCTACGCACGAATTTCTTCATACGCAGGTATCCTGGCTACGGGGCGCCTTGGCGCTTACCCCGACCGGACTTTCACCGGCTAGATAGTGCGTGCTTGGCTGGGCACGCGGCACTACTGATGTTCGCTATCGCTCACCATAGATGTTGCGAGCCCCGTTAGGGGCGTGGCAATCTCTATGTCGACGCTAACCAGGGCTTTGCAGGAGTGTTAGCCGGCTCGCTCCAAGACTCCTCGCCTGCAACACATCGGCTTACTTCGGTGCGAAGCGGACCGCTGCTTACTTCGGTGCGAAGCGGACCGCTCGGAATTCGGCATCCATGCACTCAGTCCTCGCTGCGTAAAACTCTGTTTTGAGCGACCCTTCGCAGCCCTCAGTTTCGCCGTGTGTTGCAATGGCTCGTTCGTACGTCGCTCGCCCGGCTAATACTCCTGCTTAAGCCGACCACCAATGTTTTCATTCATCGTGATCTGTGCCATAAGAGTCAGTCCCTACTCCAAAAGCCTCCCTGTTTCCTATAACCTTCTTGCCACCCATTAACTTTAGGTTTATATTAAATTATAATGATTTGAAATCGGACAAACCTGCGATTATAGTGTTTATAAAGTATTGCTGGTCTAAACAAATTTGCCATCCATGGGGCTATTCAAGCTGTAGGAAAGGAACCGACTAACGTACTATGAGTTATCTGTCAAATGATAAACCACCTAGTCAGTTAATACGCGATGCTATCAACAAAAAAGATTATAAATTAAAAGTTGAAGACTTTATCAATGCCTATGGTTCGCAGAGTTTTGGATTAATGTTTATCATTTTAGCCCTGCCGATTACTGTTCCCCTACCACCAGGGGTAGGCTTTATCCCGGCAGCCCTTCTCTGTATTTGGGCCATACAGCGTTCCTTGGGGAAGACTGTTTTGTGGTTGCCTCAGTTTATTGGGAAATGGGAATTATCGGATAATCTTATAAAGAAGATTGAAGAAAAGGCATTGCCTTTGTGTGAACGATTAGAAGAAAAGTTCTTTTACCCAAGTCAGGCAAGGTCTCTTAGTGAAATAGAAATAAGGCTGGCATCTATAGTAGTAGCCCTCCAGAGCATACTGATTATACTTCCAACTCCTTTTTTGAACAGTATTCCCGCCGTGATAACAATAATAATGGGGCTTACCATATTAAATAATAATCGCAAATTACTATGGCTTAACATGAGCCTCGGTTTGTTAGCGCTTTTTTCCATTGGGTCCACCCTGTACGTCGGCGCAGAAGCTCTTTTTGAAGAGATCGACGATTACTTCTAGCGTCACTCTGAGACTTGCAAAGCTAACCCTAATTCGGGAAAGTCCCGCAATTTCTCAATGGTACCCAATTTGTCTGACACCGTTCTTTTGATGTATTGCCTGTACTGCTCACATAAATACCAAGCACCTATTTAGCCTCACTTTCCACAATTTTTAGGGTAACCTGTCCAGTTGCATCCTTACCCATGATTCGTATCAAATATTCATCCGTTTCAGACACGGTTACGGTAAATACACCACACTCCAAGCGGTTGCCTATATAGGGTTCGCTGCCCTTTTTACCGCTGACGGCAAGAGCGATTTCTCCTTCCTCGCGGTTAACTTCAATTTGCAACACATCCCCCCCGTTAAGGGATAATTGGCACTTGTTATTTGCACTCCATTCCTTGAAATCCATTATGAATCCATTTCCATTGGGTTTCTCAAAAATCATAATGCTGCCCTTTGTCGGATTACAGGCCGAAACTGATAAAACGATTGCCATCACTAGCGGCAGAATAATGATTGGGCTGATATTCCTTATCCATCTTGTTTTGGCGTCTTGATTCCCAAAAAGCATGATATGGCCTCCTCAACAAATTTCTCCCCCTCATTGATCCACGGATTGTGTCCAGAATGCTCAAACCATACGATCCCTTTGTCCGGCGCGCTGAGCACCTGCTCGTATTCCTCCACCAGCGCCGTGGGTGCGTTGATATCGTGTCGTCCTAAGAAGAAGTAGATGGGGACATTTAGCTTGGTATAGTCAGTTCTCATGTCGATGTCATAAAGCTGCTGGTAAACATGACCAAAGGTATTGATAATACCTCGAATGAAGTTGATTTTGTCCAGCAGCCCATATTCGGAAGAACCGATGTCCCGTAAGGTGTTGTAGCCAGGGTTACGGATGCTGGGATTGCTGTCCATATAGCTATCCAGGTGGTTGAGATACACTGCGCTTTTCCATGTGACATCCTTGCCATAATAGGGCGGCTCACCGTTTGCGGTAAGTTTTTCTATGAGAACGGTGTCACCGTTGTTTCTAGCGATTTCCATGGCTTTAGCGTAATCCATACGCTCGGTCTCTGCGAAATCAACCATTTGCCCTGTTCCAATTAAGGCATAATAGGATTCCGGGTATTCATGAACCAAGAAAATCCCTAAGGCACTGCCCCATGATTCCCCCATCAGGTAGATTTTCTCCTGAGAAAAGCGTTCCTTCAGGTATTCCGTAAGAGCGTGACCATCCTGAATATAGGTTTGGACGGTTATGTTTTGTATATTGGTGGCATAATAGGACTTTCCAGAGCCGGGCTGATCCCAGTTGACAATGACAAAATGCTTCTCCAATTCGGCCAACTCATGCCGCACCGCAGCCATTTGCGTACCACCAGGGCCTCCCGCCAAAAAGAGCAGGACGGGTGCATTTTTATCCCAACCTCGCAGGCTGATCCATTGCTTCCTGCCATTCAATTCAATTTCTCTAAGTTCTGCAATGCTGTTTTCCGGTTTATTACCGTTTTCGTCAACGATGCTGGGCGTATAAGCGGTGAACTGTGAAAAAGTAATCAACCCTGCGTTCAAGATCACCACTATCATTAGGAATAGTGCCGTTTTTTTCAACCGAATAAGCTGCTGTGGATGGGTCTTTTTTCTAAGACGGGCAATGACTCCATAAGCTGCCAGGAACACCCCCTGGGCAAGAGCTACAGCCATCAAAAATGTCAAAATGAAAAAGGCAACTATTTGCATCATAGTAAGACCTCCATTGCTTATTATTTGATGTATACGCTTTCCAGAGCGTTGCCCAGCAGGGGGATGTCGGTGATACGGCTTTCCTTAAGGAATAGACTGTTTTGCTCTATCAGATGTTTAATAACGCCTATTTTGCCCCTTTCTCTCAACGGTTCGCGGAAAACCAGTACACCACCAGGTTTAAGGGACTCAGCCAACGCATGAATGATATCCCTCAATTCACTTTCCGAAATATCGTGCAAAACAAAGTGGCAGTACACTAGATCGAAGCTCTCTTTGCCAAACATTGGGGATTCCGACTGCCGATAAGCTATATTCCCGTGGCTGCGCAGGGTCTTGCGGCAAACCTTCAGCCATCGCTGGGATATGTCCATGCAAGTTAAGTGCCCGTAGGGCAGCCTTTTGGCCAAGTAGTAAGCAACCGTACCCATTCCGCATCCGAAATCAAGTACCTGCTCCTTCCCATTAAGGGGCAGACGGTCCGCAAATGCTCGGTAAACCGATTTGCTGTAAAGTAGAAACGAGAGTCTAGTAAGAAATATCTCCAATAAAGAGGGTTCATACTTCATTTCTCATCACCCCACAAAAAAATCAGATGTATTTCAGGTTCATTACTATCATCGCAGTCGAACCTGTAATATATCTGATGTGAATCTTAAATTTACCTTAAATCCTGGGAATGGTAATCCGGAAGGTGCTCCCCTTATTCTTGCTGAGGCATATTGTCAAATCTCCTCCGTGTGCTTCGGCAATTCTTTTGGCAATGGAAAGCCCCAATCCGCTGCCGCCAGTTTTGGAGTGGCGGGAATCGTCCACCCGGACAAATGGCTTGAATATGTGGTCCGCAAGATGTGCTGGAATTCCTATCCCATTGTCGCTGAAATCAATCACCACAAGACTGTCTTGTACCGTCAGGCTTACGATAACCAGTGTTCCAGGCGGGTTATATCGCACTGCATTATGCGCAAGGTTTTGTATGATCCGGCCAAATCGGTTGTTATCCAGCATTACAAAGACGCTTTCTTCCATAATATCAAATTCATATTCGAACCCTTCACGCTCCAACTGCGGTACAAGCTCGCCGCATATTTGCCGGATATATTCGCAGATATCTGTTCTTTCTAGCTTTAATGAAAATTCAGGGCTGTCCATTTGGGAGAGCTCAAACAACTCAGTAAGCAGCCGGTTGGCCCTTTTGCTGTTATTGAGAATGACTTCCAGGTGTTCATTGCGTTCATGCACGGTCAGGTCTGACTTTTTCATGAGCAACTCCGCATAGCCTTGAATGCTGGACATTGGATTTTTCAGGTCATGGGAAATGTCGAGAATCAACCGCCTTCTGTCCTCCTCGGATTTTTTACGCAGGGATATTTCATGCTCGATCCGTGCAGCCATGTCGTTAAAGGTGTTTTGAAGGTCGGCGAACTCATTTTTCAGCTGCAAATCTACCCTGGCAGAATAATCCCCTTCTCGCAAAAGCATGGTGCCTTCAGTGAGCTTCCGCAAAGGCCTGATTATGCTGGCCGCAGTGATTCCGGAATAGATAAAAGCGAAAAGAGCAAGTATCAGAAGATAACTCAACACCGCGAAGGCAAGCGCCCAACCTGCCCGTTGAAAATCACCGGCAGCTGCTGCTTTATTATACACTAAGGAAAAATCCAGTCGGATGGAAGTGGGAAAGGTAACAATCAGCCAGAACTCACCTTGGGGCTGATAGAGGATATCGTAATTGTAGGGCTTGCTCTTACTTTCTATTAAGAATTTGGTAAATTCCTCGGCACTTAGCATTTCTTTTCCGATGGTATCAAGACCGCTGGAATAAACCACACGGTATTCTTTGTCAACAACCTGTACACCGCCGCCGTTTTGCACCACAACAGATGCATCAATCTGCTTGTAATCCTCCTTGATAATGGCACTGGCAGGATACTGGTTTTTGGCCAGTGAACCCGCAATCAATCCGCTGGCAACAGACAGCAGAACAAATGCAAGTACAGTTGCCAGTATGGTTAGCAGGAATATCACCAAAAAGTTTACCAGAAATTGATTGGACAGCTTTTTCTTCATGGCTTTTCTCCAGTGTAATGGAGCTTATACCCGATGCCGCGAATGGTCTTGAGATACTTTGGTTTGTGCGGGTCATCCTCAATCCGGTTTCTGATTCTACTTATATGTACCATCACCGTGTTATCATCAAAATAGTGTTCTTCTTCCCATACCGCTTTATAAAGCTGCCGCTTCGTAAAAACTCTCTCCGGGTGTTCCATGAAATGCAGAAGCAGCTTGTATTCTTTGGCGCCAAGCTCAATCGGCTCTCCGTTTTTATAAGCGCAGCACTTTTCTTTATCTATAGACAAACTTCCGTATGTAATGGTTATGCTGGCCTTTTCCTTCGTTGCGAGATACTCATTATTCCGTCTCAGCTGTGCGCCTACGCGAGCTACCAACTCGGCAACGGAAAAGGGCTTGGCAAGATAGTCGTCCGCACCCAATCCTAGTCCCAGCACCTTGTCCATTTCGTCTGTCCTGGCGGTCAGGAAGATGACGGGGATGGTGCTGTGCTCCCGTATTTTGCGGATAAGGTTAAATCCGTCCATCACTGGCATCATCACGTCCAAGATGGCCAGATGGACGTTCTGTGTCATAAGGATGTCCCATGCTTCCTTGCCGTTTTGCGCCGTCAAGACAGTATATCCGTTTTCCTCAAGACTCATTTTTATTAAGTTTCGGATGTCGTTCTCATCGTCTGCGACTAGTATATTCATATGGCTTTTAGCACCTTCCGCTGCTATTTGCATGAGTCAAAAAATCTTTTCAATTTCAAGATAGCCTCTTCCAGATTTCCATTTAGAGATTGTTGTACGGGAGACATATAGTTTCTCTGCCAATTCCTCCTGGGTCATATTCTGACCGGCTCTTAATCTTTGTAACTTTGCATTGAACTCCATAACTTTATAATTTCCTCTCTCACAGTCTACCCTTGACCATTACCCTGTCGTTAAGAGTCTGATATCCGAACTTTTTATATAACCCATGGGCGTCCTTGGTTATCAGTATACCTCTTAAGCCCTGATATTCTGGTAAGCTTTCTATATATGCAATGAGTGCTGTTCCCAATCCATTATTTTTATATTTTGCATCGATAATAACATCGCAAAGATAATAGGTGGTTGCGAAATCGGTAATGACCCTGGCAAAACCAGCTAGTATGTTCTGTTCTTCAAGATAAACACCGTAACACTGAGAATTGCACATTGATTTTACAACCTGTTCCTGCGAACGCTTATCGGCCCAATATGTTTGCTTCAGGAGATTCATTATCTCATCTATATTCATCTGGTCCGCGCCCCTAATTATTTTATAGTTCATTCATTCACCTTCTCAAATCGTTTATTTCTTGATTATATCATCCATAATAGTTTCTTTTTTTGCGTGAGGCTTCTAATTAACCCAGCTTTGTTAGAGATGTATAACTATTTGTTAATAGACGAATTATGTTTAGTAATATATACTATTTTATTATGAATACTAAAAATGGGGGATTTTAGAATGAAGAAAAGAAAATGGTTAAGTGTATTGTTGTCTTGTATTTTCGCCATTACAATGTTGGCTGGCTGTGCAGGCAATGAACCGGGTGGTGAGAATAATGCAGCTCCAAAAGAAGATTACTCTATTAAAATCGGCGGTTCCAGTACCCTGGCGCCCATCATAGCTCAATGTGCTGATAACTTTACTGAAGAGTTCAAAACCTGGGACAAAGTTGACGCCAGCTTGCCGGAAGAACCCATCGTTATATTCGTGTCAACCGGTGGTTCCGGTTTTGGCCTGAAATCAGCTATCGATGGGACATTTGACTTTGGTATGGTAAGCAAGACTCTAAAAGATGAAGAAAAAGAGCAGTTTGCTGAGGGAAGCATCACCCAGTTGGGTTCTGATGTATTGGTTATCGGTGTTAATTCAGCCAACCCAGTAGCCCAGGTTAAGCCTGACCTGACAACTGAAGAGCTGGTAGCTATTTTCTCAGGCCAGATTAAAAATTGGCAAGAACTAGATCCCGCTTTACCCAAGCGTCCTATTGTAGTCGCTGTTCGTGATCTGGGCGGTGGAGCAAGCGAAGTTTTTGATTCGGCAGTTATGAAAGGCACCCCTATTTCCGATGAGGCTTTACAGATTCCTTCCATGGGGGCGTTGGCGGGCAAGATAATGGATAATGCAGATACCATAGGTTATGTATCCAGCGGCTTGGTTAACCAGAATCCTGATAAAATAAAACCCCTGAGCGTTGATGGAATCGCACCTACCCTGGAAAATATCAATTCAGGGGCATATAAAATTGGCCGGCCGCTGCTTCTGGTCAGCAAAGACACACCGGATAATATGGAACAGAAGTTTTTAGATTATCTGTTATCTGAGAAAGGACTGAAAGTAGTTGAGGACCTAGGTTACGTTCCGGTTATTCCCTAGTAATCTGTAACATAATAACGGGCAGGTACTGCCTGCTCGTTTGTTTTCACATCAGTAAAGAAGGTAACAGCGATTGACATATCCAGGTACAGAGTTAAAAGAAAAGATAATCAGTTCCATCATAATTAGTGCAGCAACTGTGTCTTCACTGCTGCTCCTGGCAATGCTGCTTTTTATACTGCGAGAGAGCTGGCCAATCTGGTCACAAATTGGGGTAAGCGGTTTTTTAAGCGGATCAAGCTGGAGGCCTCTAAACACTCCGCCTGAAATCGGTATCCTGTCTATGATTGTCAGTACGGTGTGGGTTGCGGGAGGGGCTTTGCTTATTGCGGCGCCATTGGGATTTGGCTGTGCTATATTTTTGGCCGAATTTGCTCCCCGACCTCTGGCGGCAGTTTTGCGTCCGGTTATAAATATGCTAACAGGTATCCCCTCTGTTGTTTATGGCTTTCTGGGAGCAGCAGTTCTGGTGAAATTTTTCGAAGTGAAATTTGACCTGGCCAGTGGAGAATCTCTTTTTGCTGCTTCTCTGGTACTGGCCATAATGGTCATTCCATTTATAGTAGCCAATTCTGAAGCTGCTCTGCGTTCAGTGGCAGCCGAATACCGCCACGCCGGCATTGCTTTAGGGGTTTCCAGACAGTATCTGACCCTGCGCATCCTGGTTCCCTTGGCCGGAAAAGGCATGTTGGGTGCACTGGTACTGGCCTTTGGACGGGCTATGGGTGAAACCATGGCAGTGCTCATGCTGGCTGGAAACACGCTGCGGCTGCCCGGTTCATGGTTTGACAAGGGTGAACCCCTGTCAGCATTGATTGCCTTGGAACTGGGAAGTACCACCCCCGGAAGCCTTCATTACCAGGCTTTGTTTGCTGCGGGACTAGTTCTGGTTTTAATGGTCATGGCAGTTAATCTAGGTATAAACTTGCTTTTGAACCGCTTGCAAAAGGGGGGTACTCTTACATGAAAAAAACCATCACAGATCAGCTATCATTAGGTTGGTTCTGGGTATCCGGGCTTCTCATACTGGTAATTTTACTGGCTATAATACTCTATCTCATCTGGCGTGGGGGGCCATTTATCAGCAGCCAATTTATTCTGGACAGCCCCCACGGAGTTCCCCTGGGCACTGAAGGGGGGATATTCCCAGCTATAAAAGGAACTCTATGGCTCATTGTGCTGGCTTTAGTCATATCTATTGTTCCGGGCTTGTTGACAGCCATGTACCTGAGTGAATACGGTCGCAGCGGACGCCTGGCTGAAATTATCAACCTTCTGGTGCAGAGTATGGCCGGTGTACCTTCAATTATCATCGGTTTGTTCGTCTATGCTCTGGGAGTTGTTACACTGGGCTGGGGAATATCGCTCCTGGCCGGAGGGTTAGCTCTGGCCATAATGATTTTTCCGGTTATTGTGATATCCAGCCGGGATGCCCTCTTGGCGGTTGATAAGAATTATCGATTAGTCGCCAACTCTTTGGGGGTTTCCAAGTCTTATACATTATACCGGGTCATTCTTCCCCGAGCAGCCGCAGGTATAACAGCCGGAGTATTGCTTTCCTTAGGGTATGCAGCCGGAGCCACTGCCCCCATTATGGTAACTGCAGCTGCATTTGTAGCCAGCTCGTCAGGGGCTTTGCTGGAGCCGGTTATGGCTTTGCCCTATCATCTCTATATATTGTTTAATGAGCACATATCCCTGAACCATGCCTATGCAACAGCTCTGGTTCTGGTTACCTTAGTTTTGTTTCTTAATATTCTGGCATTATCATTAAGCAGCTGGCAAGAGAGGATAAATAAGCAATGAATGCGGTTGAATTTATAGATTTTAATACTTTTTACGGCCCCAAGGCGATTTTGCAAAATATTAACGTGGAGTTTGCCTCGAATTCCATTACAGCGATAATTGGACCTTCCGGGTGTGGCAAAACTACATTATTACGCAGTATTAATCGAACCGCGGAAATGGAAATTGGATTTAAGAGCCAAGGAGATATAAAAGTATTGGGGAAATCAATAAAGGAATACAAAAATGTATCCCTTTTGCGCCGGCGTGTAGGTATGGTTTACCAGATTCCGGTAGCCTTGCCTCTAAGTATAAGGGCAAATGTACTCTTCGGTCCGAAGTATTATGGAGTGAAAAGACACTCAGATTTAGAGGCCATAACGGAAAAATGCCTGCGGCAAGTAGCCCTGTGGGATGAAGTGAAGGATCGCCTTAAGCGGCCTGCAGCACAGCTATCTGGCGGACAGAAGCAGCGCCTGGCCATAGCCCGAGCATTGGCAGTGGAACCCCAGGTATTACTCCTTGATGAACCTTGCTCCAGTCTTGATCCGGCTTCCACCGGACTGATTGAAGAATTATTGACCCAGTTGGCGGAGGGACTGTGTATTATTATTGTTACTCACAACCTTTTCCAAGCCCGCCGGATATCCAATGAGACCGCCTTTATATTGGACGGCCAACTAATAGAAAAAGCACCCACCCAAAAACTGTTTGAGTCTCCGGACAGCCCTAAAACCCGGGGATTTGTTTCCGGGTTATTCGGTTAGCAGATTTAATGGTGCTGCCGGATGAGATTGCCGGTCATGTTTTCCAAAAACAAAGAGGCTGTAATTGCTACAGCCTCTCGAATTCAAGTCTTCCTATAGACAATTACTTAACTTGAATTGTCAAGAACATGGGTAAAGTCATCTGCTCAATCTGATCTAAGAGTTCCTCGAGTTCATCCATATGACGGTCTTCGTCGTTTAGAATTTGCACAAGAATATCCCTGGTTGCATGGTCACGCACCTCACCCGCAAGCGCTATGGCATCATTATATGCTTTGATGGCGCTTTCCTCTGCAGCACGGTCAAATTCTAACTGCTTTTGAACGTCCTTGCCAATATGAATATCATTTAGTTTGGATACGATAGGAGTTCCACCGAGAAAAAGAATTCTCCCGATAAGTTTTTCGGCATGTTTCATTTCCTCTATGGCCCGCTTCTCAAAGCCTTCATGTAACTTACCATAGCCCCAGTCCTCGCACATTTCAGCGTGCACGATGTACTGATTGATGGCTGCTAACTCGTCTGCAAGCAAAGCATTCAGCGTTTCAATAAGTTTGGGGTTTCCTTGCATAAGTACAACTCCTCTCCTTTAAAATTTTGCCCGGTTTTAACCCAAGTAGTTTTTCCCTAAAGCCTTCACTACCTGCTTGAAAACTAAAGAACATAAACACCAAATCTAAACAACCTTAACATACCAATATTCTACCTGCATTTACATTTTTATTTCAACTACTATAGTAAAATGTAGTTTAGCAGGGACCATTCTCCTGTCAACCGCTGATTTCTAAGTATTCTATCAGGTTCTTGCTTTTATGTTTAGCCCTATATAATAGCTGATCAAGTTTGTTTAACAGGTTGGTCAATTCAACATTATCAGCTTCTAAGACACTGCCACTGATTGTTACCACCAAATCATTTTCCCATTTTAATTCCGCAATCTTTTGGCGAACCCGCTCCATTACAGCATGTCCTTCTTCTATGCTGGTGTCTGGCAGAATGATTAAAAACTCGTCTCCTCCATAACGCCCTGCTATATCGTTTTGTCTCAGGTTATTTATTATTGTCTTGCTTACCCTCTCCATGACATAATCACCATATAAATGCCCGTATGTATCATTTATACCTTTAAAGTCATCTATATCAATCAAGGCTGCGGTTAGCTTTTTTCTGTTTTTCCCGTGACGCTTCAATCTCTTCCTTTAAACAAGAAGTAATAAACCATTTGTTAAAAGTTCCTGTCAAATAATCAGTTATCGAAAGCATCTGTAGCTTTTGTTTTTCTTCGTACAGCAGTCTGTTCAATTTTTCCGCTTCTTCTTTAGCCTTTATAAGCTCAGCATTGTTTTTTTTCAACAACTTGTTTTTAGCTTCTATTTCCTTATTCTGTTTTTTAAGGGTGGTGAGATATTGCCTTGATTTTTTAAGTTCCTCCGCATAGCCATCAATAAGGACAGCAATTAGAATTACAACGGTGAACAGACAAATAAAGATACCAAAGGCAAAATCAATATATCTTATTAACCCGGAATTATACACTATTACTAAGTCAGGTCTCTGATATTCAATAGCCATCAAAACACCAATAACTAAAGCGAAAATAGAAAATATAATCCATCTTTTCAATCCAGTAAGCAATAAGGCAATTATTCCAGCATTTATAATGATATAATATGGAATACTGCCGTGAGTCCCCCCATTGATAAGCCACATGGTTGGGAAAAAAACAAAACTCAGGAAAATGACGACTATTAACGAGAGCAGTTCATAATTGCCGCTAATTTTGAAGGTAATGAATAATCCTACAGTTACAATACCGCAAGCCAAAGATACTGATGAGACTACTGTTTCCATGCCCAGCAAATGATTCATCAAGCTGCACGAAAACGACATGAAAATACCTACCAGAAAAACTGCATTAAATACCCGATACTTTAGATAAGTGCTCTGTTCATTCTCCATTTGCAAGCCTCCAATAGCTAGCCAGTGGTGGCATTTAATACTTATCTCGATATTCCCTTTTTCATCCGGCATATTAAAGATTATATCGCCATTATTCAGCATATTTCAAACTTGATTAATTTGATTATATATTATCTATCTTTGAATGTTCCTCTATTTCACCTCAAATCGTGCGTCTTGAATTGACGGTTTCCCGGTAACTCGTCATTATATCTTTTCTTCCACAAAGATGATTCGTCCCTGGGGCTCTGCATACTCCTCACCGATAACTCCGCCCAGGTCTTCAGTGATGTATTTGATAAGAACCTGAACGTCAACCATTACACTGTCCTGGGTAAAAACATTGTCGGCAAACATCGTGTAACCGTCCCCCATGTTCTGCAGCATGTAGTTGTGGCTGGCTACGGTGTAGGTTTTGTTTGGATCCAGTGGCTCGTCTCCCACATAAACATTCTTGACACGATACTCGCCGCCAACCCCCACAAACATTCCGGCTTCGTCCGTCTGCACGCTTGAGTCAATATATGTATGCACCTCATAGCTGATACCTGAGGGGCTGAGCCAACCCCCAAATTCCGCAGGCCATGCGCAAGCGCCAAACTCCAGGGCATCCAGGATTTCCTGCCCCGTTGCCTCGCACACGCTGAGCATATTGCCGAAGGGATGGATCTTTAAGATATCCTCCCGGGTAACATCGCCTTTGGGAATGTCCCTCCGGATACCGCCCCCGTTTACAAATGCAATGTCCGCGCCCGATATATGGCGATATGCATCAGCGCAGAAATTGCCGATGGCGGTTTCCTGGTTGCGGACAATGCGCACATCGCTGGCCGGGTCCTTTGTCAAAAGGTCAACTTTGCTAGTGGCAACCACCTCGGCTAGGGCGGCATTAAGTTCTTCCTTGGCCTTTTGGCAGGCCTCGTTCATAACTGACTCAAGACCCAAGACTTCAACCGCATTCTCATCGTTGTCCCACTTGTACAGGCCCGTGCTGATTTCACCTTCCGGCGTAATGCGCACATAACCTATCGCTTCAAGCTTGGTCCCGCATGCGGAGCGAAGCACCTTTTTGCCAGCTTTATTTTTCATTTCCACCTGGTCAAGGTCATGGCTGTGTCCGTCAACAAGTACATCAATGCCCGTAGTGTTCGCTAACACGTCTTCGTATGTGTATGGTTTGTGTTCGCCCACATTCCCTAAATGGGCCATTACGACCACATAGTCTGCCCCTTCGGCTTTGGCCTCATCCACAGCCTTTTGCACGGCAGCATATAGGTCTTTTCCATCATTGCCTTGCATGAAACCGTATATGTAATTTCCGTCTTGGTCCATGAAGTATGCAGGAGTGGAGCTTCTCAGCGTCCAAGGTGTGGTGATGCCCACAAACGCAATCTTTGTGCCGTCAATCTCCTTTATAATATACGGGTCAAACACAAGTTTCCCTGACATGTTGAAATTACAGCTTATATACGGGAAATCAGCCATTTCCACTAGTTCCATAAACCGCTCTATACCGTAGTCGAACTCGTGGTTTCCTATAGTTGCAACATCGTAGCCGAGAGTGTTCATCAGCTCGATAACTGCACTACCTGCTGACATCGTGGCAAGGGGTTCACCTTGAACCGAGTCACCGTTGTCAACAAGAATGACGCTGCTGCCTTTTACAATGAGCTGTTTGCGAATAACATCCACACCGCTGTAAGTCCAGCCACTGTCGATACCGCCATGCACATCGCTGGTAAATAGAATCACAATGTCTTTAGCTCCCAATTCACTCTCTGCCGGCACTGATCCACCACAGCCCGCAACACCCAGCAACAGACACAATGCCAAAATCAACGCCGTTAATTTTTTCATATCGATCCCCTTTTTTCTATTTTTTAATTTCTTTTATCCTAACGCCCATGCATTGCTAATATCAATTTTTATGGCATTTTTGTATTTAATTGTTATCTCCGTACAGTTATAAAAAAGCCTCATTTAATAAATTTTTTTAATAAAAATTTATTACTTTAAATCATATTAATCATATGTCAAAATAAGACCATAAACACCAATTTTGTGGAGGTGGAGCGATTTGAAAAATCTGAAGCGTATAGTGTGGATGTGTTCAGGAATGTTGTTGATCTCGTTTTTGGTTTTGTCAGTAGCTTGTCCCGCTTATGCTGCAAGCCCGCAAGCCCCTATCAAGATTTTCCTTGATGGGTCTACTCTGGAGACAGATGTAGATCCGGTGCTGAAAGAAGGTCGTACCCTTGTGCCTTTTCGCGCCATCGGGGAAGCCTTGATGGCCCAAGTAGACTGGGATGAGTCTGCCAGAAAGGTTACTTTGACTTTGGGAGACAAAACTGTTCAATTGGTCATCGGGGATAGTACAGCATATGTGAACGGGAATGCTAGAACTCTAGATGTGCCCGCCATGCTGGTGGAGAACCGGACCTTGGTTCCCCTTAGATTTATCAGCGAGTCTTTAGGGGCGTCCGTGCAATGGTCTGGAGAACTAAGGCGGGTAGATATTACCACCACCACCACTGCCGCCCCTGAACCAGGTGCCCAACAGCCTCTCAGTCAGGTAATGGTTTATATAAGCATGGATTATCTGGATGGTTGGGGTCAGCTATTACCTGATATGCAGCAAACCGCTGGCCAGGATGAGGATAAATACAGCTACTACCTGAAACTACTGGATCAACCGAGTATTGCTAGTAAGCCCGTGGGTATTGTGTATGACTATGTGGGAATGCGCGTAGTAGACGGTCCGGTGGAGAAAGATGGCATTACCTGGTGGAAATTAGAGGGGCATGGTAAAAGCGGCTGGGCAGATGAAAGGTGCTTTACCGAATTTGAAGGGGAATGGGATCCCCGGGTTGAAGGTGCTATTGCCTGGGCCATAGAAAATATTGGAAGAACGGACTATGAGTACCGGTGCTTGGGTTTTGTCCAGGACGCGTACCGGAGCGGAGGGTTAACCCTTACCGGGAAACTTGCGGATACTGCCAAGAACACCGCGACAAATTTCAATGCCGCGGCAAACAGAGATAAAATTGTTCCCCGGGGTGCCGCCGTATTTTATGACTGGGAAGGAACCCTTGGGGGAACTACTCAAAACTGGGGCCATGTAGGTATAGCCCTGCAAACTGGGAATCAAGATGAAATAGATATCATTAACGCCTTGGACACGGTGTCTATTGACTCTGGAGCGTATTTTTCCTACTACGCAGACATGAACTATATTGGCTGGGCTTGGATCTTTAATAAAAATTAAGCGGTGGAACTGTACTTGCACTGGCAGGATGTATGTACATAAGACCCTGCGGGCTAATAAAAGCCTTCAGGGTCTTTTTTCTATATTGCATTAATTAAATGCTTAATGTGTCTTTAATGGCCTCCGCGCTCGATTTACCAGTATTTACAAGTTGAGAATATATTGCTACGCCCCTTTAGTGGCTGGCAATGACATAGATACGAAGATTTCGTGTTGGAGTAGGAATTGAGTAAAAAATAGCGGAAACTAAAGTTTCCGCTACGGATTCTACAGTTTTAGCGTTTATTATTGACCTTTGACTATTGATGTACTGACCAGTCAACTCCGCGGCGAAAAGCGGCCAGGTTTACTTCCAGGGCTTTGGGCGGTACTAATTTGCGGATGGCTTCTTCCACTTTTTCAGGTGGCAGGCCAATAACCTTGCTTAAAATACCTACCAGGACCACGTTGGCTGCTTTGACATTGCCGCATTCTATGGCGGTTTGTGTAGCATCGGCTACCGTGGTTTTGGGCTTAAGCTGGGAAATACGGTCAATAATATCTTCCGGGTATTTCACCTTGCCGCTCATTACCGGCAGAGGATCTACCCGTTCATCATTTATTATCACTATGCCGTCAGGCTTCAAATAGTCAAGCCAGCGGGCAGCTTCCAGTTTTTCAAAAGCCAGGAGCACGTCAGCCTGACCTTTTGGTATAGTAGGAGAATACACCTTTTCCCCATAGCGAACTTCTGACACCACGCTACCACCGCGTTGAGCCATGCCGTGCACTTCGGTAACTTTTACATCATATCCTAAATCTACAGCCACCTGGGCAATTATGCGGCTGGCTAACAAGGTACCCTGTCCCCCAACCCCGGTAATCAATACATTCATAATCTGGCTCATTGGCTAACCCTCCACAACCTTAATGGCATCAAACTTACATACCTGGACACACATACCGCAGGATACACAGGTATTAGGATTGATGGCTGCCTTTTTCTCATCATCGTTAAAGAAAATTCCGGTACACCCAATCCGAATACAGGCCTTACAGCCATTGCACAGCTCCTCGTCTACAAATAGAGTAGAAGTTATTGGAGTCGGATCTATTAATGCACAGGCACGTTTGGCAATTATTACTGATGGCTCACGTCGTTCTAGCTCTTCACGGATGGCTGCCTCTAGTTCATCTAATTTCAAGGGATCAACCACTCGAACATTATCTATCCCCACAGCCCTGACTAGAGCCTCAATATCCAGTTTTTTTGTGGGGCTCTTTTTAATGGTCACTCCAGTAGCAGGATGATCCTGATGTCCGGTCATGGCGGTAGTGTCGTTATCTAGAATAAGGACGGTGGATGTTCCCTGATTATATACCGTATCTATTAAAGGCGTGATGCCGGAATGTACAAAGGTGGAATCACCAATAACCGCCACCATCTTGGCAGCAAATTCCTCACCCCGGGCTTTTTCCATGCCCATAGCCATTCCAATGCTGGCGCCCATGCAAACACAGGCATCCATAGCTTCCAGGGGGCTGAGGGCTCCTAAAGTATAGCAGCCTATATCGCCCATGACTGTAACCCTCATTCTGCGTAAAGTGTAGAAAACACCGCGATGGGGGCAACCTGGGCACAGCAAAGGAGGCCGGGGCGGAATATCCAGTTGGCTGCTAGTTGCCGGCTCGGCTCCCGCCAAACGCTGGGCAATCATTTCTGGGCTATATTCCCCTAACAGGGTAAAAAGCTCTTTTCCTTCCACATCAATTCCCCAGGCTTTTATTTGCTGCTCAATGACCGGTTCCAGTTCTTCTACTACTACCAGACGCTCCACCTGGTCAGCAAAAGAAGTGATTAAATCTTTGGGCAGGGGGTTTACCAGCCCCAGTTTTAAGACTGACACATCGGGCAGGGCTTCCCGCACATACTGGTAGGCTACTCCACTGGTGATAATGCCTAGTCTGCGGTCTCCCCACTCGATACGGTTTAAGGGAGTGTTTTCCGCATACTCAGCCAGTTTTACCATGCGCTTTTCCACTTCTACATGACGCCCCCGGGCATACCCAGGCAGCATTACATATTTGGGGGCATCCTTTTTATATTCCTTTAATACTCTTTCTCCCGGTTCCCCTTCTTCTACCAGAGTCTGGGAGTGAGACAACCGAGTAGTAACCCGCAGCATAACGGGAGTATCAAATTCTTCGCTTATATCAAAAGCCAGGGAAGTAAAGTCCTTGGCTTCCTGACTATCGGATGGTTCAATAACGGGCAGCTTGGCAAATTGGCCATAACCCCGATTATCCTGTTCATTTTGGGATGAATGCATGCCCGGGTCATCGGCTGATACAATTACCAGACCGCCGTTGACTCCGGTATAGGCTACTGTATATAAAGGGTCAGCAGCTACATTAATCCCAACATGTTTCATAGCTACCAGGGTACGGGCTCCACCTATGGAAGCTCCTATCCCCACTTCCAAAGCTACCTTTTCATTAGGGGCCCATTCGGCATACACGTCCTGGTAACGGGCCATGTTGCTAACTATTTCAGTACTAGGTGTACCAGGATAAGCAGTAGCCACACTGGCTCCGGCTTCGTAGGCGCCTCTGGCAATAGCTTCATTACCAATCATCAGTCGTTTCATATCGAAAGTTCCTCCTCATCCCCACTACAACAGGAGACTATATTCAATGTAGATACACCATGAAAGGGTTGCATACCCAAGACTGATAATAACATATCAGATTAATGGCGTAAATGCAGGTTACTTGGTCAGTCCTGACCATTAACTATTATACCACTTCCATACCGCTTCACTAACTGCCCAAGCCATACCATATACTGGACTTAAGCTGCCCGAATTGCTGGGCAGGTGCTTTTTATCAGAGTGGGTTCCCACTATCCCGGTTATGGATATGTGACCTAGGGGGGGCAACCTTTTTGACATAGCTTTGCCAGGCAGCAAAGGTCCCTGACGAATCCGAATAACCCCCAAATCTTTCTCATTTCCTAGGGAAGCATCAATGGCAACCTCCATACGCGCCGGATATAACCGGTAAATACTGGGCAAACTGCTCACCAGATTCCGGGCATGAAGAGGATCTTGTAAAGTACCATAAACATTTAGATGGGGTATTTTATCTTTTAACAAAGAACCAGTAAGGGGTCCAAAACTATCTAAAATATGCCGGTCGGAACCAATGCATAAAAACAGTGGAGTACGGCTGGATTCAGACAATATCACATGCAGCCCATTAGCTAATCGTTCTATAATGCCCTCTTCTGTATAATGACCTTCAGCAATAATCATTAAGACAAACTCTCCAATACTGACTGCAAAGAATGTATGAAGCGGGTGTTTTCTTCCGCAGTTCCCACGGTAACCCGCAGGTAGGTAGGATATCCGAAAATATCTCCGGTGCGAACAATTACACCCAGCTGTAAAAGCCTTTGAAAAACCTGACGACAATCTTTACCGGTATCCAAGAAGATAAAATTAGCCTGGGTAGGAACGTATTTTAATCCCATGGCATCAAATTGCTGGTACAAATACTCCTTGCCTTGCCAGTTCAATTCTCTGCTAGCCTGGAGATGCTCACTATCATCCAGGGCGGCAAAGGCTGCTTTTTGAGCTAGAAGATTCACATTAAATGGTTCGGTTACGCGTTTTACAGCATCAGCTATTTCCACTGTTGTAAAGGCATATCCTATCCGCAAAGCTGCCAAACCATAAATTTTAGAAAAAGTGTGGCACACTACCACGTTTTTACCCTGCTGTAGATATTTGAGGCCACTAATAAAATCATTACTGTCTGCATATTCACTATAGGCCTCATCAAATACTACCAGAACGTGGTCGGGAATCTCTTCCATAAACCTATCTAACTGCTCTTGGGTAACAATGGTACCAGTGGGATTGTTGGGATTACAAATGAACAGTATTTTGGTTCGCTGAGTAATGGCCTCTAACATGGCTGGTAAATCAAGAGTAAAATCCCGCAGCGGCACACTTAGGCAAACTCCATCCATGACCGTGGCGCTAAACTGGTACTCGGAAAAAGTCGGTTGAGGTAATATAACCTCATCACCTGGATTTAAGAAGGTTTCGGCTATGAGTTTAAGAATTTCATCTGAGCCATTCCCTACCAATACAGTATCCACGGGCTGGTCGTATTTTTGAGATAGCTTTCTTTTTAGTTCATAGCAGTTGCTATCTGGATAGAAGTGAAGCTGATTAACTGCAGAGGCAACTGCTTTTTGGGCTAGGGGTGAAGGGCCCAGTGGGTTCTCATTGGAGGCTAGTTTTATAACGTTGTCCAGACCCAGTTCTCGTTTGACCTCTTCGATGGGTTTTCCTGGGAAATAGGGTTTTAAGTTAAAAATAGCGGATCTGGCTCTATTCTTAACAAAATCGTTCATTTACTATGATTTCCCTTCGTTAATGATAATTAAGAAACTTAAAAAACCTTAGCCTGTCATTGGCCCTTCGGTAGAGTGAGAGGCGGGGGTCACCAGCCCCTCCTCATCAAACCGTACGTGAGGTTTTCCCTCATACGGCTTTCCGATGTTCGTCATTCATGCGCATTCAACTAAGCCAGTTTTAGCAGTCCTTGCTTGCACAACATTTCTTCCACTTTGGG
>CZCB01002843.1_pt1 | contig 21151 bp, 17 predicted proteins | sample 591991 | NCBI WGS metagenome assembly CZCB01 (sample SAMEA3556809, study PRJEB10932) | anaerobic digester metagenome
GTCGCTTCAACACTTCGTGTCGCTTCAACACTTCGTGTCGCTTCAACACTTCGTGCCGCTTCAACACTTCGCGCCGCTTCGGCGCCGCGGGGCGCTTCCACGCTCTTTGCCGCCTCCGCCTTCGCGCTCTTGTACTCCGAATAGCTGCCCTCGAAGACTTCCATGCGGCGCTCGCCGGGCAGGACTTCCCAGATCTGGGTGGCCAGCGCATCAATCAGATAGCGGTCGTGCGAGACCAGGAAGATGGTCCCCTGGAAGTCGGCCAGGATGGACTGCAGCACCTCCTGCGAGGGCAGGTCCAGGTGATTGGTCGGCTCGTCCAGCAGCAGCAGATTGGCCCCCTGCAGCGCCAGCCGGGCCAGCGCCAGGCGTCCCCGCTCGCCGCCTGAAAGCGTGCTCACCGTGCGGAACACGTCCTCGCCGGTGAAGAGGAATTTGGCCAGGTAATCGCGGATCTCAGCCGGCAGCATCTGCGGGGCCACCGCCTCGATCTCCTCCATCAGCGTGTGTTCGGGGTTCAGGTCCTCGTGGGCCTGGGCAAAGTAGCCGATGCGCAGGCTGGCCCCCAGCCGCACCTTGCCCGCGTATGGGGGGATCTGCTCCAGCAGCGTCTTGAGGAAGGTGGTCTTGCCGGCCCCGTTCGGCCCGATGATGGCGGCGCACTCCAGCCGGCGCAGCACCAGGTCCGGGACGTGGAACAGCGGGCGGCCCTCGTCGGCGTAGCCCACCGCCAGATTCTCGGTGACCAGCACCTGCTCGCCCGAGCGGCCGGCCGGGTCCAGGCGCATGTGCAGGCTGCGGGCGGTGCGCGGCGGGGCCAGGCGGACCTCGGCCAGCATGCGCTCCAGCCGCTTGCGGCGCCCCTGGGCCTGCCGGGTGTTCTGCCCGGCGATGTTGCGGCGGATGTACTCCTCTTCCTTCTCAATAAAGGCCTGCTGGGCCTCGTATTCCGCCAGCTGGCGCTCGTAGCGCTCCTCGCGCTGGGTCAGATAGGCCGAGTAATTGCCGCGGTAAACCTCCAGCGCCGGGGTCATCTCCCAGATGGTGGTGGCCACCTGGTCGAGGAAATATCGGTCGTGCGAGACCACCAGCACCGCGCCGTTCCAGTCGCGCAGGTAGGCTTCCAGCCACTCCACCGCGGCGATGTCCAGGTGATTGGTCGGCTCGTCCAGCAGCAGCAGGTCGGGGTCTTCCAGCAGCAGGCGGGCCAGCAGGGCGCGGGTGCGCTGCCCGCCCGAAAGCTGCTGGATGGGCCGGCGCTCGTCCGTGCGGCCGAAGCCCAGCCCGGCCAGCGTCTGCCGCACGCGCAGCTCGAAGGTGTAGCCGCCCAGGCGATCGAACTCGTCCTGCAGCCTGCCGTACGCCTCCAGCGCCTGATCGGCCAGCGCCGGGTCGCTCATCTGCGCCTCCAGCCGGGCCAGCTCCTGCTGGCGTTCGATCAGATCCGCAAACACCGAGGAGACCTCCTCCCACAGCGTGCGCTGCGAATCCAGCCGGGCCTCCTGCGGCAGGTAGCCAACGCGCAGCCCGCGGGCGCGCTGCACCGACCCCTCGGACGGCTCGTCCTGCCCGGCCAGGATGCGCACCAGCGTGGTCTTGCCCACCCCGTTCGGTCCCACCAGCCCGATGCGCGCCCGGTGGGGAATCGAAAAGCTCAGACCGGTGAAGATGTCCACCGGCCCGTAGGAACGGGAAAGGTTCTGAGCGCTGAGCAGCGGCATACTGTTCGAAAGTATACCCGAAAACCTCGCGCCGGGCCGAATCGTGCTATCCTGATGGAAAACCCGCATCACAGAAAGGAACGGCTCGCATGGCTGCCTCGCTTTCTCAGAAGCTGCAGCTCAAACCCGGACAGGCCTTCACCCTGCTCAACGCGCCTGAGAACTACGCCAATCAACTGGCCGCCGGGGGCCTGCCGCTGGCCGAGGCCGTGCCCGCCGCGGCGCTGATGCTCTTCGTCCGCAGCATGGACGAGCTCCTCCGGCTGACGCCAGGGGCCATCGCCGCCCTGCAGGACGGCGCGCTGTTCTGGATCGCCTACCCCAAAGGCTCCAGCAAAGCCGGGTACGATGTGAACCGCGACACGCTGGCGCAGGCGGTGGAGGCCATGGGCTGGCGGCCGGTGCGCCAGATTGCCCTGGACGAGGTGTGGTCGGCGCTGCGCTTCCGTCCGGCCGGTCAGGCTGGCCGCTGATCGCAGCCCCGGGCGGGACGCAGCCGCCCTGTGATAATCTGACAGATTCGGTTAAAATAAGCCTGCGGAATATGAGGTGCCGCCCCAACCGATGGAAACCCTGACCCGAGAACAGCTGGAAGATCGCCTTGTCGCCCTGCACCAGGCCGCCCTGGACCTGGTGGAGGAGACCACGCTTGAGTCGCTGCTGGAGAAGATCGCCGTCGCCGCCATGGAGCAGGCGCAGGCGCGCTACGCGGCCGTGGGCGTGCTGGATGAGCAGGGCAAGCTGGTGCAGTTCATCCCCGTGGGCATGACCCCCGAGGAGATCGAGCAGGTGGACCACTGGCCGGAAGGCAAGGGCCTGCTGGGCGTGCTGGTGGAAAGCCGCGAGTCCATCCGCCTGGCCGACCTGACCAAAGACCCGCGCTCGGCCGGCTTCCCGCCCGGCCACCCGCCCATGGTTTCCTTCCTGGGGGTGCCCATCCGCCAGCGGGACCGGACCCTGGGGCGCATCTACCTGACCGACAAGCTGGGCGGCGGCGAGTTTTCCGAGCACGACCAGCAGATCATCGAGATGCTGGCGGCCTTCGCCGGGGTGGCCATCGCCAACGCGCGCCTCTACCACGGCCTGCGCGAGCGCGACAAGACCCTGACCCGGCGCAACGAGAACCTGGCCCTGCTCAACGACCTGGCCTCCACCCTGGCCACCTCCACCGACATCGACCAGATTCTGGAGCGCACCCTCTCGCAGGTGGTCGAATATTTGCAGCTGGCCGCCGGCGAGATCTTCCTGCGCCCCGAGGACGGGCGCTCGGTCAACCTGGCCATGCACCGCGGACAGGCCCTGCCCGCGCTGTGGGCGCGCACGTCCTACCGGCTGAGCGAGGGCATGGTCGGCGCCACCGCCCGCGACAGCCAGACGCGCATCATTGACGTGGCCAGCCCCGAAGGCCAGGAGGCCGGCCTGCACCCGTCGGTTTACGAGGCCGGGCTGCACCAGGTGATCTGCATGCCGCTCAACGGGCGGCGCGGGATCATCGGCGTGCTGTGCGCCGGGCCGGCCCCCGATCACCCGCTGGACGACGAGGACATGCAGTTCCTCTCCACCATCTCCTCCTGGGCCGGCACCGCCATCGAGAACGTCTCGCTGTCCATGCAGGGGCGGCGGCTGGCCATCCTGGAAGAGCGCCAGCGCTTCGGCATGGACCTGCATGACGGGGTGATCCAGTCCATCTACGCCGTGGGCCTGACGCTGGAGCACGCCCGGCTGCTGCTGGGCGAGGACCCGGAGACCGCCCGCCAGCGCATCGACCAGGCCGTGGAGGACCTCAACAAGACCATCCGCGACATCCGCGCCTATATTCTCGACCTGCGCCCGCGCCAGTTCCACGATGAGACGCTCATCGACGGCATCCAGCGCCTGGTGCAGGAGTTCCGCGCCAACACGCTGATCAACGTCAACCTGCAGGGCCCGCCGGGCGATCTGGGACTGGCCGAGGCCCCGGCGGTGGCGCTGTTCCACATCTGCCAGGAGGCGCTGGCGAACGTGGCCAAGCACGCCCGCGCCAAGAATGTGGATGTGGTGCTGTGGAAGACCAACGACCGCGTGCTGCTGGAGATTCACGACGACGGGCGCGGCTTCGACACCAACAAGGTGCGCATGACCATCGGGCACGGGCTGTCGAACATGCAGACCCGCGCCTTCAACGTGGGCGGCGAGGTGGACGTCTCCTCCGAGCCGGGTCAGGGCACCACCGTGCTGGCCTGGGTGCCGTTTATCAATGAAGGCTGACCGCGACAAAGCCGGCTACGTGCGCGAGATGTTCGCGCGCATCGCCCCGCGCTACGACCTGATGAACCGCCTGATGACCGGCGGGCAGGACCGCGCCTGGCGCCGCGAGGTGATCGCCCGCGCCGGGCTGCAGCCCGGCCAGCGCCTGCTGGACCTGGGCGCCGGCACCGGCGATTTGGCCTTCGAGGCCCTGCGCCGCCATCCCGGCGTGCAGGTGGTGGCCGCCGATTTCACCCCGGCCATGCTGCAGGTGGGCCGGAAGCGCCCCGAACCGCACCCCGGCTGGGCGGCGGCCGATGCGCTGCGGCTGCCCTTTCCCGACGAATCATTTGACGCGCTGGTCTCGGGCTTTTTGCTGCGCAATGTGGCCGACCTGGACCAGGCCCTGGCCGAGCAGTACCGCGTGCTGCGCCCCGGCGGGCGCTGGGTCTCGCTGGACACCACCCGCCCCGCGCCCGGCCTGTTCAGCCCGCTGATCCGCTTCCACATGGACCGGGTGATCCCGGCTCTGGGCGCGCTGGTGACCGGCCAGCGCGACGCCTACACCTACCTGCCGGCCTCCAGCCAGAACTTCCTGCCGGCCGAGCAGCTGCTGGAGTGCCTGCGGCGGGCGGGCTTTCGCCAGGCGGGTTTTCGCCGCCGCATGTTCGGCACGGTGGCCGTGCACTGGGCCGTGCGCTGAGGCCCCAATCCATCCCTGCGAGGAATCATGACCGAGTTCAACCTGGAAAAAGCAGCTCTTCGCGGTGAGCCTTCCCACGTGTGGCGGGCCGGGCAGCAGCGCCGCCTGGAGATGATCCGCCGGGCGGCCGGCGAGCGCGCCCGCGGGCGGGTGCTGGTGGACGGCTGCGGGCTGGGCGCCTACCTGGCCCGGCTGGCCCCCGAGGCGGCCCAGGCTGTGGGCCTGGATATTGAGGTGGAGCGCACCTTCGAGGCGCATGCCCGCGTGGACCAGGTGGTCTGCGCCGCGGGCGAGTACCTGCCTTTCCGCTCCGATTATTTTGACCTGATCCTCAGCCATGAGGTGCTTGAGCACGTGCAGGACGACCGCCTGGCGGTGGCGGAGATCGTGCGCACGCTGCGCCCGGGCGGCCGGCTGGTGCTGTTTGTGCCCAACCGCGGCTACCCCTTCGAGACGCACGGGGTCTACTGGCGCGGGCGCTACCGCTTCGGCAACATCCCCCTGGTCAACTGGCTGCCGCGCCCCCTGCGCGACCGGCTGGCTCCGCACGTGCGCGCCTACACCGGCGGCGACTTAAAGCGGCTGTTCGCCGGGCTGCCGGTGCGCGTGGTCGAGCGCACGGTGATCTTCGGGGCCTATGACAACATCATCGCCCGCCGGCCGCGGCTGGGTAAGGCGCTGCGCAGCGTGCTGCAGGCCCTGGAAAGCACCCCGCTGCGGGGGCTGGGCCTGTCACATTTCTGGGTGGTGGAGCGGATTTAGGCGCTAATCCAGCGGGGGGCGGCGCAGGTGCCAGTCGGTGACCTGCTGGTAGGCGTGCCCCACGCGGAAGAGCACTTCCTCGCCCAGGTGCGGGCCGAGCAGCTGCATGCCCACCGGCAGCCCCTGGCCGTCGAACCCGACCGGCAGCGCCAGCCCGGGCACGCCCGCCAGGTTGACCGGCAGGGTGAACACGTCCTCCAGGTACATCGACAGCGGGTCGTCGCGGTGCTCGCCCAGGCGGAAGGCCGTCGAGGGGGCCACCGGCGTGGCGATCAGGTCCACCTGCGTGAAGGCAGTTTCAAAATCGCGCTTGATCAGCGTGCGCACCTTCTGCGCCTGGCCGTAATAGGCGTCGTAATACCCGGCTGAGAGCGCGTAAGTGCCCAGCATGATGCGCCGCTTGACCTCCGGCCCGAAGCCCGCCCCGCGCGTGTCTTTGAACTGGTCCCACAGCGCGCCGGCCGGCTCGCGCAGTCCGTAGCGCACCCCGTCGTAGCGCGACAGATTGGCCGAGGCCTCCGCCGGGGCGATCAGGTAATAGACCGGCAGGGCCAGATCGGTGTGCGGCAGGCTGATCTCGATCACCTCCGCGCCCAGATCGGCCAGGCGGGCCACCGCCGCACGAACGGCGCTTTCCACCTCCGGCTGCATGCCCTCGATGAAGAACTCCTTCGGCACGCCCACGCGCAGCCCGCGCAGGTCCGGCTCCTGGTCGAAGCGGAAGCGCGGGACCGGGGCGTCGAGCGAGGTGGCGTCCAGCGGGTCATGGCCGGCCATGACTTCCAGCAGCAGGGCGGCGTCCACGGCGGTGCGGGCCAGCACGCCGACGCAGTCCAGCGAGGAGCCGTAGGCCACCAGCCCGTAGCGCGAGACGCGCCCGTAGGTGGGCTTGATGCCCGTCAGCCCGCAGAAGGAAGCCGGCTGGCGCACGCTGCCGCCGGTGTCGGTGCCCAGCGCGGCCGGAGCCATGCGGGCGGCCACCGCCGCGGCGCTGCCCCCCGAGGATCCGCCCGGCACGTGGTCCAGATTCCAGGGGTTGCGGGTGACGCCGTAGGCTGAGGACTCGGTCGAGGAGCCCATGGCGAACTCGTCCAGATTGGTCTTGCCCAGCGAGACGGCGCCGGCCTCCAGCAGCCTGGCCACACTGGTGGCGGTGTAGGGCGGGATAAACCCTTCCAGAATGCGCGAACCGCAGGTGCAGGGCACGCCCTCCAGCGCCAGCAGGTCCTTGACGGCCAGCGGCAGCCCCAGCAGGGGCGGAAGCGTTTCGCCGCTGCGGCGGGCCTCGGCCCGGCGGCGGTCGGCGGCGCGGGCGGATTCCAGCGCCGAATCGGGCGTCAGGGTGATGAAAGCGCGCACCCTGTCCTCCAGCCGCTCGATGCGCGCCAGGAAGGCCCGGGTCAGCTCCTCAGAGGAGACCTCTCCGCGCGCCAGGGCGTCCAGCGCCTCCCGCGCGGTCCACTCGGTCATCTCAGCCATGTGTTACTCCAGAACCGGGGGTACGCGGAACTGCCCGTCTTGGGCGTCGGGCGCGTTGGCCAGCAGGGCGTCGCGGCTCAGGCCGGGGCGGGCCTGGTCCGGACGCAGCGCCTGGCGGGGCGGCAGCACGCTGGAGGTCGGCGGAATGCCGGCCGTATCCACGGCCTGCAGGCGGGCGGCGTAATCCAGAATGGCGGAGAGCTGCTCGCGGTAGCGCTCCTTTTCTTCTTCGGTGAGCCGCAGGCGGGCCAGTTCGGCGATGTGTTCGACTTCTTCTCGTGTGAGTGCCATGGGGGTAATTATACACGCATGGGCTGCGCGTATGGGGGTAAGAGGGGATGGGTGGAGGAAGCATAACCTCTGTTTATGGGCACATGTTGGGTTCAACTCCACCCGATTCGCATGGCAGACGCGCACGACTCAATATCGTGTATTGGCCGCATCCCGCCTGCATGTTGCGCCGGGGGCGGATTCTCGCTACCATTAGAGCAGCCTTTACGGGGATACAGGAGGTTAGCCATGGCATCTCAATCCACGCCCAGGGCCGGCCGGCCCCGGTTTCCAGACGGTTACGGCGTGCCCGAGCACACCGAGACCCTGCTGCCCTGGTCCTACGCGGAGGAGCGCCTGACCGCGTCGCGCAATTACTGGATCATCACCGTCGACCCGCAGGGCCGCCCGGCGGCCACCCCGACCTGGGGCGTCTGGGTGGAGGGGCGGCTGTACTTCGACGGCGCGCCCACAACCCGGCGCGGGCGCAACATCGCCCGCAATCCCAACGTGGTGGTGCATCTGGAGAGCGGCGACGAGGTGGTGATTCTGGAGGGCACGGCCGAAATCCTCTCCGGGCCGCCCGATCTGGCGGTGGCCGAGAAAGTGGCGGCGGCGTACAGTGCCAAGTACGCGCCCGACTACACCCCCGGGCCGGACGCCTGGGATGCCGGCGGCCTGTTCGTCTTCACCCCGCGGGTGGCGCTGGGCTGGACCCGCTTCCCGGAGGACACCACCCGCTGGGAACTGCAGCCGGAGCAGTAACCCTCCGCGGTTTTACCCCTTCGGATTACGGCGCCAGGGGGATGATTTCCAGCCGGGCCCCGCGCTGCCAGTCGCCTTCCGGCGGGACGGTGACGGCGGCCGCGCAGCGCCCGTCCGGCGAAAAGCTCAGCCGCAGGACCGGGTCAGCCGGCAGGTCGACCTCGAGCGGCTTCCCGTCAATCCGAATGCGCTCGATCTGGTAGCGCTCGGGCATGCCGCCCGTGTAGCGCGCTTCCGCGTACATCAGCCGGCCGCCTTGGATCCAGCGCGGCCACAGCTGCCAGGCATCCCTCTCCGGCGCGGGCAGGGCCAGCGGCTGGCCGGAGGGGTCCCAGGCGGCGAAGCGATGCCCGGCCAGGTAGTTGTAGGATTCGGGCAGCAGGCTGTAGTCGCGCAGCTCGGCCAGGTAGGACCCGTCCGGGCTCCAGGCGAAGCGCAGCACCTGCACCGGGGCGGGCTGGTAGGCGGCGGGGTCGTCCAGCAGCGGGTCAAAGCCGGAGGGGTTGGTGCGCGTCAGGTTGAGCGCTTCGCCGGTGTCCGGGTCGATCCGGTAGGCGTCGACCGTCTGATCGCGCGATCCGTCGCTCAGGCTCAGCCCGGCCAGCCAGCGGCCGTCCGGCGACCAGTCGAGCAGGCTGAGGCCCTCGCGCAGCAGCCGCGTTTCGCCGCCCGGCAGCTCCATCAGCGCCAGCGCGGCGCAGGGAGAGGCGCAGGCGGACCCGGTCAGCTGCAGGGCCAGACGCGACCCGTCGGGCGAGAAGCGCAGGCCGGCGACCTGATCGTATTCGCCCGGCAAGTTGGATGGGAGGAAGCTGTCTGATTCCGGATCGTACCGCCAGAGCTGGCCGCCGTAGGCCGCGGCCATTTGCGTCCCGTCGGGCGAGGCCTCGAACTGAATCCAGCCGGGGGTGGCGCCGGGGGCACCGATAAAGAGGGCCTGCGTCACCGTGCGGGGCAGGGGCAGCCCCGGTTCGAGCGGGATGCGGTAGACCCCGGCCTGGTTATCCGGGTGACGGGCGTACTGGATGGCGGCCAGCAGCTCGCCGCCGGACGTCCAGGCGGCGTCGAAAGCGGCCACCGCGCCTTTTTCCAGCCCGGGCAGCAGATCGACCGGGCCGGTTTCCGCGCTCCAGATGCGCGGCAGGCCGGCGGCGTCCAGGTAGAGCAGGTACTGCCCGTCCGGGGACCATTCCAGCAGCCCGGGTGCGGCGGAGAAATCGGCCGGGGTTTCGGTGGCAGAAGGGGACGGCTCGATCAACCGGAAGGAGGACACGATCCGGTCGGCCTGGCGCAGCGTTTCGGCGGACAGGCCTGATTCCAGGTCAGCGGCCGTGCTGCTTTCCAGCCAAATCCAGAAGCTCAGCGTTCCGCGGGCGGCCGGAGCGCGGTCCTCATAATACGCCGCGGCGGTGAAGCGGTCCTCGCCCGGCGGCCCGAACAGCCAGCGGGTGACCAGTTCGTCGATAAATTCCACCTGCCCGGCGGCCTGCTTCTGCTCGCCCAGGTCGGGGGCGGGCGAGTAGCTCATGGCCATGGGCTGGCAGGCGATGGACAGCACTGCCCCGTCCGGGCTGGTCAGGGTGATGATCCTCGGCCCCTCCTGCACCGCCAGCTCCCAGCCGGGCGGGTACTGGAAGGCGAACCCCGGGCCGGGTTCGACGTACTCGTTCCAGGCTTCGTCCGGCGGGGTGAAGGCGGTCAGGCTTTCGGCCGCGGCCAGCAGGGTGTCGTCATCGACAAAGCCGCGCAGCGTCACCTGGGCGCCGGATTCCTGCCAGGTCAGCAGGCGCTGGCCGGTGTTGAGCGTGGCCCAGTAGCCGGTCGTGCCGCGCACCTGTGCTTCCCCGGTGGCCTTCAGAGGCGCTTCGTCATCCGGCGCGGTCTGCGAGAGGATCAACTCGCCATAGGGGCTGGCGTAGACCTGGATCACGTCGATGAACAGGCTCTTTTTCTCCTCGGTCACCCACTGCAGCGAAAGGGAGAAGGGCAGCCGGTCCGGGTCGAGGACGAGCAGGGTGTAGGGCAGGCTGGCGGACAGGCGCTCCAGCTCTGCACGGGCGTCGGGATTTTCGAGCGGCAGCGGCGTGCCGCTGATCTGCGCGGTGGGCGTGATCTGCGTGCCGGGCAGCAGCGGCCCGCCGGGGAGCAGGCGGTCGAAGAGCACCAGCAGTGCGGCGAAGAGGGCCACAGCCGCGATGGCGCGGCCGGCCAGTTCCAGCCCGGCGCGCAGGCGTCCCAGCCGGGCCTGGCCGGGGTGATGCTCGATCAGGCGGGCGCGCAGCGCTTCGCGAGGGACGGGGCGCGGGTCGGGCAGGGCGGATTCCAGCCTGCGGGCGAAATCGAGCGCTTCGGCGACCTCGGCCGGGGCGTCCGGCGGCAGGGAAGCGGGGTCGTCCAGCCCGCCGCTGAAGAGTTGAGAGAGATCACGCTCGTCCATCGGTATGTTCCTTTCCCGCCGGCTCCTCGCAGGCCGCGCGCAGCTTTCGGACCGCCCGGTAGATCAGCACGCCCACGTTGGATTCGCTCAGCCCGCTCACCGCGGCGATCTGGCGGTTGGTCAGCCCGGCCCCGAACTTCAGCCCCAGCAGATCGCGCTCGCGCTCCGGCAGGGTCCACAGGGCGGCGCAGGCGGGTCCGCTCCTCGCCCCGGGCCAGCGATTCCTCGGGATCGGGGTCGGGGGCGGGCCTGCGGGCGGCCGCGTCCAGGGGGAGGAAGCGGCGCAGGCGCTGGCGGCGGAAGTGATCGCGCAGCAGGTTGCGCGCCAGGGTAAAGAGCCAGGGCTCGAAGCCGCCGCGCGCAGGGTCATACTGCGGAAGTGCACGCAGCAGGCGTTCGAAGAGCAGGGCGCACAGGTCCTCGGCCTCGACCTGGTCACCGGCATGGAGGAGGAAGTAGCGGTAGACGCGGTCGTAGTAGAGGTCGTAGAGGTCAGCGAAGGCGGAGGGTTGTGCGGCTGCCTGCCGGGCCAGCGCTTCGGGTGAGGTCATGGGGGCCTTTCGGAAGGTGGTTTGAGGCCAGAGGTTTAATGAGTAATACGCGCGAGGCGGGAAAGGATTACGGGTATTGTACACTCGGTCGGATCCATCCCCACCTGCCCCATGGGGGCGCACCTTCCTACCCCCCTCCACAGGCGCAGGAATCCGCAGCGTCCCACCCCGGGGCAGGAAGGGAAGGACCGCCGTCCTCCATCATTAACAGCCAGTCAATCCATAACCAAAGAAAAGTCAGCTCATCAACGATTCTCCGCGTTTCCCCTGCCTGCAAGGAAGCACCNNNNCGCGTTTCCCCTGCCTGCAAGGAAGCACCCCTGCGGACCGCGGAGCCCCCCAACCATTGCAGTATCATTGCGGATTCGCTATAATACCCACGTCTGGCAGTTTTCCATCTTATCCGTTTACCGCACCTTTCCTTCGCCCCCGCCCACAGCCCGCTTCGCACCCGGGGAGCGCTTGTTCATGGCCGCGTCGTCGCAGAAACAGGGAGAGTACCTTTGGTCATCTCACGCGCGGCAGCGCGCCTGCCCAACTGGGTGCTGGAACTGACCGCCAACGCTCTGGTGCTGCTGGTCTTCGTGGCCATCAGCCAGACCAATCTGCCGCTGTTTCACGCTCTGGCCGAACTTATCACCGTGATGTTCGCCGTCGGGGCGTATTTTGCTTCCTGGATCGCCGCCCGCTTTTCCACCTCCCCCTACCTGGCCGCGCTGGGCGGCACCTACGTGGTCGTGGCGGTGCTGACCACCCTGCACATCCTGGCCTACCCGGGCCTGAACCTGCTGGCCGGCAGCGCGGGCGAGGTCTCCGAGCGCCTGTGGGTAGCCTCGCGCATGTTCCACGCCCTGTCGCTGCTGGCGCTGCCCCTTTTCTTTGGCCGGCGCTTCCAGCCCCGCCTGGCGCTGCTGGTGTACCTGGTGTTCGGCGGGCTGCTGCTGCTGGGCGCGACCAATGCGCGCGTGCTGCCGCTGCTCTACGCCGAACGGGTCGGGCCGACCAGCCTGGCCCGCGACCTGGCCTGGGTGCCCTTCGGGCTGTTCACCCTGGCGGGCCTGCATTTATCCCTGCGCCGCGCCGCGCTGGAGCCGAAGTTCTTCCGCTTCCTGATGGCCTCCATCGCCGCCAGCCTGCTGGCCAGCCTGGCCGGTGCGCTGCAGACCGGCGGGCATGTCGGGGTGCTGGCGCATCTGGGCAACCTGGCCTCCATCTACCTGGCCTACAAGGCCGTGGTCGAAACCGGTTTTGTCCAGCCCTACGGGCTGCTCTTCCATGACCTGCAGCAGGCCGAGCAGGCCAACCGCCGCCAGAAGGAGCTGCTCGAGGCCATCCTGGAGACCGACCCGGCTGCTCTGGCGGTGGTCGCCGGGGAGGACCTGGTCGTGGTCCTGGCCAACCAGGCCTACCGCGACCTGACACCCAACCCGCGGATCGACCCGCTGGGCCGCCGCATGGAGGAGATCTGGGCCGGCAGCCCCGACCTGGACAACCGCCTGTCGGTGCTGCGCCAGGCGCTGACCGGCCGCAAGACGCTGACCATCGAAACCCAGCCGCTGATCAGCCCCAACGGGGAGGAGCGCTACTACCGCATCCACTACCTGCCCACCGGCTGGGAGGACGAACCGGCCGTGCTCAGCGTGCGGTGGGACGTGACCCGGCTGGAGCGCGAGCGCCAGCACGAGCAGGCCGCCGCCGAGTTCTCCTTCAGCCTGTCGCAGGAGCTGGAATCGCTGCTGGACGCGCTGCCGGCGGCCCTGTTCATCTCGCTGGACCGTGATTCCAGCCGGATTGTGGGCAACCAGGTGGCCCAGCGGATGCTCGGCCTGTCCCCCGAATCCGGCCTGCGCGAGCTGCCGCCCTACGACCCCATCCGCCTGGCCCCGCCGGGCGCGAAAGGCTCTTTACCCCCCTTTGAGGAGCTGCCCATGGTGCGCGCCGCGCGCACCGGCGAGGCGCAAACCGACCTGGACTTCGTGATGCCCATGGCCAACGGCGAGGTGCGCCATTTCACCGGCTCGGTCCACCCGCTGCGCGACGAGCACGGACAGCCCAACGGGGCCATCGCCGTGCTGACCGACATCACCGAGCGGGTGCTCGCCCGCGAGCGGCTGACCGCCAGCGAGGCCCGCTTCCGCTCTCTGGTCGGCTCGATCAACGACGTGATCTTCACCCTGGATACCGACCTGCGGGTGACCAGCGTATACGGCACGCCGCTGCGCCCGCTGGCCATCGACCCGCACGCCTACGTCGGCCGCCCGGTGCAGGAGGCGATCGAGCGGATCGGCGGCGCCGAGGAGCCTTTCCGCCGCGCCCTGACCGGCAAATCGGTGACCGTCGAGTGGCAGCTCGAGGGAGTCGGGATGCCGCTCTACTACCAGATCGTGCTCTCCCCGGTGATCGAGGGCGGACAGGTGACCGGCCTGGTGGGCGTGGGCCGCGACGTGACCACCCAGCATCTGGCCGAAATGGAGCTGGCCCGCTCCAACCGCGAGCTGGACCAGTTCGCTCACGTGGTCTCGCACGACCTGCAGGAGCCGCTGCGCAAGGTGCGCTACTTCGGCCAGGCGCTGAAGGACGATTACGGCGACCGGCTGGACGAGCGCGGCGTCGACTACCTGTCGCGCATGCTCTCAGCCGGCGCGCGCATGCAGGACATGATCAACGACCTGCTGACCTACTCGCGCATCACCACCCGGCCGCAGCCCTTCGCCCCCGTGGACCTGACCCGGGTGGCCGAAAGCGTGCTGGCCGACATGGACGCCCGGCTGCTCTCGGAAAAGGCCCAGGTCTCGGTCGAGCCGCTGCCCACCGTGGAGGCCGACCCGATGCAGATGCGCCAGTTGATGCAGAACCTGATCAGCAACGCGATCAAATACCACCGCCCCGGCGAGCCGGCCCGCGTGCATGTGTGGAGCCTGCCGGACGTGGAGCCGGGCTGGGCCGCCCTGGTGGTGCGCGACGAGGGCATCGGCTTTGACCCCGGCCAGGCCGAGCGCATCTTCCAGCCCTTCGAGCGGCTGGTCGGGCGCAGCCAGTACGAGGGCAGCGGGGTGGGCCTGGCCATCTGCAAGAAGATCGTCGAGCGCCACGGGGGCACCATACAGGCCGACGCCCGCCCGGGCGAAGGGGCCACCTTCACCGTGCGCCTGCCGCTCCGCCAGCCCGGGCAGCCTTCAGATCGCGGCCCGGCCGCCGGCTGAACGGTGGGACAGGTGAGGGTCACCTGCTCCCATGGGGGTGCCTCCCTTCCCTCCCAGGAGTAGTCCTCCACCCATCCCCCCTTACCTCCACCTGCACCCACGCAGTGGGCGTTCCCGCAGCGGCGTGTGCCCGCGCCTTTTGTCCCTGGCCGGGAAGGGGGTTGGGTCTTTCTATTCTTGGAATCTTCCCTTAACCTCATGGTTTACGTAGCTAATGGTGAGGAGATCAGCTTATCTACTCCTGGGGTGTGGATGGCTGGTGTGGAGGAAGGCGAGCGGCGCAGCCCCTCGCCTTCCTCCAGAAACCTTATTCCCCCCTTCCCTCAGGGAAGGGGGGAAAGGGGGGATGGGTTGATTACTATCCAAACTACATGGGTAGTGGGATGCTCCCCCATAGGCTTTGCTCATGGGCCAGGGGGGAGGGGTGGAAATCAACTGCCTCACCGTGTGAGGAGAGACCACCCACACGGGGCCGGGGGCGGATGCCCCACCGCCGGCCCATGCTAGAATTAACCGTTGGATTCTGTACCGGGGGCGATGAATGAACTCGATTCCGCTGTGGAAGATTCTGCTGATCGACGATGATGAGGACGATTACCTCATCACTCGCGAGATGCTGGCTGAAACCCGCGGTCACAAGACCCAGGTCACCTGGGCCGGCACCTACGATCAGGGCCGTGAGCTGCTGCTGAAAGGCGACCAGCACTTTGACGTGGTGCTGATGGACTACGACCTGGGCAAGTCCACCGGCATCGAGCTGATCCGTGAGGCGGCCTCGCTTGAACACGTCGCGCCCATTATCCTGCTCACCGGCCGCGGCTCCTACGAGGTGGATCTGGAGGCCATGCAGGCCGGGGCCATGCTCTACCTGACCAAAAACGAGATCAACCCCCTGCTGCTGGAGCGCTCCATCCGCTACGCCATCGAGCGCTTCCAGGTGGAGCAGTCGCTGCGCATCAGCGAGGAGCGCTTCCGCGCCCTGCTGGAAAACTCGCTGGATGTGGCCTACCGCCGCAACCTGCAGACCGAGCGCTACGAGTACATCAGCCCGGTGGTCTCGCAGGTGCTGGGCTTCACCCCCGAAGAAATGGACGCCATGTCGCCTCAGGAGGTGCTGGAGCGCGTGCACCCCGACGACCGGGCGCAGGTGGAGCGCGAGCTGGCCTGGTCCATGCAGACGGGCAAGGCCCGCCTGAACTACCGCTTCCTCACCCGCTCGGGGCAGTACCGCTGGCTGGCCGATTACATCACCGTGCAGACCGACGCCGAGGGCCGCCCGCTGTACCGCAGCGGCATTATGCGCGACGTGACCGAGCGCCAGCAGATCACCGAGGCGCTGCGCGTCAGCGAGACGCGCTTCCGCGACCTGGCCGATAACATCTCGCAGCTGGCCTGGATGGCCGACACCGACGGGCAGACCACCTGGCACAACCGCCGCTGGTACGAGTTTACCGGGGCCAGCCTGGACGAATCCCGCGGCTGGGGCTGGCTGGGCTGGGTGCACCCCGAAGAGCACGACCGCGTCTCCGCCGGGCTGCGGGCCGCCATTCAGGCCGGCGAGGCCTGGGAGGACACCTTCCGCCTGCGCAGCCGGGCGGGGCGCTATCACTGGTTCCTCTCGCACGTCGAGCCGATTCGCGCCGAGCAGGGCCGGGTGGCGCGCTGGTTCGGCACGCTGACCGACATCTCCCGCCAGGTGGAGGCCGAGCGCGCCCTGCGCGAAAGCGAAGAGCGCTACCGCCTGGCCTCCAAAGCCGCCAACGACGCCATCTGGGACTGGGACCTGACCACCGACCGGGTGCACTGGAACGAGGCCGTCTTTGAGCTTTTTGGCTACGCCGAGGCGCTGCAGGGCACCGACAGCGATTTCTGGAGGGAGCGCATCCATCCCGATGACCGCGAGGAGGTGCTGGCGGCCGCCCAGGGCATGATCGACGGGGAGGACGACACCTGGGCGCAGGAATACCGCTTCCGGCGGGCCGACGGCAGCTACGCCGAGGTCTACGACCGCGGGCTGGTGCTGCGCGGCGAGCAGGGCCGCCCGCTGCGCCTGGTGGGCGCCATGCGCGACGTCACCCTGCGGCGGCGCTAAGAGCGCGAGCTGGCCGCCAGCGAGCAGCGCTTCCGCTCCCTGGCCGATTCCATGCCCCAGCTGGTCTGGACGGCCGAACCCGACGGCCGGGTGGACTACTACAACCGCCGTCTGGCCGAATACGCCTCCATCCCCGAAGGCGAGCAGGGCAGCTGGCGCTGGCGGCTGGCGCTGCACCCCGATGACCGCGAGCGCACCGAAACCGCCTGGCAGCAGGCCGTGGCCGGCGGGGGGATGTACGAGGTGGAGCACCGCATCCAGACTCTCGGCGGGGAGTACCGCTGGCACCTCAGCCGCGGCCTGCCCGCCCGCGACAGACAGGGGCGGGTGATCAAGTGGTACGGCACCTCCACCGACATCCATGAGCAGAAGCTGGCCCAGGAGCGCCTGAGCCAGCGCGAGCAGGAGCTGGAAAGCCTGCTGCAGGCCCTGGGCCGCTCCAACCGCGACCTGGAGCAGTTCGCCTACGTGGCCTCGCACGACCTGCAGGAGCCGCTGCGCAAAATCCAGGCCTTCGGGGCGAGCGCCTGATGCGCCGCCACGGGGAGGAGCTTTCAGAAGAGGGGCAGGATTACGCCCGGCGCATGGTCGATTCGGCCCGCCGCCTGCAGGAGATGATCAACGACCTGCTGGACTACTCGCGGGTCAACACCCGCGGGCACGTTTTTGAGGAAGTGCCCCTGGACCAGGTGGTGGACGGGGTGATCACCGACCTGGAGCTGCGCCTGCGCGAGTCCGGCGGAACCATCGAGCGCGGGCCGCTGCCCACCATCCAGGCCGACCCGCTGCAGATGCGCCAGCTGTTCACCAATCTGCTCAGCAACGCGCTCAAGTTCCGCCGCCCCGACGCCGCCCCGACGCCGCCCCGCGGGTGCAGGTGCGGGCCGCGCCGCCGCCCGCGGACGACCCCGAACGGGTGGCCATCACCGTGGAAGACAACGGCATCGGCTTCGACGAAAAATACCTGGACCGCCTGTTCCAGCCCTTCCAGCGGCTGCACAGCCGCCAGGAGTACGACGGCAGCGGCATCGGGCTGGCCATCTGCCGCCGCATCGTCGAGCGCCACGGCGGCGCGCTCCAGGCCAGTTCGCGGCCAGGGAAGGGCAGCATATTCACCGTAATACTACCCATGCGTCCCCCGCCACCTGGCTACTCAGAAAATGAGCAGGGATTTCCCTAACCAAAAATAGGGAAAATAGGGGATAGGCAAAAAAACCGGTTCCTGCGATACTATTGGGCAGTCATCACCGGTTGCTTACTTTTCGAGACCAGGTCCGTGTGCTGTAGAGCGAGAAGGGGGAATTCCACCTCTACCACCTGGGGCAGAAGAAGCAACCGTGAGGCTTTTTAATGGGGGAATTCCTCATTCCTTTTTAGGGGATACCCTACCCTTCTCGGGGATAAGTCCCTGTAGCTAAGGAGACAACGAAATAGTAATATGTCTGTAGCACTGCCGCGAACTTGCATGACTGCGGGGGGACTTAATGGTGTTGGGAAGTGAGATCTGGATGAGAAGACAAGAGAGTGCTCCTCAGCGTATTCGAGTATTGATTGCCGACGACCATCCGGCCGTGCGCAGGGGTTTGCGCTCTCTGCTGGGGGAAACGGAGATGATCGTTATCGTGGGCGAGGCCGAAAATGGCCTGGAGGCGCTTCATCTAACCGAGCGCCTGCAGCCTGACGTGCTGCTGCTGGATCTGGAGATGCCGGAGATGTCGGGCTACGAGGTCACCGAGCACCTGCTGGCCCGCAACCTGCCCACCCGGATTGTGATCGTCAGCGCCTACAAAGACCCCGAGCTGACCAGCTCCATGTTCGCCCAGGGCGTGCAGGGGTATATCAGCAAGGACCAGGCCCCGCAGGAGCTGATCGACACCGTACTGCAGGTGGGCCTGGCCGCCTGAACGGCCCGAGAGGCTACAAACAGCCTGAGCGGCCATAAAAAAGAACACGCCGCGAACCACATGGTTCGCGGCGTGCGGGTTAAGCGGCCTGCCGGCTGCCGGAGTGGGGACTACTCCCCGGTCAGGCCCTCCGGGCTGTCAAAGATTTCCGGGTCGGCTTCGCCTTCCACAATCAGGTGGCCCGCCAGCCCGCGCTCGGCGCGCGAGAGCGAGTGGTCCACCAGCACGTAGGTGCCGGGGTAGTCCAGGGTGAATTCCACCACCGCCGAGCCGCCCGTGGGCACCAGCACCGACTGCACGTCGGTCAGCGGCGGGGCGGTCAGCGAGCCCAGGTCATAGACCCGGTCGAAGATCTCGCCGATCACGTGGAAGGAGGAGGTGAAGTTCGGCCCGCCCACGCCGAAGAAGATGCGCACCGTCTCGCCCACATTCGCGCGCAGGGGGTTCAGCTCGGTCAGCGAACCGACCGCGCCGTTGAAGAAGAAGTACTCGGGCCGCTCGGCCAGCATTTTCTCGGGGCTGAAGGTCACCACGCCGGGCTGGCCGTAGGGCTGCACGGTGTAGATTTCACCCTGCATCACGTAGAACTCGCGGTCCACGGGCGGCAGCCCGCCCTCCGGCTCGACCACGATCAGGCCGTACATGCCGTTGGAAATGTGCTGGGCCACCGAGGGCGTGGCGCAGTGATAGACGTACACGCCCGGGTTGAGCGCCTTGAAGGTGAAAGAGGTCTCCTCGCCGGGCATAGTCTGGGTGGCGGCCGCGCCCCCGCCCGGGCCGGTGACGGCGTGGAAGTCCACCGAGTGGGCGTAGTGCGAGTTTTCCGCGTTGCGCAGGCGCACTTCCACCGTGTCCCCCACGCGGATGCGGATCATCGGGCCGGGCACGGTGCCGTTGAAGGTCCAGAAGGTGTAGCCGGCGCCGTCGGCCAGGCGGGCATTCACTTCCACCGTCTCCAGCTCCACGGTCAGGCGGTCGGGCGCGGTGCGGGTGACGGCCGGGGGCACCGCGTCAGCCGGGAGGGCGATGGAGGGCAGGTTGACCGGCTGGGGAGCGTCCGGGTCAGCCGCCGCGCCGTCGCCGGTGATGGTGATCCGGCCTTCCATGCCGGCCTGGCGGTGGCCGGGGATGGCGCAGAAGTAGATGAAGGCCCCGGCCTTGTCCGCGGTGAAGACCAGGCGGGTCTCCTGCCCGATCTCGTGAATGTCCTCGGACTTCAGGCCGTAGCCTTCCAGCGCCACGTTGTGGACGATGCTGTCGCCGTTGACCAGCACAATCTCCACCACTTCGCCCAGGTCGGCGGTCAGCTCGGGGTTGATCACCCCGTCCAGCGGGCCGCCGGAGCCGATGAAGACCATGCGCCCGTCCTGCACGCCGGTGACCAGCTTGTAGCTGCGGTCAATTTCCTGGCCTTCGGGCGGGGCGGTGGCCTCCTGCAGGGCGGCAGGCTGGTTGGCGGGCGAGCCCTCGCTGTCAGCAGGGGGATGGGTCATGGCCGGGGTGGGATCCGGGGCGGAACCGGTGGGGGTGGCGGCCGGGCCGGAGCAGGCCGCCAGGGCAATCAGGGTGAAGGCGCACAGCAAGCGCAGGATGGATTTGCTCATGATCTCCTCTGAGGTGTTCCCGGACGGGGCCGGGGTATGGGGGAATTTAAATATATCGGACCGTATTGGTCCGATTATACCAGAAGAGGGAGCGTCCTGGCGCTTTAAACAGCAAGACGGGCCAAAGCCCGTCGCTGTGCTCAATCCCCCTGTGCAGTTACAGTATACGGCTTCGCCGGGGGAATACCACCGGGGGAAAACCCTCTGAAAAGGTAGGGAAAACCCTACCCATTCCATGAGCAGGGTTTTCCGTGAAAATGCGAGAAATGGGTAATCGAGCGCTTATTTCAGCGGGAACTCCGGGGCGGGGAGGAGGGCATCGGCAGGCGTGAAGGCGGCGTTCAGGCCGGTGACGGCCAGCAGGAACGCAGCGAGGATTCTCCTCCAGTTCATCGGGCGCTCCGAAATATTTAACGGTCGAGCTGCGTGGGGATTCTCCTCCAGTATAGTCCGGAGGAGGTAGATTTCAAGCGGGGCGGCCGCGCTCGGGAAGATTTGCGCTCATCCGCGGAAAAATGTTACTCGAGGCGCAGATTAAAAAAGAGGAACCCCGGGGATGGGGGTTCCTCTGGCTGGCGCGCTGTTTTCTTAGCCGATTTTGGTGCCGCACTCGGGGCAGAATTTGGCCCCTTTGGCTTCCGCTCCGCACGAAGGGCAGTGGGTGGGGCGGGTTTCCAGGCGGGTGCCGCATTCCGGGCAGAACTTGGCGCCCTTGGTCTCGGCGCCGCAGGAGGGGCACACGGCGGCCGGGGCCGGCTGCTGCATGGGCGTGCCGCACTCCGGGCAGAACTTGGTTCCCGCCGGGGCGGTGGTGCCGTCGTTGGGGCAGGTGGCCAGGCCGGTGCTGGCCTGCTTGACGGCCTGCTCCACCTTTTTGGCCACATCCCCCAGGCCGAAGGCGCTGGCCAGACCGCGCAGGGCGGCGCCGGCCTGCTGGCCCTCCGCCTCGGCGATCTGCTCTTTGCGCGGGCTGTCTTCGTTGCAGTAGCCGCTCTGCGCGTCAAAGTCTGAAAGACAGACAATGCGCAGGCAGGTGGGGCACTCGCGGAAGTGAATCTGCACCTGCTCCCAGGCCTTCTCAATCTGGGCCGGGGTCATCTTGTAAGAGTAGCGCGGGTCCTCGCCCACCACGCTGTTGGCGATAGTGTTGCCCAGCGGCAGGCGGCGCAGCAGGCCGCCGGCGACGTTCTTGCCGAGGTCCTGGGTGATGGTCTGGGCCACGTCGGGCTGGCTGCGGAACTCGCGCCCGCAGGTGTCGCAGTAAAAGACCGCATAAGGCCCGATGCCGTCGTTGCGGATGTCGTAGCGCGGCATGCGTGAGAAGGTTGCCATGGGAAAGCCTCTCCTTGATGGTTGTGGTAATGGTCAGGCGGGTACAAGTATAGTGTAGCGATTCGAGGGGCGGGCGTCAACAGGATCGGGGCGGGGAGCGCC
>CZCB01005990.1_pt1 | contig 21127 bp, 25 predicted proteins | sample 591991 | NCBI WGS metagenome assembly CZCB01 (sample SAMEA3556809, study PRJEB10932) | anaerobic digester metagenome
GGTTTGTCCAACTTCTATTCTAACTGAGGAATTTGTTAATGGCTCTCCTATTTTTTCAGAAAACCATTTTTACACCATTATACGGACTCAACTGAGCTGGATGTCTATCGGCCCAACTTACCCGGCAGGTGCTATGACTTCGTCGCTCGTGTTCAAGTCCCAATGACACTGCCAGACAAGGTCAGGGCGGCGTTTCCACTGGATGGCCTAGAGGGCATGATGGCTTGTGTCGTTACGGCCGATGTGTTTTCTACGATGGACGGATACGTAGAAATCTTCCACGAGTTTGTGCACTGCTACCAGTTCGAAAGGGTGTGAGATTGACCTCAAGCAGTCCCTGGATGTTGCAGTAAAGGCCATGGCTGCGAAGGACTGCATGTGGGAAATCAACTACCCTTTTCCGTATCAAGACCCGCGAGTCCGCGACAGGTACTCGGCGCTGCTGAAGTCAGTGAAAGAGGCCTTAAAGGGTGTGGACATCGGCGCGCACGAAGGCGAGGGCGAGAAGGGTGACAGGCAGAGTAGCTCAGGCTCAGTGTCTCCGAAGGGCTCAGACTACGAATCAGTCTTGGAGTGCAGGAAGTCACTTGGAGATACTCTGGACAAACACTCAATTGAGTATATGGTCTGGCAAGAGTGGAAGGAAGGTTTCGCTAGATACATTGAGAACAAGATCCGCGCCTATCTCGGGCTTCCGTTGAACCTTGCGGGAGATCTGATCGACGACTCATCACCGTTTACACGCGTGTCCTTCTACGCAGGTGGCGCTATGCTGATAGAGTTCCTCGAGAGCGTCCGGCCGAAGGCCGTGAGGGATCTCAGGCCGCTGTTTGCTGAGCTCTTTTCTGCACTATAGATGGTATTCCCAATGCCCACGGTACCTGAGAGCCAAGCTCTGCGAGTAGCATCTTCTTCGATTAGTTACTCTGAGACCTTTGCCAGCTCCGTTCTCCCGCAAACCTACTCAGAGCCATATCGGCAGTATCTCGAGTACGCGAGACATGAGACCACACCAAGGACTTCATGGAAGTATAGGGAATTATATAGGCGATTGCTAGACACGAGGTGGTCTAGAGGGTGTGCTGAGACGACATGAGTTGGCTGACATACTGACAGTTGTGGCGGGCGCAGATGATGACAGTCTGGGCGACATCTTAGTGCCTCAGGAATACCTGTCAACTGTCATCACTGCGATGACTGAGGTAGCAATGGGTGCCATTGGGCAACAGTGCTTGGACAACTTGGAACCCGTTTTGCAGCGAATCCTCGATGAGCAACGAAGGTAACATATGCCGATAGAGCTACAACGCTATACTCCTCAGGTGGGCGAGCAGTGCGGGCTCGCAGCTTTTGTCGATGTCGAGACGACCGGGTTGAGTCCGCAGTCTGACGAGGTTGTGGAGTTTGCGACTGCGCTTTTCGCATTCGACCGCACTAGTGGCCGGATCAAAGGCGTAGTCGACGAGTACGTCGGACTGAGGGATCCGGGCAGGTCCATTCCGGCCAAGGCAACAGAAGTTCATGGTATTCGCGATCACGATGTAAGGGGCAAGCGCCTTGACGATGGACGGATCCTTGAGTTGATGAGCCAGGCAGAGTTTTTGGTGGCTCACAACGCTCCCTTTGACAGCGGATTCGTGGAGCGGCTCTACCCAGAAGCTGCGGACAAGACATGGCTGTGCTCAATGAGGGAAATTCCATGGATACAGAAGGGGTTCGAGTCAAGAGGGCTGCAGAATCTACTCAAGGACCACGGTATTAAGCCCGGAAGGGCGCATCGAGGCAGGTATGATGTGAGAGCGGCTCTGCAGCTGCTTTCGTGCAAGGATGAAGACGGCGTTTACTACTTCAAACACCTATTGGACTGCCATGAAGGGCGGGCACCTGCTGCCCAGGCCGCGGCGACTAGAGCACCGGTAGCTTCTGTCGGCAGAACTAGGACTGCTAAAGCCGCCAAAACGGCTAGAGCGCCCAAGGGGCGGATTTCTCTAATCGAGCGCGTGCTTAGGCTGTTCACGAAACGTGACAGATAAAGGTGATGGAGGGATACGCATGCTAAAGACAAAGCTGATTCACCCCGACATTCTAAGGAGCTTGGCAGCTGCAGGACACGGTTCGAAGGTGTTGATTGCTGACGGCAACTATCCATTTACGACTGCTACAAACCCAGTGGCTGATCTGGTGTTTCTCAACTTGGCGCCGGGAATAGTAAAGGTTACCGAAGTGCTGGACGTGATACTGAGTGCGATACCAGTAGAGGCAGCGCATGTCATGAGGCCGGATGAAGGTGGCGAGCCGCCCATATTCTCGGAGTTCAGAGCCCTACTGGGAGGAGATGTGCCTTTGCAGCCCCTCGGTCGACATGACTTCTACGACGCAGCCAAGGGCTCCGACTTGGCTCTCGCAGTAGCTACCGGTGACCAGCGTTGGTACGCGAACATACTACTGACTATAGGCGCTGTTTCGGAGAGGTGAGACTGAGCCAGGGATTGGAGAGGGCACTGCAGATGAAGGGTAGCATCGTTCCTGTTGGAGATGGTTGTCAATGTGGATAGCTAATGCACTTGGCGGAGCAGCCGTGTTTCTGCTCGGCCTGATAGCACGGGTTGCGAAGGCGGGCTGGCTCATCGCAGGCTACAATACAATGCCGAAGCACGAGAAGGCCAAGTACGATGAAGAAGCGCTGACTAGGGGCATAGGAAACCTGATGATGCTCGCTGGAGCTGCTCTTCTGCTCCCGCTTGTTGCACTTCCATTTTTTGAGGATCTCCCAGTACCTTGGATCACTGCGTCTTGGGTGTTGTTCTCAGCCGTCATTATTGGTGGGTTGATCTATGCGAACACGGGGAATCGATTTCGGAAGAAGTAGCACATCGGTTCGGTGTTACTGATAGAGGGGTACTCGGCTGATGAGACTAGCTGGATGAGACTAGGCATTTCTAGGCAGGAAAGGAGTTGACTAGATGGGTGGAGATAGGCTTTAGACACCGCAGCACGCCACTATGCGGTCGGTGCTGAGAGTCGTTGGGATCATTACTCTATTGACCCGGTCTCGTATTCACTGTGATAGGCCTTGCGAGCTTCTTCTCGTCATTTGGCGGGTTCTCAACGCCCCGGTACTTCTGGTGTGCCTTTGTAGGTTTGCCCCTCCTAGGTATCGGTGGTTTCTTGACGAAGCTTGGTTTCTTGGGGACTGTTGCTCGTTATGTCGCAGGTGAGACTGCACCTGTCGCAAAGGACGTAGTGAACTACATGGGTGAGAAGACCCAGCCAGGCGTCAAGTCCTTTACCAAGGCAGTTGCAAAGGGGATTAAGGAGGGCCTGAGCCAGAGCGACGAGCCGCAGAAGAAGTAAGAAGAGCCTCTCTCTGCGATGAGTGGCGAAAACGCTATTGGCCAGCAAAGGACATCCTCGGCATTGCCTCGTTTGCCCTACAGGGACTTCGCAGCGGTGGGGTTCGGTGAGCCTCCGGTCTTGACGAAGGAGACAGTCCTGGAAAGCTGATTTCTCCTGCCAGAACAACGCGTTGTTGCGACTCGTGTTGTCGCGAACTAGCCGCTGTTCTTGGGCCTAATCCGGAACACGCATTCCTGCGCTCCAGTCAAGCATGTCTCCAATACCTCAACCTTGGCAGGTTCTCCCAGGATTGCCGACCAGACCGTCTCGAGGTAGGCTCCTGAGCACTCGCAGTAACCAGATGGAGCGGTTTTAGTTTCCGGGAGATGCCGCATTACCGGGCAGAAGCATTTCTGGCGTTCCTTTGCCTTGGTAGGTGAGTAGTACTGATATATCGTTCGCCCTTCAACCACGAGTCTGGTTCCAGCAGGTGGATCTTTCTGCTCTTCCAGCAGGAACTCTTCTAGGGATTGGTACTTCCGTCGCCTCTCCAGAGTAGTCTTGACGGCTCGATGTTGGCGTGCGCACTGAGCGCCACAGCCTCGCATGATCTGCCGATAGGCCTCAGGGTCGACACTGCCGCGGAGTTTCTTGATAGCCGCAGCTAACCAGAGTGCCCTATCCTTTGGCTTTGAGCCGGAGTCGACAACACTCTCTCCGACTACGGTTGCAGCGACCTCGGGTCCTGCAACTCGTTCTACCTCGCTGATGAACGATGTGATTTCGGGAATACTGCGGGCCATCATGACAGCCTCCATACCTCAAAATCCTAACTTCCTGCGGTACCCTATAGACGTCGGCAGCGAAGTAGACCATCGAGTTGACAACATCGGCTCGCCATCCTGCTGTCGAGAACTTCTTTAGTATTGAGCTCCTGTATGCAAGCTGCGATAGGCCTAGCTCTGCAATGATGCGACCGTTAGCAGTGTCGTTTTTGGGTAAAACTGGGCTTTTGGACTTTTTCGTCACCGATCTTTGGATTCCTTTGAGGATAACCGGAAATATATAGGTAAAAGACAGCTGGAGAGGCGGAAGGAAGTGGAAGGAGAGATGTGGAATAGAGGAGGGACCGCTGACAGGAATCTCAAAAAGAACAACAAGGTCTCTTGTGTAGCATAATGCCGTCGCTGCTCGGCACGGCATTGTCACTCTTGAGTTGCTGGAGCATGGAGGATGCAAGGAGGCTTTATTCGAGATGCTGAGAGCAGGGCAACCGGTGTTCAAAGACTGGAGGGATGAAAAGTGAAGAGCGAGATAATCGATAAGTCGTTAGCCCTCGTTGACCGAAGTTTCACAGGGGTCTTGGGCACGGTCGACGAGAACGGGTTTCCTCAGGCTAAGGCGATGATCAAGACGGCCGCCAACGGGTTGAAGGAGTTCTGGTTTTGCTCCAACACATCGTCCAAGCGGGCAGCGCAAATACAGAGAAACCCCAATGCTTGCCTGTACTTCTACGACGAGAAGACCTTCGAGGGTCTGCTGCTGACTGGAAGGGCGGACGTTTCTCACGATCTTGAGAAGAAGGAATTCTGGGCTGATGGAATGGAGAGGTACTACCCTCAAGGTGTCACGGATCCGGACTTCGCACTGATCAAGTTCACCGCGAGCAAGGGCAACTACTATCACGGACTGAATAACATAGATTTTTACATCAATGACTAAGGCTCTTGCGGTGTTCACCCACAGGGTCTTGTATAGCTAGCATCCCTCCAGACAAGAGACAACTCGAGGAAGGCATATTGGGACTCCTGGTTAGTAGTGCCTAGGTATCTAGGACCAGATGAGAACTGTGTTGGCAAGTTCAGACTTGACCTCCCCGCGAAGCCGTACATCGCGGTGAGGTTTGAAAGAATCGTCTGAGATAGGGGCCTATGAGAGAATGATGTGGGATAGTGGCCGCGGGAGGTGGCGGTCATGGAGGGTAGTAACGATGGGAGGCAGCCATGGATCGTGAACTCGCAGAACTGATTGAGCGACTGGAGACAGAGCTATTGCAACCTGAGGTGCGCCGCTCTCCGGACAGAATCAGCGAACTGCTCGCAGATGACTTCATCGAGTTTGGTATATCCGGCAAGAGGTACACGAAGCAGGATATGCTTAGGTTTTTGCCTCAGAGCGAGGGACCAGACTATCAGGCTACTGATTTCGAGGCGAGGCAGATGGCACCTGATGTCGTCCTCCTCACATACAGGGCCGCTATCAGAACCCACGACACTGGCAAGATAACTTGGTCGTGGCGGAGCTCACTCTGGCAGAGACGGAACAACGAGTGGCAACTGTTCTTCCATCAAGGGACGCCGCAGGCTGATCGAGCTTAGCTGGTGAGGACGTGCGGCGCTGGACAGGAAGCGGCTCCGTATTGGCCAGAGTAAGGTCATTTCTTGTTGATCACCCGCCTGAATCGGTGACAGCAAAATGCCCTTCCGAGGTTAACACATGTCTTCGAGAGTCAATCAGAGTCAAGTGGATATCCAAGCATGCGAATAGACGTCCTGGGAAGCTTGCTATGGTGCCTTAGGGAGCAATCTGAAGCTTCCCGGATGATTCCTGGACTGATACCTTGAGTTGAGGCTCAGGAGAGTTGGTCTGTGTTTGGGCGTTTTCTTCTCATGGCCCTGCCGATGCAAGTGGCAAGAAAGGATCCATACTCCATTGGCAGAGACACAGATGATCGTCAGCGAAGTCAATATCTACCCAGTAGTTACCTGTTCAGGTTTTGAATTCCCAGTTGATTGAGGCAAAATGGATGATTGTTCCGGGTGGACAGGTGGTTATTTCCTCTCTCGGGCACCTTTTTTTCCGATGGGAAGAGACTGACACGGGAAAGCTCTTGGGTAGGAGATCACGCGTCAGCGACGAATCCGGGAATGACAACCAGACAAGGTGACTACAACCATACATAAGATTTTATTGAAAACCGATATCGTGAATGGTCGTTGAGTTCGATGGCAACAACTTGGTCATTGAGCCGGAAGCCAAAGCCAGCATACTGAGATCTCTGACCGCGTGGGTGATGTTCGTGAGGGTGCTTCCTCTGAACAGCCTCGACTATGGCTTCTTACCCTTAGTGACTCTGTGCGACTGCCCTGCCGTGATCTCCACTAGCCTTTGGGGGCTTATCGGAAAGACAGAGCGTGGCGTGCCTGCAGCTGCCCATACGACATCGAAGTTGAAGAGATCTTGGTCGATGACGACGTCTTCGATTGGTGTAACGTGGCCAAATGGTGGAACACCGCCTATCGCATAGCCTGTAGAAGACCGCACAAACTCTGCATCGGCCATCGTGATCTCTGCCTTCAGATGGTCCGACACGACCTGCTCATCTACCCGATTGGAGCCGCTTGCAATCACCAATACTGGCTGATCTGTGTCAAGTCGACGAAAGATGAGCGACTTCGCGATTTGTGCTATCTCACAGCCAATGGCTGCTGCTGCTTCCTTCGCTGTTCGAGTGGACTGCGGGAGTTCGATCGCCCGTGTCTCGATGCCCAATGTTTGTAAGACCGTCTGAAACCTCTGCGCTGATGATGCCATGGATCTTCCCACCTCTATGAATAACCATCTTTGGTATACTAATAAACTCTACCATATGAAAGGTTAGATGTCAGCCTAGATAGAAGCTCTGATGCCAGCCTAGCTTCTCTCTTTTGCCCCAGTGTTTCCGCTTGCCCCGAAGTGCTTTACACGAAGGTCGCCTCATTGGCGATCACTTGCTCGGATCCGTAGTAGAAAGACGCCCTTAGAAAGCAAATGATAAAGGCCGTCTTATTCAGTTGTTGGTCATAGCTTGGCCGACACATCGTGTAATGAGCGAGTTGACCTATGTCTGAGCATTTCTTTGCCTGGCGTCAGAGATAGCGGTGGCAAGAAGTGATCCACGCCCCATTAGCCAAGACATCAAAGGTCAGTAGATCAACCTATATTTTACCAGAACAGCCTCGAAACCGGCAAGGGATTGCCGGTTTATGGGAGCAAATGGGGTGGATGTTCCAGATAACCGCGTAGTTAGGGCATATTGTTTCCCATGCAACGAGACTGGCGAGGTAAACTTCTGGTCTCTACAAGCTGTCCACATACATCCCCGAACACCACCTCGTCCTTGGGTGGATGAAGGAGTGTTCGACAGCGTTAGGATTGGGATAGAGAAACCCCAGACAGAAAGCCATCGGCGTGTCGTCAGGCCATTGGCCTGGGAGAAGCCAAAGAGGGACTTCTATCGTTAGTGCTCGATATGGATTCAAGAGTGACCTCAAGAGAGGGTAGACTCGTGATAGTGACCGGGCTGTCCGAAGGCGTTCTTCCTGAGCACGAACCAGCGGATAGTGCTGAGGAGGATCTAGAAGAGTGGTTGGCAGTGGAGAGGCGTTTGCTGTATGTCGCAATGACTAGGGCTAAGACCTCTCTGATCCTCATAGCACCTCGCCCACAGTCGCGATTTATCGATGAGATGGATTCGTCATTATATGAGAACGGGGGACTGTACGCTGTATAGCCGACATGTGTTGCAGGGGGGCTAAGGTGTCCACAAAACAGATCAGACTCGATGACGCTCAGCGCCGGGTAGCCGAGCATACTCACGGAGGTCTGCTGGTTATGGCGCCTGTGGGTACAGGCAAGACCCTTGTCCTTGCAGAGCGAGTGGCCAATGCGATCGCCTCTGGAATCCAACCTGAACGCATACTGGGTCTCACATTCACGAACAGGGCCTGCAACGAGATACGCAAAAGGGCGAGAGGACGCTACCCTGAGTCTGCCGAATTGGTCAGGATCCAGACGTTCCACGGGTTATGTGCATCCATGCTTCGTACAGAGGCTAAGTACATAGGCCTGCCGTGTGATTTCGTCATCCATGACGAAATCGACTGCGTTGAAGTCATCAAGGAGCTTGTCGACCGTACGGCTGACTCCTATCCAGGCAGGGCTCAACTCCTAGATGATTTCGTGTCAATCCTCCACCCACTCCAAAAGAATCCTCTCATTGAACGCACCTCGCTTGTCGGCTTTCTGCCTTCGCACTGCTTCGAGTTCTTGCGCGGTTACTCCCTTGACCTCAGCGAGTGCAAGGATCACCTCAAGCATGTCAGCGAGTTCCTCTATCTGATCCTTCGTTTCTTCGCACTTGAGGTATTCAGCCAATTCTTCTTTGAGCTTCTCGTTTAGATACGATACATACTCATCCTCGTCGAGGATCCTGGTGGAGAGCCTCTTGCCGTCTCTCTCGATGATCTCGGGTATTCTATCTCTCACCAGTTTGTTGTAATGCGGCATTTGCGTGCTCCTTTGCTTGAGTTCTTGTCGCCCTCTGGATCGATGGGTTTCTGCCCGCGGTGGACGCTTGTCCTGTTGCCGTCCAATGCCAGCGTCGCGGTCAATGCCTGCGTCTGCGCGATCCCTTCTTGTTGCCGATCGGATCTTCGCGATACCGTTTCCTGAAGTAGTCCGTTCCCCGATATCTCAGGATGTCTTTGATGTGGAGAGCGAGTTCCGGCCCGGCATAGGGCTTCAATGATTCATCAAGACTGAACACCTGGTTGATCTCGTCATAATGAAAGAATCGGCTGCGAGAGAGAAACCGAACGGGATTCCGTCTCGCCAGGCTGGCGAACTCCTTGAGAGACCATGTTGCCCAGTCTCGGTTGCTCTTGTCTGTCAGATCCTGTTGATGAACCTTGCTGCTTACGTAGTAGTCTCGAAATCTCTCTCCGATTAAGTCAAGCGAAACCGACATAGACAGATTGCCGTCAGCTGTTATGAACGAGTCAATCGTCGGCATCTTGTACGACTTGGTCATTGAGGTCTTCTCTAGTTCTCTTAGGAACTCCTCTGCCGGCGTGTCAAGCCACATTCTCTCGGTGTCTGTCAGTTCATCGACTGACTCGAGAAACCTCAGCCATCCGTTTTGGAGGAAGTATCTCATAGGGATGTCCGAACCTTCGTACATGTCAAATCTCCACGGTCTGCGCCCGAGTATGCGGCTTAGGCGGCTGAACTCATCCGCCATACGCTTTCGCAGTGGGTCATTCTTGGCCATCTCTTTGAAAAGATCGAGCAAGCGAAAATCAAACTGGACAATGCAACCATATGGATACTCGACCTCATGTCTGGCAGGAGCGCTATGATCTTCGATGCTCTCAGGGTTCTCACCAGCCAGGAGGTAGGGGATGTAATGAGCCCGTTTGTAATTGCCGATGAAGTCAAGCACGGTCAAGTACTTCTTACCTTCGTCAATGCGGAGACCTCTGCCGAGCTGCTGAAGGAAGAGTGTGTACGACTCGGTTGGGCGCAAGAACATCACTGTGTCGAGACGGGGAATGTCGACTCCTTCGTTGAATATGTCTACTGCAAAGATTACTCTGACTTCGCCCTGGTTGAGCATTTTGATGGCTTCTGCACGATCAACGACATACGGCGAGTCGGTGCCCCCACTGTGAACTGCAACTGACTTGATACCGTTTTTCGTAAAGTACTCAGCCATATACTCGGCATGACGAATGCTTGCGCAGAAGCCCAGGGTCCGGGCGCCGGCCATTGACCGGTACTTTTCTAAGATCAGATCGGCACGCTCTATTCTCGACAGCTCACGCTCGAGGTCCTCCGTTACGTAGACGCCGTTACTGATTCGCACTTTCGAGTAGTCGACCTTTTCATCAAATACACCGAAGTATTTAAACGGGACCAGGAGTCCGCGCTCTATCGCTTCTTTCAGCCGGATTTCGTAAATGACGTTGTTGTCGCAGAGATCATAGATATCCCGGTTGTCTGTTCGATACGGAGTGGCAGTCAAGCCGAGCAGAAAACGAGGCTTGAAGTGGTTGAGAATCGCAAGATACGAGTCAGCGGCTGCGTGATGGAATTCATCGATTACTATGTAATCGAAGTGATCCGGTGGGAATCTCTGTAGGTGATTTTCGCGAGCCAGTGTTTGAACCGTGGCGACGCAGATATCGCAATCGGTGTCCCTGCGGTCGCCGATGTAGTATCCGACAGTAGACTTCGGCCTGACATTGCGGAATGCTTTCTCAGCCTGCTTGAGGATCTCCTCACGATGCGCGACAAACAGGACGCGCCTAAACTCCATTGAGTCAAAGGCGGCCAAGTAGGTCTTACCAACTCCAGTCGCGGCGATGACCAGTCCCTTCCCGACACCTTCTTCTCTCGCTTGGCGTAGGTAATAAAGAGCCTCTATCTGCGCTCCTCTCGGCTCGGGTCTGCCGACAGGTTCACCAGAGAGAGCTCGAAGACGAGTCTCTCTCTTGACTAGCTCGTTCTGTCTCCAGGAGATGGCGTAGGACTTCAGAGCCTCCTCGGTGAGCTCGTCTGCTTCATGGTAGAAGAGCCTATCGAACTCCGTGGAGAATCGTAGATAGTCATCTGGTGCAGTCTGTCTCTCTATCCGGTAGTTCCATTCGACTCCTGAACCGAGAGCTGTGGCCGAGATATTTGACGAACCTACGTAGACCTCAGAGGCGTCCGGGTCTTCGTAATAGTCGAATATGTAGGATTTTGGATGGAAAGACGGGAATCGTCCTTCCTTGATTAGCCTGATTTGAACAGAGTCCTCCAAGAGGTTTAGGAGGTAGTATATGGCGGGAGGTTCAGTGACCGACAGGTACGTTCCAGTGAGGATCTGGATCTCAGCGCCTCGCCTAGCTGCCTCCTTGAGAGGTGGTCCAATCAGCTTCGCTCCTGACTCCATCAAGAACGCGACAACGAACCTCATGCGATCAGCCTTGGCGATTGATCGCTTCAGGTGGGGAAGAAAGGGGTCGTCCACCCCAAGAATAGCATTGTGTAGTTGCTGATTACTCAAAGAACTACTGCCCAATGGATTCGATCCTCTCTGATCATCGGGTTCATACCCCGCTGCGAAGCGTTCTGTACTGCGCAGTCTGCGGATTTGGGGGTTTGGCTGCTCCTGCGAGGACGCGGTGCAGCTTCGGGCTATAGTTTCCATTTACGACGCGCACGGTGTTCATTCCTTTGATCTATTTATTGGTCACTTTGAGTTGCGAGCTACTGCGAGCTAGAATCATGAAGTTAGAATCACGGGTGAGACCTAAGCGTGACACTTCTAACAACACACCACAAACAAGTAAAGGGAGGTTTCAGAGATGGCAATCGACACTGCACAGATCAAGAGGCTCCGCCAACTCACATCTGTAGGAGTCATGGAGTGCAAACGCGCTCTGGAGGAGACGGGAGGAGATTTTGAAAAGGCGCAAGCTCTTCTCGCTGAGCGCGCTGCACAAAAGGCCAAGGAGAAATCCAATCGCGAAGTCAAACACGGACTCATCGATGCCTATATCCACGGTGACGGACGTATTAGTGTGCTTGTGGAGATCCTTTGCGAGACCGACTTCCTCGCCAGAAGTGGGGCGTTCCGTAGCCTTGTGAGGGATATCGCTCTGCAAGTCGCATCTGAGAGCTCACTCTTCATCAGTGCAGACGAGGTTCCAGAGGAGATGATCCAGGAGGTCGAGCGTGAAGCGGAGAAGCTTGCCCGAGCGCAAGGCAAACCTGAAAAAGTAATTGAGCAGATCAAGGCTGGCAAGGTACGCAAGTTCATAAGTGAAGTCCGTCTACTGGAGCAGAAGTTCATCAAGGACGACAGTGTCACTGTAGGCGATCTTGTTCGTTCTTTTGTCGGGAAAAGCGGCGAGAATGACGGCCTGAGGACTTTCACGATTGATAAAGGACATCGGCGCTAATCATAGAATCGGTCGAATAGCAAGTCTTCCTTGCCCCGGAACGATGCCCGGATCATCAGATTGAGTAAGCGTTGCAGCGTTTCGGGTAGCCTCTTGCGTTGAGATACAACATCACATCGCTGTTTAAGGAGAACATGGACAGTGCAGACATATAAGTACGAAACACACGCTCATACATCAGAGAGTAGCAACTGCTCGAGGATTAGCGCAGCTGACTTAGTGGAGTTTTACTGGAAGAGCGGATTTAGTGGGGTTTGCATCACCGACCACTTGGACTACTTCCTCAAAGGCTGGGCATCGGTCCCGGCTGACGCACCGTGGGTCGAACGCGTAGAGCAGTTCTGCAAAGGATACGAGAACGCCCTGATTGTCGGCATGAAGTTGGGGATTGATGTGTTCTTTGGTTGGGAGCATTCAGAAAGGAGTGCTCACTTCCTGACGTTTGGTTTGGACAAGCGGTGGCTGCTGGAGCATCCAAACTTGCTTGAGCTGAGTCTTCGCGAGTATTGCGATCTCGTTCGCTCGGACGGCGGCCTTATCGTCCATGCGCATCCGTTTCGTATAGATGACTGGATACACGAGATTTGTCTCTATCCTAGAGAAGTGGATGCTGTCGAGGTCATAAACGCATGTAGGACTGATTTTCAAAATCAATGTGCAGACCAGTACGCAGACAACTTCGGTCTGCTAAAGATTGCGGGTTCGGACAATCATCACGGGCCTTTGGAGCGCTTGGCAGGCATAGAGGTGCCTAGGCGACTTGTTGACGTACATGACATGATCAGTGCAATCAAGAACGGGCAAGCTGAGTGTTTCTTGGAGAGTCTGCCCTAGGGGTCGGCGTGGGCCCCACCAGCCTGTGAACTGAACTACGGACTACCCCATCTGCCTGCCAACTCACAGCCTCAACCGCATACCATCGAGATCAATCGATCACAGCTAGATTGAGCACTACTGGTGCTTCCCTTGGCCTGTCGGTGAGTTCTATGAGCATGATAAGACTGAGCTTGTTTTCTTGCAGGTAGTTCTCGACGAGAGGCGTATTATCCAATAGGTGCCAATGTGTCGGGATCTGGAGTCGTCTCACTTTCCGGGTGTTCTGTTTGGTTTTCGATACATATGTCTATGGAGTTGCAGTGTCAAGTAGATGCAGCATTTTTGCAGGAGGAGGCTAGCTAATGCTTAGGGTCGGAATAATTGGCTTCGGCGGTATGGGTCAGGTGCACTTCGATAGGTACAGACGCCTGGTGACTGAGGGGTATCCGATCAAGTTGGTGTCCATCTGCGATATTGATGAGGCTAAGCTCCGAGGCACGGACGCTGTCGGCGATGTAGGCGCTACAGTCAAGCCGGGACAGCATGACCTTTCTTCGTATAGCCTGTACACCGACATGGATGACATGCTGAAAAACGAGCAGCTTGATTTTGTTGATATAGCGCTGCCTACCTACTTGCATGCAGAGGCATCAATAAAGGCTATGGAAGCAGGATTTCATGTGCTGTGTGAGAAGCCGATGGCGCTAGACTCGAGGCAGTGCCAAGAGATGATAGCCGCCTCACAGAGGACTGGCAGGACACTGATGATCGCTCACTGCCTCCGCTTTTGGCCAGAATACGAGTACCTTAAGGCAGCTGTAGATGATGGCCGATACGGCCGCGTTACGTCTGCGTACCTTTTCAGAGGCGGGTTCACGCCCAGATGGTCTTATCAAAACTGGCTTCTGCAAAAGGACAAGAGCGGAGGGTGCTTGCTCGACCAGCACATACATGATATTGACACGATCAACTGGATCTTGGGCAAACCCGACAAGGTCTCAACAGTTGCCTCAAACGTCATTGAAGGTAGTGGATATGACATGGTATCCACGAACTACATCTATTCGGACGGCAAGGTGGTCAATGCTCAGGACGACTGGACACTGAACGGAGATTTTGGCTTTCAGATGGAGTTTAGGGTCAACTTCGAGAGAGGCAACATGGTATACCGGGACGGCAAGCTGAAAGTCAATCCTGAAAGCGGCCCAGGGTTTGAGCCTGAACTGCCCAAGGAGGACGCTTACACCAGAGAGATCAAGTACTTCGTCAGCCGTCTGATTGCAGGCGAGCCAATCGAGATAGCTCCACCGACTAGCTCTGCGGATACCATAAAGATCGCCGAAGCAGAGGTGGAATCGGCAAAAAGGGGAGGCGTTCCGGTGCGGGTTGAATAGAGTTATCCAGGGCTCCGTACCAGCATGTTGTCTCCGCACTGTGCAAGAGCTTCCCCAACGTCTTCATTGACATATGCTGGGCCCATATCATCTTCCCTGCAGCGAGCAGAGACGCCTTGAATGACTACCTTGACGCAGTGCCATATAACAAGATCTCTGCCTTCGGAGGCGACTACCTCACAAGTTCTAGGTTTAGGACGCCTCTCTGCACATGAAATAGTGAGTTGATAGACAAGGAGAGGTAGCCGCCACTAGGTGTAGCGTCGCTGATCTAGGGTGTGCTCCTCTCCTTGACCTTATGGTCTTGCCTCCATACAATAGCGTCTAGATGGAATGCGGTTCGAGCTGAATCCACAATGCCGGAGGCGATAATGACTGCTCTGAAGTCCGGCAACTTCTATGCCTTGAGTGGCGTGGAGTTGATTGACGTATTGTAGCCGCAAAAGCCACGCTTGTACGGGGTTGCAGACTCCCGTGGCCGTACTCCCGTTGCTAGAGGTGACCCATACGGTGTGGCATCTTAGTATTGAGTCGTTGAGTCTGCCGACACATCATTGGAGGTAGCTTCTTGGGAATCATCTTTGCATTTGTCAGCATGGTATTTGCAGGGCTTAACGACCTCTTGTTCAAGGAATTCACCAGAAGATATGACGGGTTGGTCGGGACGTTCTTGTCCGGCGTTGGTCTGACTAGTGCGATCGTTTTCGGGTTCTTGATGTTTTCCACGTCCGGGCATGCAACTGGGACAGGTTGGTACATCTCTGTAGGTGCCGGTATCGCCTCTATTCTGGCCAACATCCTTTTTGTCAGCAGCTACAGGGCGCTTCCCGCTGGTACGGGTGCTACCATATATCGACTCAACCTAGTCGTTGTCGCTTTGCTGGGCATCTTTTTGCTAGGCGAACCAGTCACCATGTGGAAAGTTGCGGGCTTGATCTTGGGGGCAGTCGCTGTGCTGATACTCGGGATGGCCGAGTCGAGAAGGGCAACTGCGAAGGCAGCGATGTCCAGTGTAGCTGTCTTGGTGGTCGCGTGCCTGCTGCGAGCTGTGATGGGCATTTTGTACAAGGTAGCTACCAACAACGATGTGCCCTACTACGAACTGCTCTTCATCAACGGAGTCTCTTGGGCTGTGGGAGGGTGGATATGGGCTAAAGCGAGTCGAGAGAGGACTCGTTTCGATCTAACCCTGTCCGCCTTTTCGCTCTGCAGCGGCCTTTTGGTGTGTGGAATCACGTACTTCATGCTAGCCGCGACAGCGCTGGCAGATGCGTCTATCGTAATACCTATAACACAAATGAGCTTTGTCGTGACATGTATACTTGGTGCGGTTCGTTTCAATGAGCCTTTTACCGCTCCAAAGATCCTCGCGATTGCTGCAGCCGTGGGGAGTGTTGTGTGTTTGAGCCTGAGCTAGGCTTACAGCAGGCTGGCGTGGTTGGCGTCATTGAGCCTATTGAGTTGCTCATTGTGGGACACATCCTAACGTCATCTGGACCGAGAAGCCCATGCTTCCGTCTGAAGATCTCAAAGGCAACATCAAGGTTGATACTGTCTAAGTCCTCATCAAACAGATCAGTACCACATTGGCTGCACACCTTGACTTTCGCATCTATCGTGATGGGCTCACCTTTGACTGGATATGTCTCTTTCCTCTCGGTAACTACGACCTCTGTCTCTCTTCGACAGACATCACAGTAGCGTCTTTCCATGCTACACCCCTCCTGCACTGGGATGATGTCTGTATGGAAATGACTATGGGCCTACTGGCTACGTCTATCCTATTACTACCAAAGTATACCATGAACCCGGCGATTAGGCTACCGATTGATAGCATGAAGTTGTGTGATTTGAACTGAGGAGTGACCGGTAGAGCACCTTGGCGGGGTGAGTGTTGAAAGGATTGGCGACTGTGAGATCGGTGTTAAGGCGTGAGACTCTAGCCTCGGATGCCTAAGGCACACCGTCTAATCCTAATCACTGGAGTTAAATAACGTATTCTGGCAGGAGTGTTGTCTTGAGTTGGAGAATATTTCTGGAAAAGCGAACTCCTAGGGGGGTGCTTGCCAGTGCGAAGGAGACTGCGATCATTTCTGATCCGTTGCCTGCTGCTCCCGGTAATGCCCTCCTTTATGTGGGGGCCTGTGACACACCCATACATAGCATACCAAGCCTATCGGAAAGCAAGAGAAGACCGCAGCGGATCGGTAAACCCAGTGATCATGGAAGCAATTGACCGCCACAAAGACACCTACATCTATGCTGCCAACAGTCCAGATGCTATCTCGACTAACCACGTTCTCTTCAACATCATCATTTACGACTACGCACACAACAACATGCCCGATGAACCTGATGGGACTCCCGCATTCGGTTATCGATTGGTTGCGAAGGCGCTCGAGCGGTTGCGCAAGGCTCCGAGAGACGACCGTCATAGGTATGAAAAGGAGCTTGCGTTTGCCTGCGGATGGCTAACCCATCAGGTCTCCGACTGGGTTGCCCACTACCGAGAGGTCGAAAGAGAGATCGGGCCAGGCCGGCCTTACACATTCCGCGGCTACGCCAATTCCCATCAAGTGCTGAGTCCATGCTTTCATTACGACATCCTAGTAGCGAAACGTGAGGCCGAACATGCGCTGACGGAGACTCTCCATGACGCGCACATCATGTTCACCGATACAACTGACCTGTTTGGCCCCGGTAAGGTGAGGGCAGAGTTGCCAATCAACGAAGATGACAACTTGATCTCGCTCGTTTCAGAGACATTCGCCAGTCTAGGGTGCAGCAAGATCCCATCGAAGCATCTTAAAAAGCTCCAAGAGGATTTCGAGGTCGTGATTGGCGGGATTCAATCAGGCATTCTCTTTGTCAAGCATATGCAGCCGAAACTTGAGGATGTGGTCAAGGAATTCGCTGAAAGCAACCAAGGATACATCGACGAATCGGTAGATCGGGTCATCGACCTAGTTCTGTCGCTGGCGGAAGAACAGATCGTTGAAGAGTCAAACAAGGTCGAGCGTACCTGTGGCGCAGCAACAGCCGCCTCGGTCGTCAGTATCAGGCCGGAGTCCATCATCCACAAGCTCGCATTCGGTCTTGGCAAGGCGATTCCGCCAACAGCGGTTGACATGCTGTTTGCAGACCCCATGGTGCGCGTGAGGTGGGATGTCCCTGTCCTGCCCGAGAAATACGATCTCGACGTCGAGATCCACCTTCGCGACAGGGTGAGGAAGCTGTTGCCGGTCGCCTTGGAGCGCTTTGGCGGGAGATCGGAGTCGACTCGTGCCCTGGTCAGATTTGCTAGTGAGTTGATCTCTGCGTCTAGCAATGTGATGGAGCGAGCACGCGACGAATACTGCACTAATCTGCATCCTGTAACTGCTCTCGATATAGAGCCTGATCATTTTGGGCGAGGTAACAGCGACGCTGAGCTCAGACGGATGATCAATGAAGGAGTCATTCGGATCAGGTTTACGCCGGCAAAGCGGACAGACAAGGAGAGCACGCAATACCTGCTGGATGCTGACACTGCGATCATCCGCATCAATGGGTATCTGCCTGGGGAAGCAAACGCCCCGTTTACAGCACAGTCATATTGGGACGAGACCGGTGAGATCCTGAAGTATGAGATTCGACTGAAGGAGGAAGCTCGAAGAGGAGAGTGCATACACCTCTTCGCTGACATCAACGACAGGCGGCCGGAGCACTCGCAATACATAGACAAGCAGATCAAACTTGAGGCGTAGTGCGGGTGCAACTACGTCCCGGTCTTGCTGCTAGCGCATTGCACTCCCGTTGCGGTGTGGGTCTAGTCGCTTTCTGTTGCGAGCGTTGGTTTGGGGCATGCGTATTGTCTCGAGGGTTCGATCCGGCAGCTATCCGGCTGAAGGATCGGCGTGGAGCGGCAGGCATCTGAGCGAGAAATCAGTCTGAGAAAGTAGAAACATCGAGTTGGGGCTACCGATTCCTCGGACAAGTCCCGGGGAAAATGGTATAATACTTAAGTGAGAAACCTTCTAAAAAGAGAGGGATTAGGCTATGGATGCATACCAGAAGGTCCTTGAGTTTTTCGAAAGTGCAACTGAACCCGTGAACGCAGGCAAAGTAGCCGAGGCAACAGGTATTGACCGCAAAGAAGTGGACAAGGTCATGGCCAAGTTGAAGAAGGAAGGAAAGATCGTCTCCCCTAAGCGTTGCTACTGGGAGATCAAGAAGTAGTTCAGGAAGACTGGCGAGTGTGTTGAGCCCTTCCTCAGTGAGGGGCTCTTCTTATGTGCGCAGTAGGTGTTAGCAGTGCAGACAGCCTAGCGACGAGGAGTCTTGCAGACTCAGCTACCATGTGCTATCATTAGACCAGATGGTCTAGACCGTATGGTCTAAACCACATTCTTGCGTGGCTATCGCACGCAGGCTGACTCACTCACTCACACTCCTACGTGGAGAGGAAGTCCCGAAATGTCTTGGTGGCACTGGATCCTTGTTGCAATCGGTGTGATTGTTCTGATCCCGGCCAAGCTTGCGTTTTTCAACAGAATGAAGCAGGCCAAGACAACGAAGAAGTTTGATGATGAGGACTAGCTCGGCTTTACCGACATCTGCATTTATGCTTTAGGATCGAAAGGTGTTTCACGTGAGAAAGGGCATTGATTATCGGTCGCTTCTGGGTGACAACAACCCGCTGAAGCACTATCCCAAACTCAAAGAGGCAGCTGTTGATGAGTTTTCAAGGAAGAGGTTCGAGGACGCATCGCTCAACGACATCCTGAAGAAGGCCGGGATGAGCAAGGGGAGCCTGTATCACAACTTTGGCGATAAGTTCGGGCTGTATCTGGCTATGATGGACATTATCCTTAAGGAGAAGGCCGCCTACTTCGGGTCTCTCCTACGGCAAGAGGTTGATTTCTACGACTTTTTTGCCACACTCACAGAGATCGTGAAATCGAACCTAAGCTTCATGCTGGCTGACGAGCGCATGCACCATCTGTCAAACAGAGTGATGGAGGAGAGCGAGGAGTTTCGCAACCGCCTGTACAGCTTTTTCGCAGATGACTACAACGAGCTTTTCAACGCGTACATCGAGCTTGCGAAGGAGGCCAGGCAGATCGATAGCCGATACCCTACCGAGTTTGTGGCTAGAGTCATCGAGATTATGGTAGCCAACCTCGACAAACTGATCTTGACCCGAGATCCTGACGGCGTAACGAATACCGCCAGCCTGGTGATAGACCTGGTTCGGCATGGGATCTCAGGCGAGCAGGCATCTGACAAGGTCTAGGCTGGCAGCAGCTCGTGCCCCAAGAATGAGGAATAAGAAGATGGCTGCCGAAGAGACATGGCCATGCGAATAGCTGCTGTCGACTGCTATGATGGCGGTTGCCGATTTCCGCGGCAAAGAGGAGATGACTATGGGAGTCGCGTTTGAGGTGAAGGACCTTCGTTTCCGATATCCGTCTTCCTCCGAGGATGTCATCAAGGGGATCTCATTCGATGTGCATGAAGGCGAGATATTCGGGCTTCTCGGCCCCTCGGGTGCAGGCAAGTCCACCACTCAGAAGATATTGGTCAAGCTCCTCGAGGACTACTCGGGAAGCATCAAATACTTCGGACAGGATCTCAGGTCCATCGGCAGTTCGTTCTACGAAGAGGTAGGCGTCGGGTTTGAGGTGCCAGTGCATTTCACCAAACTGACGGCCCTTGAGAATATGAGGTTCTTCTCAGGGTTCTACAAGAACACTGCAGACATACAGGAGCTGATGGAGAGAGTCGGTCTCTGGGAATACAGAGACGTCAGGGTTGGCGAGTACTCCAAAGGCATGAAGGTCCGTCTGAACTTCGTCCGGGCCATGCTCAACAACCCGCGGGTGCTCTTTCTGGATGAGGTAACGAACGGGCTTGATCCCAAGAACGCCAGGATTGTCAAGGATATGATAGCCGAGTACAGGGACAGAGGAGGCACCGTCTTTCTGACCACCCACTTGATGAACGACGTGGAGCAGCTGTGCGATCGAGTGGCGTTCTGCGTGAACGGCAGATTGATCGAGGTCTCAACGCCGCGGGACTTGAAGCTGAAATACGGCAAGAGGGAAGTGAAGGTCGAATACAGACAAGACGGGGACCTCGCCACCGCGGTCTTCCCCCTTGACGGGATCGGAGACAACGAGGAGTTCATCAGACTCCTGAAAACGGCTAGGATCGAGACCATTCACAGCGGAGAGACCACGATGGAGGAGATTTTCATTATCGTGACAGGAGTGGAGCTCCGATGAGCAACCTGATGCGGCTTGTCGCCGGTGAGCTCAAGCGGCTGGTGAAGTACAACATCCTGCCCGTTAGCCTGGTGACTGCGGTCATTTGGATAGTGCTGTTTCTGTTCCAATCCGCAAACGAAGCGCGCAACATAGCCCCGCTCCTCATCTTCGTCGATGCGACCATGATGGCGATACTGCTGCTAGGCGCTTCCCATCACCTTGAGAAGCAAGACGGCACCATACGGACAATGATGGTACTGCCTGTGTCTCTAGGCCAGATACTGGCTGCCAAGACTATCGCGTCACTAGTGCTGGCTGTCGAGTCCGCTGTCGTGACGTCCGCGGCCCTGTTTTTCATTCACCGGATCACGTTCAGCTACGCCTTGCTTCTCCTGTTTGTTGCCATAGCGGGAGCGGCTCATGCAGCGATCGGCTTTGTCTTCTCCCTCAACAGCAGGGACTTCACAGCCATGCTAGGGTTGGTAATGGGTTACGTATTCGTGTTCACCCTGCCGTCGATTCTGTATACCTTTGGTGCGATCGATCCGAAGTATGAGTGGCTGCT